>Ga0209340_1002170_pt1 | contig 11941 bp, 7 predicted proteins | sample EPASupsiteSAE323_FD_187266 | JGI IMG/M metagenome (GOLD analysis project Ga0209340, IMG submission 187266) | Bioremediated contaminated groundwater from EPA Superfund site, New Mexico - Sample SAE3-23 (SPAdes) (version 2) | ecosystem: Environmental > Aquatic > Deep subsurface > Groundwater >... | reverse complement strand
GCTCGCGGTTAATAGAGAAGATCTTATCGATAAGATAAGAGTGCTTAGTTTGCACGGCATGAGTAAAGACGCCTGGAAACGCTATTCAAAAGACCAGTTCAAACATTACGAAATATTATACCCGGGCTATAAGTTTAACATGTTCGATATTCAAGCATCGCTTGTTATGCATCAACTAAAAAAAATCGAGGATTTCTGGCTGCTGCGTAAACGCTATGTGGAGCGTTATAACGAAGCGTTCAGTGGAATCGAAGAGATCAAAACGCTTAAAATAATGCCCGATGTAAAGCATGCGTATCATTTATATCCCGTCATATTAAAAACCGAAATGTTGAAATGCAGCCGGGATGAATTTTTAAGCGAACTCCAGAAGTTAAATATCGGCGTGTCGGTTCATTTTATCGCGCTGCACCTGCATCCTTATTATCGTGATACTTATAAATTAAAACGCGGCGATTTTCCGAATGCCGAATATGCGTCCGACCGGGTAATAACTTTGCCGCTTTTTCCGAAAATGAGCGTTACGGATGTTGATTACGTTGTTTCGGCGGTCGCGCACCTGATAAAAAAATATAAAAAATAAAACATCCGCTGCGATGGTGGTATCGATTAAATAATTGAGGCAAACTTATGAATACTGAAGAAAAGTTAAAATCCCAGCGAAATAAGCTTATACGTGAATTAAGTGTCATCCTTGATGGAGCCTCAAAGTCGGGCATATCTATCTTTGATCTTGCGCCTATTCGCGATATGCTTTATAAGAACTTTTGCATAAAGCCCCACAGCATTCCAAAAGAAGCGTTCGATAATTTAAGGGAAGTTTTCGACGCGCTTTTGAACTGCGTCAACGATATAATATGTATTCAGAAGCCCGACCATTCAGTTATACAGTATAATAAATCAGGGTATGATTTTTTGAAGACGACGCCCGAACAGGCCTGCGGAAAAAAATGTTATGAAGCGTTCGGGCATTCGAAGCAATGCGATCCTTGCGTTGTTAGAATGGCTATAGAAAGCGGGCAAAAGGAATGCATCCTAAAATATGTCGCTGAAACGGACAGCTATTTCGAAGCTACGGCTTTTCCAGTAAGCGACGACAGCGGTGAAGTCGTTTTCGTGGTGGAGCAGCTGCGCGATATCACAACGCAGAAAAAAGCCGAATATGAATTAAAGCATTATCATGAATCGCTCGAATTAATGTTTCAAAATTCTATACGCGAACTTAAAGAAAATGAAGCGAAACTCAAGTCTCTTCTCGATAACATACCTGATATGGCCTGGCTTAAAAACAAAGACAGCCGCTTTATAGTCGTTAATAAGGCTTTTGCTGATTTTTGCGGAATCGAGCCTGAAAAAATACCGGGAATGAATGATTCTGAGCTATGGCCGGAAGGCTGCGCCGCAAAATATGCGCTTGACGATCAAAAGGTCATGGCTAGCAGAAAAACCGAACGTTTTTGCGAGAAATTGAGCTCTTTAAGCGGAAATACGATATGGATCGAAGCTATAAAAGCTCCAATTTATAATGTTTCCGGCGACGTGATTGGAACGGTCGGCATAGCGCGCGACGTCACCATCAGAAAGAACGCCGAAGAAGTTTTAAAGCAATCTCACGACGAGCTCGAAAAAATAATTAAAGTCAGGACCGTTGAACTTGAACGGCTTAACGCCGAATATAAATCCGCTAAAGAGCGCGCGGAAGAAGCCAGCCAGATAAAAAACCGTTTTCTTTCGAACATGAGCCATGAAATACGAACGCCCATGAATGCCATAATAGGTTTTTCCGACATACTTTTTAAAACGGATCTTACCAACGAACAGAGCGAGCTTTTGAGTTTTATTAAAATGAGCAGCCAGACGCTTCTTACTCTGATTAACGATATCCTCGATTTTTCAAAGATCGAGGCGGGCAGGCTCGAAGTTGAACAATCCGAGTTCGAACTGCCGAAAATCATATGGGAAGTCGTTGGAATGACGAATTTGCAGCTTCAGCAAAAAAAATTAAAAATAAACATATATATCGATTTTGCGTTGAACTTTCATTTGATTGGCGATCAGAACAGGCTAAGACAGATTATTTTAAACCTCGTTAACAACGCGATAAAATTCACCGAAAAAGGCCAGATAGAAATAAGCGCCGATATCGTATCGCAGAGCGATTCGGAAGCCGACATAATGATATCGGTCGCCGACGAGGGCATCGGGGTTCCGGAAGATAAATTAGAGCTTATCTTTTCGCCGTTTTGCCAGGCCGACGGTTCCGTTACCCGAAAATACGGCGGGACTGGCCTTGGGCTTTCTATATCCAACGAGCTGGTTAGGCTTATGGGCGGAGATAAAATTCGCGTCGAAAACAGGGTGAACGGCGGAAGCAATTTTTATTTTACCATAAAATTCAAAAAAGCAGGCTCGGCGCCGAATGAAAACCGCAATTCGCTTCAACATGAAAAAAACGAAAATATAAGCCAGTTTAAATATAAAGTCCTTCTTGTCGAAGATAATTTTTCGAACGCGAAGCTTGCTACGAAAATACTAAACGCCAGCGGCCATAAAGTGGCGTTAGCCGAAAACGGAAGGGTGGCCGTCGATCTTATTTCGAGAGATTGTTATGACGTTGTTTTAATGGATATACAGATGCCTGAAATGGACGGGCACGAGGCTACCCGCAAGATAAGGGAACTGGGATATCAGACGCCGATTATAGCCATGACGGCGAGTGTTTTAAAGGGCTCATTCGAGGCCTGCATGGCTTCGGGAATGGACGGCTATATAGCCAAACCCATAAACATTTTTGAATTCGAACCTGAAATAATAAGAGTCGTCGAGAATAAAAAGAGCGATACCAGAACTGAATATATAATCAAAAAGCCTTCCGCCGATTCCATTAAATTCCAACTCGTTCCGAAAAAAGCCGAAAATCAAGATTTCGAAGATGCCGCTATACTCGACCGGCAGAAAATTTCGGCAAATCTAGGGGGAATAGAGGAACTTATCAGAGACGCGATAAGCATGTTTGTAGAATATAGCGAGCCGTATATGCAGGAAGTGGTTTCCTCGATCGAAAAAAACGATCCGACCGGCTTGAAAAAAGCCGCCCACAAATATAAAGGCACGGCGTTAAACGGCGGAGCGGCTCGAATAGCCAATTATTTAGTGGAGCTCGAAAAAATTGGCATTTCAGGTTCCGTAAGCGGCGCAATGCAAATAGTCGAAAAAATAAAGGAATGCATTGCGGCATATAAGGATGAAGCAATAAAAGCAGGGTTTTTAAATTAATTTCGTCGTTTTTGTTGAAAAAATAAAAATGTCAGTATTTATGCGTTTACGCATGAATATGAAGAAGGAAGGGGTTTGTCCCCTTCCTTTTATTCGTAAAAGTTCGATTTTATAATATGATGTTTATGGGCATAGCAATGTAAGGAGTAGTTTAATACTATGGCGAAGTATATATTCATTACCGGCGGCGTAGTTTCGTCGCTTGGAAAGGGCATTACCGCCGCGTCGGTCGGCCGGCTTTTAAAGTCCAGAGGGTTTTCGGTCACTATAATAAAATGCGATCCGTATTTAAACGTCGATCCGGGAACCATGTCTCCGTATCAGCACGGCGAAGTTTTCGTGACGGACGACGGCTGCGAAACCGATCTCGATCTCGGACATTACGAAAGGTTTTGCGATATCAATCTCAGTAAATATAATAATATAACGGCCGGTCAGATATATAACACTATTTTATTGAACGAACGCAGGGGCGATTATCTTGGCGGAACGGTGCAGGTCATTCCGCACGTTACCAATCATATTAAAGAGCGCTTGCAGAGGCCGCTCGTATATCACAATTACGACGTCGTTTTAGTCGAAGTCGGCGGCACGGTAGGCGACATTGAATCTCTTCCGTTTCTCGAGGCTATAAGGCAGATGAAGTTCGATTTAGGCCGCGAAAACGTAATGTATATTCACGTGACGCTCGTTCCTTATATAAAGGCTTCCGGTGAATTGAAAACCAAGCCTACCCAGCATTCCGTAAAAGAACTCCGCTCGATAGGCATAACGCCCGACGCCATAGTTTGCCGTACCGAACACAGGCTTTCCATGGACGTCAAAAAGAAGATAAGCATGTTTTCGGATGTTCCTCCGGAAGCCGTCATAGAGGCCCACGACGTAGAGTCGTTATACGAAATTCCGATCATGATGGAACGCGAGGGGCTCGCCGCGGCCGTTACTAAAAGGCTTCAACTGGAACAAAAACCGCTCGAATTAAGCGAGTGGGAAAAATACGTCGCCCTTGTCCATAAAAAAAAGCGCTGCGTGAACATAGCGCTCGTAGGAAAATATACTAATTTGAAAGACGCTTACATAAGCGTCGTCGAGTCGCTCAATCACGCAGGCATAGAAAACGATCTTTCGGTAAAGGTAAAATATGTTTCGTCCGAGCTGGCTGAGGATAAGATGCTCGATGAAATTAAAGACGCTCATGGAATACTCGTTCCTGGCGGTTTTGGCGAGCGCGGCGTAGAAGGCAAAATAGGAGTTATAAAATACGCCCGCGAGAACGGGGTGCCGTTTCTTGGGCTATGCCTTGGAATGCAGCTTAGCGTAATCGAATTTTCGAGAAATGTTTGCGGGCTCGCCGCGGCCAATTCGACCGAATTCGATGAAAATACCGAGCATCCCGTCATTCACATACTTCCCGAACAAAAAGACGTAGAAGATATCGGCGGAACGCTCCGGCGCGGTTTATATCCATGCCGTGTGATTGAAGGCACGCTCGCGTATAAGGTTTATAATAACGTTTTAATTTATGAACGCCACAGGCATAGATACGAAGTAAATAATTCTTACCGATCCGCTCTCGAAGCGAAGGGCCTCATATTTTCAGGAATTTCGCCTGACGGCCGGCTCGTTGAAATGGTAGAGCTAGCTAATCACCCGTATTTTATAAGCTGCCAGTTCCATCCTGAATTTTTATCGCGTCCGATGAAGGCGGCGCCGCTTTTTAAGGGTTTCGCCGGCGCCTGCGGAGCGCGGTTGAACAAGAAGGGTTAACAGGCGCGAGTTTTTTTATTAACGGCTTATCGTGTGTGCGAAAGGCCGCAATAATATCAATTTAATCGAAAGGCGTTAAGATGAAAAAGAAAATAATTGAGATGTTTTTACTGGCGCTCGGCAAACTGCGCCGGTTTTATTATCATAAATTCGATAAAGCCGCTATATTAAAAAGCCGCAAAAAAAGGCATGGCGAATGCGCCCGCTGCGGTACATGCTGTAAGCTTTTGTTCAAATGCCCCTTTCTCGATGAATCTCAAAGTCCTTCGTTATGTAAGGTGCATAAGATGCGTCCGATGAATTGCCGGATATTTCCGGTGGACAAACTCGATATGCGCGACCGCGATATAGTCAATAAAAATAAACGCTGCGGCTATTATTTTGAAACGGAAATGTGATCGGAAAAATTTTATGCAAGAAAAGCCGTCGATAAAGAAAATATATCCTGCGCCGGTTTTAATAGACGGAACGCTTCGCGAAGGCGAGCAGTCCGCCGGCGTTTTTTTTACCGAAAAAGAGAAGATCAGGCTTGTAAAGCTTATGGATAAGGCCGGAATCGACATAGCCGATTCCGGAATGCCGGCGGTTTCGCATGACGAATTTTTATCGATAAAAAAACTTTCGAGCCTTCGCGGAATATCGTTGCGAATCGGCGCTTCGATTCGCTGCAGGGCCGATGAAATAGATTTGTTCAAAAAAACAGGGGCGAGCGATTGCTTTATCATAGTTCCGGTGTCGGAAATACATATACGTGAAAAATTCGGGCTTACGCCCTTAAAATATCTCGACTACGTAAAAAAATCCCTGGGGCATGCCGAAAAAACGAAGATTAAGCACATTCATATAGCCCTTGAAGATACGAGCCGCGCCTGTAAAGATTTTCTGAGCGAACTGTTCGGCGCGTTCAACGAATTTAATATAGAGGCGGCATATTTGTGCGATACTTTGGGCGTCGCGCTTCCCGATGAAATAAAATGCCGCGTGGAATCTATTAATAAAATAATAAGCGCGCCTGAAAAACTTCATGTGGGCATACATTGCCACAACGATTTCGGGCTGGCGCTCGCCAATACGCTCGCCGCGTTCGAGGCGGGTGCGACGCATCTCACCTTTACTCAGAACGGGATCGGAGAGCGCGCCGGGAACGCTAAATTCCATGAACTCGCCATGGCGCTTACCAGGCTTTATGGGCTCGATCTTAAATTATGCGTCGGGATGATCCCTGAATTAAGCCGCTATGTCGAGGAAGCATCGGCGATATTCATGTCCGCGATCGAGCCGGTTGTAGGCTTTAACGCCTACCGCCACGAAAGCGGAATACACGTATCGGGGCTTCTTCGCAATAGAGCGATATATGAACAGTACCGTCCGGAGGATATCGGCAAAATAAACGAGTTCGTTCTCGGAAAACATTCAGGAAGGGCCATCATCGATAAACTTCTGGCGGAGCTTTTTACCGGCTTCGATTTTTCGGCCGCCCAAAAGATGCGGATTTTGTCTGAAATTAAAAAAATGAAAACGGGATCGGCCAAGCGCGGTTTTAAGGCTATGCGCTCAAAATTGGAAAATTTTTACGGCGGCGCGTTAGGCGGCGTTAGCCGTGAGCAGTTCGTTAAAATCGCTGAAAAGGTGAAAAGGGATGAAAAAAAATAAAGAATTCGCTTCGGCCTATGAAAAAATATATTATAACAGCGCGCTGAAAAAAATTAAGGGAATAGGCGATTATAATCCTTTATCGCCTTCGCTTATATTGGGCCACGATCCGCTCATAGCGATTCTCATCGACGATTTTGAAAAAAACGGTTTTTCTTTCGATAAGAATGTCATCGATAAATGTTTTTTTACGGCCGATCATTTCGCGCCGCCCGCAAGCGCTGAACGCGCTGGAATTTTAAAGAAATTTCTCGATTTTTCTTACGAGCGCGGAGTTAAAAACGTGAAGGTTTTCGAAGGAATATGCCATCAGCTGGTTGTCGAACACGAAGGCGTGGATCCTTTTTCTTTTATAATAGGCACCGATTCGCATACATGCACCGCCGGGGCGCTTTGCTGCCTCGCATCGGGATACGGCTCTATGGACGTTTTATACGCTCTTGTGAAAGGCCATATTTTAGAGCGGAAATTTCCGGCGGTTAGGATAAATTTTAAAGGTTCGCCGGCCCGTCATATAGACGGCCGCGATATATTTCTTTTAATCGTTAAAGCCATCGGCGAGGGAATGGCGAATAAAAAGGTTATTGAATATTTCGACGGCACGCGTAATAAGCTTTGCATGGACGACCGGTTTTCGATATCGTGCGCGACGGTCGAAACGGGTGCGTCGAGCGGTATTTTTGAGGCAGATTCAGTCCTCGCCGAATATCTTTCAGCTTCGCGCAAAAAGAAAAAAAGCCGCGCCTTCTATGAAAAAGAATTCGAGGATTTTTATTCCGACGTTATATTTAAATATGAAAGCGAAATAACCTTCGATCTTGGCGGGCTTAAATCGATGATAGCTCATCCTCACGGCTTTTGCGTAGTAAACGAAGCGGGCGGCCTTTCTAAATCGGTAAAAATAGACCAGGCTTTTATAGGTTCCTGCGCGAGCGGCCGGCTTTCCGATTTTCGCCGTATGTGCGAAACTATCGACAGGATACGCTCTAAAAGCGGAAAAAAACTGGCGCGCAGAAATTTTCGAACGAGGCTTATTGTCACGCCGGCTTCGCAGAAAATATATCTGGAAGCCATCGAGGCCGGTTATATACAAAAACTGATCGGTTTCGGCGCGGTAATAACTAACCCTTCATGCGGCCCCTGCGGGGGTATCGACAAGGGAATAATCGCCGAAGGCGAAACGTGCGTTACCACGGCGACGAGGAATTTTCAGGGACGGATGGGGCCGAAGGATTCATTGGTATATATATCTTCCGCGCCTGCGGCGATATATTCGTCGTTTGCCGGCGAAATAGCCGATCCGGGGGAGTTGTACGCTTTATGAAAATAAAAGAAAAAGCCTTTATGCAATGCAGCGTTAAAATAGTCGGTTTCGGCGATAACGTAAATACCGACCTTATTCACGCCCCTTCGAAATTCGGGATATCGCGCGGCGATCTTTCTTCCGAATTCGTGTTAAAGGGCGAAGACGCAAAAGACTCGAACCGTCTTATTTTAGCCGGCAAAAATTTCGGCATAGGCTCTTCAAGGTTTTCGACTTCAATAGCTTTAAAAAATAGCGGAATCGTCGCCGTTTTTGCCGTTTCTATTTCAAGGATATTTGAGCGCAATATCGCGTGCGCCGGAATATATCCGGTTACGGCGGGGCCGTTCGATATGAAAAAAATAAACGCCGGCGGTTCCGGCGATTATACTTTAAGAATATTCGCTCCGGCCGGCGAAAAAAGCGCGCGCGCCGTGATTTTTTGCGGTGAAAAACTGGCGCTGTCCGGAATTATAGATCCATTCTGCTATGAAATAGCGAGCCATAAAGGGATGGTGAATTATATTGCCGGCGGAAATTAAGCTGTCCGATTTTTTATTCGATGTCGCGGTTATCGGCGCCGGCCCTTCGGGTTTATCGGCTGCCGTCCGTTCGCGTTTCGTCAAATCGCGAGGAGCGTATCCGATGTCGGTTATCGTTTTCGAGGCTTCTCGAAAAAATGGAGGCCTGGCGGTTTTTGGAGCTACGAAGCTTACCGGGCCGTCTCTGGTTTTTAAAAAAGGCGAGCTTATAGAGAAATTATTAAAAGACGTTCGTAAATTCGATATTCCGATAATACATAAAAAGGTCGTTTTAATCTCAAGCAACGAGGCTTCGGGCGGGTTTAAAATATCGACCGCCTGCGGCGAAACGTTTAATTCCCGTTCGGTGATAATATCTTCGGGGATGAGAGCGCTGACTAATGAATCGGAATTTTTCACGCGCGGCGTAAATATTACGTGCATGGGTTATGATTACATTTATTCTTCGATAAAATCGATCGTAAAAAAAATAGCCGTTGAAAATAAAAAAGCGTTTATTTACGGCGGAAAATATTCAAAAAATTTAATTAGCTTCGTCAGCGGAGCGTTCAAAGAGCTGGGCGCCGATTGCCTTTCATTCGGGCCTGTTTTTGTTATAGATGCCTGCCGCGAAGAATTTTTAAGCGGCTTAGAAAACGAAAGCCTTTCCGGCTTGTTTTTATTCGCGAAGATAAACTCTTTTAACGGCCGCGAAAAGCTCGAATCGTTCGAGGCGTTTTATGGCGATAAAACGTTTAAAATTAAAGCCGACGATATTTTGATCGATTATAATTCCTTCGAGATTTCGCCGTCGTTTGATTTTAAAATATCATGCGGCGAAGAAATATTCGACGATTATGGTTTTATAAAAGTAGACCGGCGTATGCGCACTCCGGCATTCGGCCTGTATGCGTCGGGAGATTCGACCGGCCCGTGCTACTTCGTAGCCAGAGCGTTATCTTCAGGAGCCGAAGCGGCTTTTTCGGCGTACGAAGATATAACGGGTAAGAAAATCGGCCGGCCCGCAAGCCTTTTTGCTTATAAAGCGCTTGAGTTTACGCTCGAATCGAATTATCGCGAAATAGATTACCACATTATGAAAGATTCCGTGGCGGTTATTTCTAAGGCAAGCAAAATATTAAGATATATCGTGAAAAAATTCGGGCCCGCCGCGGAATCGAATTCTAAAAAAATATTGAATATTTTCGGCATGTTTTATATACTTAATCATATTGATTTTATGAGGTTGGCCGGAATTTTATCTATCGGCCGCGACTGCGTTTCGGCGCTCGTTCGCGATATGATAGATGAAAAATTGCTTACCATAGAAAAAAGGGCGTGATAACATGAGATGCGATGAAAATTCGCCTGAAGCGGTTGAATTAAGAAAGGACATATCCGATTTTATAAAAGCAGGCGGAGGATTTGAAAAAAAAGAAAAAAACGACATGTTTAACAGGCTCTGCTTGAGGCTTTTTAAGCTCCAGTACGAAAGCATGGAAAGCTATTCGAAGTTTTGCGATAAAAAAGGGGCTAACCCTTCGAATGTAAAAGATTTTCTAGATATTCCTCCCATCCCGGCGCAAGTTTTTAAAAGTTCAAAAATATTCATATATCCTGACGAAAAAATTTATCTTACGTTTAAAACGTCAGGCACAAGCGGCGCGGCCCGCGCCGAAGCTTATTACAGCAAAAGCGGCGCCGAATTGACTTCTCTTGCGGTAGTAACGAACGCCAGAATGTATTTTTTCCCCGATGGGAAGCACGCGCGATTTTTTTTATTCGCTCCGCGCCCGGATGAAGCGCCGAATTTAACGATGTCGTTCGGCTTTACAGAAGTGATAAATAAAATAGGCCCCTACGGAGGCTCACATTATATAGGAAAAACTGGCCTTAAAATCGATGAATTTTTTTCGGCGATAAAAAAAACAGTTGATGAAAATATTCCGGCCGCCATACTGGCGCCGTCGTTTGCGCTTGTCGCCATCCTCGATAAAATGAACGCGGATAAAATCAAGTTCAAACTGCCTTCGGCTTCACGCGTGCTCGATGCCGGAGGGTTTAAGGGAAGAAGCCGCGAAATAGACAGGGGGCAAATGCTTCGCATGGTAGAAGAGAATTTCGGCGTAGCGCCCGAATATTGCGTAAACGCGCTTGGAATGAGTGAAATAGGTTCCCAGTATTACGATAATAATCTTAAAAATTATACGCTTGGAATAAAATCGGCGATAGTCAAAGAAAACCCGCACTGGGCTAAAACTCTTGTCATGAAAACGGATGGCAGCTATAAATATATAGCTCCGTCTTCATACGAAGAAATGGGTGCGCTCGTACATTTCGATCTGTCTAATTTCGACAGGGCGCTGGCGGTTTTAAGCGACGATAAAGGCTCTTATGCTCCCGGCGGCTTTTTAATTCACGGCAGGCTTGTCGCCGACGACTTGAAAGGCTGTTCGCTTACGGCCGAAGAATTGATAAACAAAGTAAATTAAGTTCCATTTATAAGAAACGAAGGGTGTGATAAAAATGTCATCTGGACTGAAATCTCAGAACTTGTCAATAATGATGACCGATATACAGGGGTACACCAATGCCAGTTCGGCGTCTTCCCGCGAAGAAATAATAGGGCTTATAAGGCGCCACAACCAATTGATGGTTCCCGTAATAAATTTTTACGGCGGCAATATAATAAAATCAATAGGCGACGCTTTTTTGTGCACTTTTAATAGCGCCACCGACGCCGTAGTATGCGCCATAATAATCCAGCTGATGCTTCGCGAATATAACCAGAAACAGGCTGAAGAAAATAAAAAAATGAAGCTTCGCGTCGTTATTAATACGGGCGATGTTTCAATCGAAAAAAACGATATATACGGCGACGCGGTCAACGTAACCGCCAGAATCGAGGGCCTTTCCTGTTTTCCAGGCGGATCGATCGGCATCAGCGAGTCTACATACCTTTTAATGAACAAGAATGAAATAATAGCCGAAAAAATAGGGCCTCAAACTCTTAAAGGCATTCCGGAGCCCGTTGTAGTTTATAAAATACCTCTCGAAAAGCAAAAGCTCGTAGAAATACCGGCTAAATTATTGCAGCTTGTCGAAAAATCTATGAAAAAAGAAAGCGGCGGCTCTTCGGCGGTAATTTCACAGGCCCAGATAAACGAGTGGAACAACGCAGTGGTCAGCTTTTTAAAAGAGAAAAACTGGGGCGAAAACATAGGTTCGCTGCTCGACGAAAAAAAGATCCGCGAGAACGTGGCCAATGCCCAGAAAAAGCTTACCGCGACGTTTTCACAGAAAACGGTAATAGAATCGAAGGGTGCGGCTGAAATGAACGATGCGTCGATGGCAAGCCGCGTAAAAGCTTTTTTGATAGACTCGGCAATTCTTTTCGTTTTGTGGCTTGTAATTTTTTACG
>Ga0209340_1002169_pt1 | contig 11949 bp, 11 predicted proteins | sample EPASupsiteSAE323_FD_187266 | JGI IMG/M metagenome (GOLD analysis project Ga0209340, IMG submission 187266) | Bioremediated contaminated groundwater from EPA Superfund site, New Mexico - Sample SAE3-23 (SPAdes) (version 2) | ecosystem: Environmental > Aquatic > Deep subsurface > Groundwater >... | reverse complement strand
TGCCGCGCGCTTCATAGGCTAGGCAATTAGCGTTAGTTAAAACACTAGTACTTTTTTGGCTGCCGATATCAAGATAATTTAAGGAGCCGTTACCCTGGTAATAGAGGCGATTATTATTTTCATCAGTCTGCCAATTATAAGCATTTGAGCCGATAATTTGGGCGTAATTTACATCGTTAATACCATCGGGATTAAAAAGCCAGCCACTGGCTAAGAGCTTGTCCTCGTTTGCGAGCCAGCAGCCAGAATTATCGTTGGTTTTTATTATTTTTTCCTGTCCATTTTTTAAAGTAATTATTTTTTTTGCGCTCGGTAAAAATAAATATTTGAAATCAGCATTAAGCTTAAATTCTTCTTTAGAGCTCGAAGCGATTAAAAGCGGCTGGTCGGAGCGGAAAAGATTTATATCTTCGGCAAAGGTGGTCTGATTTGAATAGACAGTGATTTTTTTGCTTATCGGCCAATAGCCGTCTAATTTTAAAGTTAGAGTATATTCGCCCGGCAGGACATTTTTAATTTTTGCCGCACTTGTTAAATAATCATTAGCAAGAGGGTTTAAGGAAAAATTAGATTGCGGCTGATCATCGAGATAAATAGTCGCGCCGCTCGGCAGAGTATCGACGGCAATCATGCCGGTTTTTATTAAGAGGCGATTTAATTTTAAAGGCCAGCTTAAATTAAATTTATAGCCAGAGGCATAAATAGAAATTACGATTGTGCCGATCGTAAATAGAATGATAAAAATAATAAAGATTAAATCGCGTAATTTTTTTGGCATATTATTCTTCCCGGCGGATATCGGCGCCTAATTTTTTAAGACGTTCATCAAGTTTTTCATAGCCGCGGTCAATTTGGTAAATATTGCCGATTTCCGTCTGGCCGCTGGCAATTAGAGCGGCAATAACTAAAGCGATTCCGGCTCGGATATCAGGACTAATCAGCGTTTTTCCATATAGCTTAGTCGGTCCGCTGACGACAATGCGATGCGGATCGCACATGATAATATTAGCTCCCATTTGAGAAAGCATATCGGTCCAAAGCAGGCGGCGATCGTAGATATTTTCGTTAATTAGGGATGTTCCTTCGGCCTGAGTCATTAAAATCGTGTAAGGCGATTGGAGATCGGTCGGAAATCCAGGATACTCATGGGTTTTAATATCGTAAGGTTTGATTTTATCGGTTTTTTTAATAATTAAATAATCTTTTCCTTTTTCATAGTTAACGCCGATTTTATCGAATATATTAAGCAAGCTTAAAATATGATTCGGTTCGCAGCGATTAATTTTTATTTCTGATTTAGTGGCGGCAGCCATAATCGCGAATGAACCGGTTTCAATCCGATCGGGAATAATGGTAAATTCTCCGGCGCTTAATTTTTTCACGCCTTCGATGGTTATTACGGGAGTACCGGCGCCGCTAATTTTAGCACCCTGGCTATTTAAATAATCGGCTAAAGCTTCAATTTCCGGTTCCATGGCGCAATTTTGTAAAATACTCGTTCCTGGTATTAAACAGGCGGTCATCATTAAGCTCTCGGTAACGGTAACGCTGATGGTCGAAAAAAAGTAGGTCGCCGCCTTTAAATTCTGAGCTTTTACATGGTAAAATTTTCCACTATTTTCTTCGATTGTCGCCCCAAAAGCAGTAAAGCCTTCTAAGAATAAATCGATTGGACGGCTTCCGGCTCCAATAACGCAGCCGCCGGGATGAGGAAATTTTACTTCGCCGAATCGGGCCAAAAGGGGTCCGACAAACATAACAGAGGTTCGAAATTTATCAGCCAATTTCTGAGATAATTCAATTTTATTAACGTTTTTCGTACAAATTTCCGCCTGGTGGCCTTCGTGTTTTATTTCAGCGCCCAAATCACGCAGTAAATCAAATGATTTGCCGATATCTTCAATATCAGGGAGGTTTTTAATAATTATTGTCTCTTCGGAGAGAAGAGCGGCCGGAATTATCTTTAAAGCGGCATTTTTAGCGCCATTTACGGTAATTTCACCGTTCAATTTTTGTCCACCTTTAATAATGAATTTTGACATAAAAGTAAAGAGTATAAATTATTGATTTACAAGTTAACTATAAACTATTTATTGACATTTTTCAAATATTTGTTATTATTGAGTTGTTCAGTGTCAAGACTGATTTTTTATTAAAAATTCCTTAATGCTAAGCTAGCGTTAGGAGATAGGAATAATTGCTTATATGTCAAAAATTGCAGTAGTCAAAACTGGTGGAAAACAGTACAAAGTTAAGGTCGGAGAAACTATTAAGGTTGAAAAACTCGAAGTTGAGAACGGCCAAAAGGTTGCTTTAGATACTCTTATGATTGCCGATGAAGGTAAATTAGAAATCGGCCAGCCGACTCTCGGCGAGAAAGTAGAAGCCGAAGTTTTAGAAACGGCTAAGGGCGATAAAGTAACGGTTGTTAAATATAAAAATAAAACCCGTTATAAAAAAACTGTCGGCCATCGTCAGAAGTTTACCGCTTTGAAGATTTTGAGCATTGCTTAATAATTTTTTTGTTGATTATAAAAAAATCCGCGTTAGGCGGATTTTTTAGTATATATTATTTAGTAATTTCATTGCGATACTTCAAGGCGCTGGCTAGAGTTAGGGAATCAGCATATTCAAGATCTGAGCCGGATGGCAAACCTTTAGCCAGTCTAGTAATTTTTACGTGATCTTTTAATAACTTGCTTAAATAAAGCGATGTTGTTTCTCCTTCCAGGGTAAAATTTAAAGCTAAAATAATTTCCTTAACATTATCAGTTTTAATTTTTTTTATTAAACGATTAATATTTAAATCTTCGGGACGAACCTCGTTAATCGTATTAATTAATCCACCAAGTACAAAATATTTTCCTTTATATTGGCCTGTCGCTTCAATGGCGTAGAGATCTTGGACATTTTCAATAAGACAGAGAATTTCTTTCTGCCGAGTATTATCGGCACAGATTGAGCAGGGGTCGGTTTCAGATAAAGCGAGGCACTCGTGGCAGATAATAGTTTTTTCTTTGAGTTCTTTAATGGCCTGAGAAAGTTCATTAAGATTTTCTTCTTTTTGTCTTAGTAAATAAAAAACATAACGTTCAGCGGTTTTTGGTCCGACGCTTGGTAATTTTGAAAAACGATCAATTAAATTTTGAATAGCTTTGGGGTAGCGCATGAGGCTGGGGGATTTATTTTTTAGTTTAAGCCAGGAAAACCGCCCATATCCTGGAGTTTTTTAGCCATTAATTTTTGGACTCTTTTTAAGGCTTGGTTAAAGCAGGTTTTAACTGCTTCTTCTTGGGAGCCTTTATTTAGATTTTCATTCAAACTTAATTCAACTATTTCCATATTGCCGTTTAAGACAATTTTAACGCCATTTTTTTCTTCAGTTACTGATTCTTCGGCTAATGCATTCTGCATTGTTTTCGCTTGGTCGCGTAAATCTTTAAATTGTTTGAGCTTGTTGAACATATTTTTTAGTTGTTATAATTATTAATTAATTTGTTTAAAATTCAATCGGCCGATCTTCAGATTTTTTTGCTAAGTTTCTGAAACTTGCCGTATTTTCATCAAAGAATAAATCGATTTTTCCCGTCGGACCATTGCGGTGTTTAGCGATATGAATCTCAGCTTTATATCTTTCGTCCATCGGAAGGTCATTAGGATTATAACCGCGATCAGCGGCTTTACGATAAATAAACATCACAACATCGGCGTCTTGTTCGATCGAGCCGGAATCGCGCAAATGGGAAAGCTTAGGAATAGCCGGATGAGTTAACTCGACAGCGCGTGAAAGCTGAGCTAAAGCTAGAATTGGAATGTTTAATTCGCGGGCAATCGACTTTAAACCGCGGCTGATTTCGGCAATTTCTTGGACGCGATTATCGCCATATTTGCCGCGTCCTTCCATTAATTGCAAATAATCGATGACGATTAAGCCTAAACCTTTTTCCATTTGAAGACGGCGAGCTTTGGCGCGAATTTCCATAATCGAAAGGGAACTTGAATCATCGATATAAATTGGTGCTTCAGCGAGTTTTCCCATCGCTTCACCGATTCTAGTAAAGTCATTATTATCTTCTTTATCAGATAAATTTCCGGTTCGCATTTTCCATAAATTGACATTAGCCTGTGCGCAAAGCATGCGGTCAACTAATTGTTCTTTGCTCATTTCTAAAGAAAAAATACCGACGCCTTCTTTGCTTTTTATAGCAGCTTGGCGGGCAATATCAAGCGCAAGTGAGGTTTTGCCGACGCTTGGACGGGCCGCTAAAATAACTAAATCAGATTTTTGCAATCCGGCTAAAATATTATCTAAATCAGGAAAACCAGTCGGCAGACCGCGCAGTTTTCCGCTATAACGGTGGAGTTCATCGATTCTGTCGAAGGCCGCAGTTAAAAGATTGTCGATAGGCATGAAAGCATTTTTTAAATATTTGCGGGATACGCCGAATATTTTTTTTTCTGTTTCATCAAGAATATCGTCGATTTCTCGACCTTCTTCAAAACTAATTGTCGCTATCTCGGCAGCAGCTTGCTGCAGGCGGCGCAAAGTTGCTTTGCGTTGAATAATGTTAGCGTAGTAGACGATATTTCCGGAAGTGGCAATTGAATTTGAAAGCTGGGCAAGATATGATCGTCCGCCGATTGAAGAAAGCTTCTTCTTCTCTTCAAGCCGATTAGAGAGAGTAATGATATCGATTGGTTCTTGGTTTCCGTATAATTCTTTAATGGCGTCGTAGATAATTTTATTGGCGTCTTTATAAAAGTCCTGGGGCATGACATTATCAGCCACTTTGATAATCGCGTCTTTATCAATTAAAAGAGAGCCCAAGAGAGATTCTTCGGCTTCAAGGCTGTGCGGTGGTATTTTCATTATTTGTTCCGGTTCGTTCGCCATATTTTTATAAATTTTATTTCTTCTTTATGTTTAATAATCTTATCTTATCGCCCCTGATTTTTCAAGTTATGCTTTTGCGCAGTTTGTACGCAGCTTGTCCACAAAGAGATAATAAAAAAATCTGCTAAAAAGCAGATTTAATTATTTAATGAGCCGACTGTCGGACTCGGACCGACGACCTGCTGTTTACAAGACAGCTGCTCTACCAGCTGAGCTAAGTCGGCTTACAAAAAAGTGCGCCCAGCAGGATTTGAACCTGCGACCGTCTCCTTAAAAGGGAGCTGCTCTACCAGCTGAGCTATAGGCGCATAGCAAAAAGTCCACTAATATTGGGCTTTTTGATTACGAATTCAATAATAACAAATGATTTTATTTTTGACAAGGGCTATCACTGTCATTAAATATAAATAGTTCGTCAATATTAGTTTTTAATATCCGTGCCACATCGTGGGCAAGCTTAAGCGAAGGGTTGTATTTTCCAGCTTCAAGGAAAAGAATTGTTTCGCGGCGGACTCCAGCTAGCCGCGCCAATTCTTCCTGGGTTAAATTGTGGCGAGCGCGTAATTCTTTAATTATGTTAGTCATAGATCATTAATTTAGCGACAAATTGATTCAGGCATTTCGGCTCTCGGTTGGCCATGTTTTTGCCAGGCGCCATTTTCACATAGCCAGCCGTCCTCGCCGCTAAACAATCTTAAGGTCGAAACAATAAACAGTAAAGCTAGTATCAAAGCAATTAAAAAATAAATCCAATATTTTTTAAATATTTCTTTAAAACCCTTTATTTCATTAGCCTCTTTCTTTTTTAAGAAATTAAAGATCAGTGAATTGGTAATCATTAAAAAACAAGTGAGATAAGCCAGTATCGAAGAAATATCACCGTAAAGTGGATTCTTTGCTTGTAAAGATAAGAGAACAAATACGCCAATCATCATTAATATGCCAAATATTGAGATGGTATAGCGGGCAGACTGTCCGGCTAGGGCATAGTCGCGTTCATCAGCAATCACTTCATTTACTTTATGCCGAAGAATATAGAGAATGATCATGGCTGCCGCTACGGCAATTATAGGGATTAAATAATTAGATAAACTGATCGAGAGGGAAATTGAAAATGATAAAAGAATAACGATAATTAGGCGCAAAAAATTGTATTTTTTTAAATTCATATTTTTTAATTAAATAATTAATATTATAAATATATAACATTATGTTATATTATTCTAACATTGATGTCAAGTATCAATAATAAACAAAAAACCAGCTTTTTCGGGCTGATTTTTTTAGGGCTTTATTTTATGTTTTTTAATTTTTTGCGCTTAATTTAAAATAATTTAAAACAGTCGGTACGCTGGCGGCAATCGGCAGGGCAAGAAAAGCTCCCGGAATTCCAAATAAGAGAGCGCCGATGATTACCGAGACAAAACTGAGAAATGGAATTAACTTAAGAACTTGCTTATAAATATGAGGAGCGATAACGTCATTTTCAATTTCTTGATAAATTATAAATAAAGCAATGACTAGAAAACCCTTTAACGGAGAAATCGTAAAGCCGATAATTATGGCCGGAATTGCGCCGATAGTGCTGCCGATTAAGGGCAATAAATCGAGGACGCCAGCTAAAATAGCTAGAGGCAGGGCATATGGAATATTAAGAATTAATAGTCCAGCTAAAATCGTTGATGAACAGATAAGTGAAATGACTAAATTTCCCCGAATGTATTGACCGCTAATGCGCGACATTTCGCTTGATATTTTTTCAATCTTTTTTCGATTGCGGCTTGGAATAACCGAAGCGATTAATTTATGAAGGTGATCGCCGTCAGCCAGCATATAAAAAATCATAAAAATTAACGTAATCGCTTGAAAAAAGAAACCGGTAATTTTTGTAGTAGATTTTATTAAATCTATATTACTATTTTGAAAATAAGAAACAAGGTCAAAATTGCGAAGCTGTTCTGGCAAGAAGCCGTATGAGTTTAAGGTATTTGAAATCGTTTTAAAAATACTAGGAACTTGTGAAAAAAAGGTTGGCAAAATAGCAACCGAAACATAGATTAAAGGTAAAAACAAAGCGAAAACGACAATTGCTGCGGCCACAGTTTGAGGAATTTTCTTTTTTTCAAGCCAAGCAACCGCTGGATTTAAGGCGGCCGCGCACATCATCGCGGTTAGCATGAGAATTAAAATATCGGAAAGCTTCCAGACAATGAAAATACCTAAGCCGATAAAAATTATCGTGTAGATTGTTTGCGGAGAAAAGCTTATTTCTAATTTTTCTTTCATATTTTTTTATTTTTTATAATTTAATTATAGCAACTATCTAAAAGATATTAAAGCATGATTAATTATTGTTTTTAATTTTGCGCGCTGATTAATTTGTGATACAATAAATTCATAAATTAAGATTTTTTAAATGGCTATAAGAAAAGAATTTGTTAATCAGCAGATAGCTGCTTCTAATTTGAGCGTTACTTATTTTACCGGTCAAAGCAACGAGGTAAAATCATTAGATAATATTAATCTCTCCATATCCGAAGGTGAGTTTATTATTTTTTTTGGGCCATCTGGTTGCGGCAAATCTACTTTGCTGTATTCGATTGCTGGTTTAGAAAAATTTACTGGGAAAATTTCGGTTGAGGGTCGGGACTTAAGCAGTTTATCAAAACACGAATTAGAAATTTATCATCGCGATACAATTGGCATGGTTTTTCAGGCTTATCATTTAATTCCAACCTTAACTGTTTTACAAAATGTCGTTTTACCCCTGGTTTTAGCAGGCGTTAAACCAGGTGAACGAAAAAAACAAGCCCTTGAATTGCTTGAGAGATTTGGTGTCAGCGCCCAAGCTAATCGATTACCGAACGAATTGTCGGGCGGACAGCAGCAGCGTGTCGCTATTTGCCGGGCAGTTATTAATAATCCGCAGATTATTTTAGCGGATGAACCACTAGGCAATCTTGATTCAAAATCAGCTAATGAAGTAATTAACCTTTTTAAAGATATCAATATTAAAAGTGGGAAAACTGTTATATTGGTAACCCATGATCCGACCTATCTAGATATAGCCCATCGAGTTTTTTTTATCAAAGACGGCCGGATAATCGATACGAAAGTAAATCGCGAGGTTAAAAAAATGGTAGCTAAGGATATTATTTCTCCGGGTCACACCAAGGAAATGGATTTTTTATCAAATCATTATTCTAAATTGAAAAACGGGCAGTCCGATGCCTTGCTTCAGGCGTATCAGGCAAAAAATTTAGCCACTTTATCCCTGGCTGATTTGTCGGCTGAAGATTTTGATGTTTTTCGAGAAAAAATTGAAGCGTCATTAAGAGTAAATGATGATTTTGCTGCGGTTTTTGAATTTCTTGACGTTAATCCAGAAGAAGGAGGAATAGGCTTGGATAGCCGCACCGCTTTAAAGATTACCCAAAAAATCAGATCTTTATTTAGTGAGTTAAAAATGAGCACCGAATTAATTAAGTTTGATCAAGATCCTGAAAATAAAATTAAGAAAGAAAAGGAAGAAATAATTTTCCGCCAATCCCTCTTTGATGAATTCAATATTATTTTAAATAACCAGGCTAGCTTAAAGATTGTTGATGAGCTGATTATTCGGCGAGCAAAGAATGAAATTACGGCTCGAGAATTTTATGTTTTATTGGATAAGCCGATAAAAGATGGCGGGGCGGGGCTTGATCGGCGAGCGGCTAGAAAAATAGCTAAGCGCTTCGAATCATGGATGAAAAAAAAGTAGATTAAATTATGAAATATTACGATTTAATAACCCTTTCAACTAGAGGATTCAAAACAAATACTAGCCGTACTATTTTGACTATTTTAGGTTTGGGCGTCGGCGTCGGAGCGGTTCTTTTTTTAGTTTCTCTTGGCTATGGCCTGCAGAATATTATTCTAAATAAAATTACCACGGCTGATTCCTTGTTAACACTCGAAGTTTCGGCAACTTCAGATTTAGTTAAGCTAGACAAAAGTAATACGGAAATTATTAAAGAAATGCCAGGAGTACTGGAAGTAAGTCCGATTGTCAATTTGGCCGGGCAGTTAATATATGGCGAGGAAACAACAGATAGCACTGTATATTTAATTAATAAATCATATTTTCGCCTAAGCGGTTTGAATATGTCCTATGGTCAGGAATTATCGGGCGATGAATCAAATGAGGCAGTTATTTCTTCGGCAAGCGCTAAAATATTCGGTTACAATAATGCGTCTGAGGCAATAGGCAAAACGATAAAAACCAATTTATTCATACCAGAAGACGGGAAAGAAAATGTCTCAATTTTTAATTTGGATACGGAATATAAAATATCGGGAATTATCAATGATGATAATAGCAGCTTTATCTATATTCCTTTGGCGGCCGCAAAAGATATTGTTTTGCCGGATTATTCAAATTTAAAAGTTCGAGTCCGTGATGAAAATAGTCTAAATTTAGTCCGCGATACTATTTTAAAGCAGGGTTTTTTAGTTTCCTCTCTTTCTGACACGATTGAACAGACTAAGAAGATTTTTAGTGTTATCCAGCTTGTTTTAGGTGCGTTCGGTTTAATTGCTTTAATCGTTTCAGCGATTGGCATGTTTAATACGATGACAATCGCCTTGCTGGAGAGGACTAAGGAAATCGGAATAATGAGGGCAATTGGTACCAGTAATGGCGACGTGGCTCGGTTATTTTTAATGGAATCGGTTGTTATGGGTTTTTTGGGCGGAGTGGGCGGCGTTCTAATTGGATTTATGGGAGGGAAAATTTTTAATTTTGTGGTTAATCTTTTGGCTAAGAATTTTGGCGGCCAAAAGCTAGATCTTTTTTACTGTCCGACCTGGTTTTCTTTATCGGTTATCGGGTTTTCTATCTTAACGGGATTTTTAACAGGTATTTATCCTGCTCGAAGGGCTGCCAAATTAAACCCACTCGATGCTTTGCGTTATAAATAATTATATGCCGCTTAAACAATCAACAAAAAAAAATAAAGCAATCAATTCTTTCATAAAGAAAGCCAAGGACTTGCCGCTATTTCACAAAACAATGATAGCTATTGCGATTTTTGCTTCGCTGGCTTTTTTTAATTATCATATTTCTAGCACTAAAGGGGCAACCTTCGGGTGGCTTCAGACTGATTGGTCGGGTGGACTTGATATCACCGCTAAAGCCGGACATCTTTTAGATCAAACTGGATGGACTAAATTTTTTGCTACTTCATCTCCTTTGCTGACTGATAATGGTGAATTGAAATTAGGATACATTGCTTCAAGCACAAGCGAAACCAGTGATGCCGATTTTAATGCCGGTAATAAGACAGATAATATTTATATTGCTTCAAGCACGATTTATGCTAAAAAACCTAATAGCTATGTTTGTGAAAGCAATAATAATAATCTTTGCCAGAGCGGCCGCTGCGATTCAACTTGCCAGGCTAAATTAGCGGATGGGGAAGCGTGTGATGAGTCCAGCGATTGCCAAAATTATTGTAATGGAGGATCGTGCACGGCAACTCGACCGCCTTGCGGCGATGATAGCACATTCACGGATGCTCGAGACGGAACAGTTTACCCCTTAGTTAGCATTGGAACACAATGCTGGTTTGCGAAAAATTTAGCCTATTTGCCAAGTGTTTCTGGTTCGGTTAATCAGCCGGCATGGGCCGGGTACTTTGTCTATGGTTATCAGGGCGGAGATGTAGCAGCCGCTAAAGCAACTGCAAATTATAATAATTATGGTGTTTTATATCAGGGATGGATAGTTAGCAATGTTTGTCCTTCTGGTTCGCATTTGCCAACTCAGGCAGAATGGACGACATTAAAAAATAATACCAGCGGCTGTAATAATAACGGTAGTCCGCTTAAAATATCTTGGTGGGGCGGCGCTAATACGTATGGCTTCGGTATTTTACCGGGAGGCTTCAAAGATACAAATAATGAATTTGTTTCTTTTGGCGGAGTAGCTGCTTTCTGGACAGGAACGGCCTCGTCAAATGGCATCTATTATGCTTATATAACTGGCGATTACTGTGATTTAGCCGGCCAAGACGGCAATAAGAATAACGGTTTTTCCGTCCGCTGTATTAAAGATTAAATCGGTTAAAATTTAAATGTAAAAAAAGAAAAATGACAAATAATAAGTTAGCAATTTATTTAATTAGTTTCTTTGCGCTGCTGGGTATTTTTATTAATACTCGTGAAGTGCTGGCTTTAACTAACTCAAATACTTTTTATTCCCAAGTAAAAGACTCTGGCTTGGTGCCGGGATATTCAACGGTTAATTGGACTGATTCAGCGCCAGTAAATACTTCAGTGGCGGTATCGGTTCGCGGAGGAAATGTCTTTACTCCTGATGGCACTTGGACCGCTTGGTCGGCAGTTACGAAAGCCGGTTCTTTAGCTGCCCTAAATGGCAATCGTTATTATCAATATAAAGTAGTGCTTACTTATACTGATACATCAGCCACTCCAAATTTCCAGGATATTACCTTTAATTATAATTACTATCCAAGCTCAGTAGCGCTCACCTCTTCGCCGTATAATACAAATGATGAAACTAATTTGGTCGGCAAAATTAAATGGAATGAGTCTTTGCCGTCGGCCGCAACGATAATAAAATTCCAGCTGAGAACGGCTCCAAATAACGCCGGTTCGCCTGGTGCTTGGACGACTTGGGCGGGTCCAGATGGAACGGCGACTGATTATTTTTCTAATCTATCAAGCGCTTGTTCAAAAACAGCCACAGAAGTTACCTGTAATATTCCAAATAACATCGAAATTGGTAATGGGGCCAGCGATCAATGGGTGCAATATAAAGTTTTTTTAGAGACCAGTGCTTTTCAAACCCCCATTTTATTAGACGCTTCGGTAGTCTATGTTGTTAATGCGACTCCTAATGTCGGCAATGTTGTTATTGCAACTAGCACAAATGGGCTTATTGGCATTAGTTATGAGACAAAGGACTCTGATACTAATTCAGGCAGCAATGCGCCAGGATTTATAACGCCCTCTTTTGAATATTGGAATGGAGCAGAATGGGCGCCTTGTTCTAT
>Ga0209340_1002167_pt1 | contig 11963 bp, 10 predicted proteins | sample EPASupsiteSAE323_FD_187266 | JGI IMG/M metagenome (GOLD analysis project Ga0209340, IMG submission 187266) | Bioremediated contaminated groundwater from EPA Superfund site, New Mexico - Sample SAE3-23 (SPAdes) (version 2) | ecosystem: Environmental > Aquatic > Deep subsurface > Groundwater >... | reverse complement strand
TAAATCAAAGCCAAGTTGATAATTCGCGCGGCTACTCATTTTCCGATGGATTAAGATCAATTCTAAGGCAAGACCCTAACGTAGTTATGGTCGGAGAAATACGTGATCTTGAGACCGCCGAAATTGCTGTCCAAGCCTCTTTGACTGGGCATCTTGTTCTGTCAACATTACACACCAATGATGCGGCCGGAGTAATCCCCCGATTAATTGACATTGGGGTTAAAGCTTATTTTTTAGCCCCCTCAATCAACGCGGTTATTGGCCAGAGACTGGTCCGCTGTCTTTGTCCGCACTGCCGGCAAGAAAAACCCTTAACACTTGATGAAACAGAACAAATTAACAAAATTCTTGCTGTCATTTCTCCTAAAGCAGGGATAAATATTCCAACAAATCTGCCAGCAATCTATCAGTCTGGGACCGGCTGTGAACAATGCAATTTTACTGGATATAAAGGCCGGATCGGCATTTATGAAATATTTACCATGAATGATGCAATTAAACAATTAACGGTTGATAATGCGCCTTCTTTCAAAATTTTACAGCAAGCCGTAGAAGACGGCATGATTACCATGCTTCAAGACGGAATTTTAAAAGTTCTTGATGGCACAACTAGTTTAGAAGAAGTTTATCGCGTAGCCGGCAGCTTCGATTATGTAAATGAATTATATGATATTGTTATCTCCCAAACTATTGGCCGGGGCATTAAAATTAAAAAAGAAGAGATGACTAAGGCTGAAACCCTAAGCCATGACGTTACAAAGGTGAGCGAAAATATTAAAGAAGCTCCAACGAGTGAATTAATAAAATTGATTTCGGCGCTTGCTGTTTTTGCCGAGGCTGGAGATATCCATATTGAACCGACAGAAAACGATGTAAAAGTGCGTTTTAGAATCGATGGTGTATTGCATGATATTTTAAATTTGCCAAAAACAAGCTATCTTCCTTTATTATCTGAAATTAAAATTCTAGCTGGCGCTCCAACCAACATAAAGCGGGCAACATTCGACGGACGTTTTAGTATCTATTGGCCGGAACCGGTACATAAAATTGATTGTCGTCTATCAATTATTGCCGGCGGTTACGGCGAAACGATTGTTATCCGCCTGCTAACTTCTTCAGCGGCCAATCTTGATATGAATAAACTAGGCATTACCTCAGTTGCTCTCAGTTCGCTTGAAACGGCCATGAAAAAAACTCGCGGGATTATTATAACTACTGGTCCAACTGGTTCGGGAAAGACCACTACTCTTTATAGCATCTTAAATAAATTAAATCGTCCTGACATAAAAATTATTACGGTTGAAGATCCGATTGAATATCAGCTTCCTGGAATAATGCAGACACAGATCGACGAAGAAAGAGGATATACCTTTGCCTCGGCCATGCGCTCATTATTAAGGCAGAATCCCAATATAATGATGATCGGGGAAATTCGCGATTCAGAAACCGCTAAAGTAGCTATTGAAGCTTCGCTTACTGGACATTTGGTTTTATCGACCATCCATGCTAATAGTGCAGCCGGAGCAATTTCCCGCCTAACCGGTCTCGGACTAGATCGCCAGACACTTGCGAACTCAATTGAGTTTGCCATCGGCCAGAGACTTGTCCGACGACTTTGCCCTTATTGCAAAAAAATAGCTAGCTTAAACCAAGAAACATTAAAGCAGGCACAAGATATTTTAAACACAATTAATAATAAGGATATCAAAATTCCTTCGTCGCTAGTATTTTACGAAGGCGTGGGTTGTGAAAAATGCAATAAGATCGGCTTCAAAGGCCGTCTGGGACTATACGAAACCATTACTATAACCCCGGCTATTCAAAAAATATTACAGACAAATAATGTGACAGATTTTGATATTGAAACCGCGGCCACGCAAGAAGGTACCGTAACCATGTTTCAGGACGGAGTTTTGAAGGCACTAGCCGGAGAAACAAGCCTTGAAGAGGTATTTAAAGTCATTCAATAATAAATATGATAAACGAAAAATTTCTAGCAAAATTAAAATTAGACTACCAAGGCAACGAAAGCGAAAGACGTCAAATTATTAGCGCCGCCAACAATATACTTTTCGAAGCAAAAAAAACAATCTTTGCTTTACAGCGTGAAGACTTTAAAATTGCCAAGGAAAAACTAACTTTGATCGAAGACTCATTAGATAAATTAGAAAAGCGCTTTGGCCACGAAAGACTTCATCGCGAGGGAACTTATAAGGCGGCAATCGAAGAATATCTTGAAGGTAAAACTTTTTATGCAGCTATAAATGGTAAAAAAATTGAAGATAGTTCAACTCTAAATTACGGCTACGAAGCTTATCTGGGAGGAATTTGCGATTTGATTGGAGAGCTTGTCCGATATGCGACTAATCAGGCCGCTAAAGGTAAATTCTCTGAAGTGGCCAAAATAAAAAAAATTGCCGAAGACATTATGACTCAGCTTATTGATTTTGATTTAACGGGTTATTTACGCACTAAATATGATCAAGCGCGTGGCCACCTTAGGAAGCTAGAACAAATGGCCTATGAAATAAAATTACGCGGCAAAAAATAATTGACCGATTTCCTATGCTTATCGCAATAATTTCCGACATCCACAATAATCTTCCTAATCTTAAAGATTGCTTGTCCTGGTGCCGAGAAAACTTGATTGATAAAATCATCTGCTGCGGAGATATTGATAATAAAAATACGCTTTATAATTTATCATCCTGGTTTGCCGGCGAAATATTTGTGGTCCGCGGAAATAGCGATAACTATGAAGAATCTAGTTTAATAAAGTTCAATAACCTTAAATATTTTGATGAATCCGGCCTAATTAAGCTGGATAATTTACAAATAGGTTTCTGCCACGAACCGCGTAAAATTCCAAAAATATTAAAAAAGCCAGAACACCTAGATTTTGTATTTTACGGACATACCCATAAGCCATGGATAGAAAAAAAAGATGATACTATTATTGCTAACCCCGGAAATATTGGCGGCATAATTTATCCGGCGACATTTTCGACGCTCGACACTAAAACTAAAATCTTAAATTTAAAAAGATTATCTGACTAGATAATCTTTTTTAAATAATTTCCGGTATAACTTTCTTTTATTTTAGCAATTTCAAGTGGTGTTCCCGCTGCGACCAACCTTCCTCCTCGGTCGCCGCCTTCCGGACCCAAATCGATAACCCAGTCGACTGACTTTATAACATCTAAATTATGCTCAATAATTAAAACCGAATTTCCTTGATTAACGAGCATATTTAAAACTTTAAGCAGGCGCTCAATATCAGCAAAGTGCAATCCGGTCGTCGGCTCATCCAGAATATATAAAGTCTTCCCCGTTGCTCGACGGGATAACTCCGTCGCCAACTTTATGCGCTGCGCCTCGCCGCCAGAAAAAGTTGTGGCACTTTGTCCTAATTTAATATAGCCAAGTCCAACTTCATCTAATGTTTTTAGCTTCTGGCTAATCAACTGATGATCTTTAAAAAAACTAATTGCTTCCTTGACTGTCATATTTAAAACTTCTGAAATATTTTTGCCCTGATATAAAACCTCTAAAATATTCGGTTTAAATTTTTTACCACCACAAATATCGCAGGTTAAATAAATATCAGTTAAAAATTGCATCTCAACTTTTACTGCCCCATCGCCGGCACAATTCTCACATCGTCCACCTGGAACATTAAAAGAAAAATGCCCCGCACTTAACCCTTTTATGCGCGCCTCTGGTAACTCGGCAAACAAGTCTCGAATATAAGTAAATAGACCGGTATAAGTAGCCGGATTAGAACGAGGCGTCCTCCCAATCGGTGATTGATCAATATCAATTACTTTATTTATAAATTCTAATCCCTTTAACTCTTTATGCTTACCCGGAGCAATTTTAGAACGATAAAACTTCGCACTAAGCGCTTTGGCTAAAATATCATTCATTAGGGTTGATTTACCTGATCCTGAAACACCAGTTATGGCGACTAATTTTCCAAGAGGAATTCTAACATCAATATTTTGTAAATTATGTTCTGTGGCTCCTAAAATCTCTAAATACTTACCATTGCCTGATCGGTACTTCGTCGGCACTTCTATTTTTTTTCGACCAGATAAATAAGCGCCAGTCTCCGATCCAAGGCACTGTCCTATTTCTTCTGGCTTGCCAGCAAAAATAATTTCTCCGCCAAAATCTCCAGCGGCCGGCCCCACGTCGATTAACCAATCAGCCGACTGCATCGTTGCGGCATCATGTTCTACAACAATTACTGAATTTCCATTATCTCTTAAATTTTTTAAAGTAGAAATAAGCTTATCGTTATCTCTTTGGTGCAATCCAACCGATGGTTCATCAAGAACATAAAGAACGCCGGTCAAAGAAGATCCAACTTGCGAAGCCAGACTAATACGCTGGGCTTCGCCGCCAGACAAAGTATTGGCCGAACGGCTTAAGGTTAAATAATTTAGACCGACATTGGATAGAAAAACTAAATTTTTTATAATTTCTTTAATAATCGGTTCGACGATTCTTATGCCGCCGTTTAAACCAGCAGGTTTTTTTAACCATTCATTCAATAAGCCGGTTAATTCATCTAGGCTTTTATCAGTCACCTCAATAATTGATAAGCCATTAATCATAACGGCTAAAGACTCTTTCTTAAGACGAGCGCCACGGCAAACTGGGCAAACTGCAGTCCGCATCGCTTTTTCAATTTCTTGTTTAACGAAGCTTGATTTTGTTTCCAAATACTTCTCGCTAAGACTAGCTAGAAGGCCGGAAAACTCATTATCCCCCTTTAAAATATAATTAATTTTTTCAGGTTCTATATCCTTAATTGCTGCTCGAAGACTGAAATTATGGCGCGCAGCCAACCTTTCTAACTCATTAAACAAATTACTGCTTGTTAAATTATTATAAGGCAGCGGTTTTATCGCTCCCTCAAGAATACTTAAGTTATAATTAAATACTAATTCGGGATCAATTTCCATTTTTACTCCGAGTCCGCCGCATGCCAAGCAAGCTCCATGGCTTGAATTAAATGAAAAATCATGAGGCTCAAGATCTTGACGCCGATACTCGCAGCTTGGACAAATATATGATCTTTCGATTTTTGAAGCCTTGACTTCTCGCCCTTTGACAATCTTGATAGTCTTTTTTTCTTCAGCTAATTTTTTTAAACATGCTCCGCATTGCGGACAATGCGGTTCGCCAACCCGAGCATAAAGCAAACGCAAATAATCATAAATTTCGGTTATTGTACCGACTGTTGAACGGGGATTACTGCTTGCATTTCTTTGATCGATTGAAATAGCCGGTGATAAACCTTCAATTAAATCGACATCTGGTTTATCCATTAAGCCAACGAATTGGCGAGCATAGGCTGATAAAGACTCAACATACCGACGCTGGCCCTCGGCATAGATAGTATCAAAAGCAAGGGATGACTTGCCTGAACCGGATAATCCAGTAATAACAACTAATTGGTCGCGCGGTATGTCCAAATTTATATTTTTTAAATTATTTGTCCGCGCACCTCTTATTTTTATAAAATTAACCGGCATGATCTTTAAAATTAAAAATTAATTAGATTAATTATACAAGAAAGATTCAAATAAAACAAGCCTCGCAAAAGGGCTTGTAGAAAAATTTTCATTAAATTAAGTTATTTTAAAAAATCGGATAAAAAATCTTCAGAATAATGATTAAAAAGCGATCTAATATATTAATTTTTCTCCCCGGAACCTCGAATTGCACCGCCTCTTTTTTCCATTTATCCGTAATCTTTTGCAGATCCCTAACCAGGTCTTTCTGCCGAAAGAAAACTCCGACTTCGATGTTCCAATTAAAAGATAAAATATCCATATTTTGAGATCCAATTACCCCTTCTTCGTTATCGATCAGCATTATTTTCGCATGATTCATAGTCGCGCCCAAATAAAATTTGACGCCAATTTCCGATAGCCGGCAGGCATTTAAATAATTTACTTTATTTAGCGGCTTAACATCAGTATCATTGGGAATCAGGAATTCAACCTTAACTCCGCGTCGACAAGCATCGTCAAGTGAAGCAATCAGCCAGCGGGGCGGAGATAAATAAGGAGTCACAATAAAAATGTGCTTTCTCGACCTATCAATTTTTTTCTTATAATAGTCATTTAAAAAATATATTTTAGCCGTAGAAGCCAAGTTATCAATAATCCAGGATTTAATTTTTTTGGCTAGAGGAGTGGTGGCAAACTTAAGAATTGTTTTTTTCTGCCCGCCAATCATTTTATAAGTATAGGCAAACGAGCGCAAAAGAGGCTTCACTATTTTTCCCTGGATTTTTATCTGCAAATCGCTCCAATTGCGAAATTTCTCTTCAATATTTACTCCGCCGATAAATGCAATATTATTATCAATAATTAAAATTTTACGATGTGTTCTTTTAAACCAATGGCTAAAATAAATAAACTCAATTCCAGACTCCCGCAATTTGGAAACTGCGACGGATTGCAGAGAGGAACTGCCATAGGCATCGGCAATAATTACAACTTCGAGTCCAGATAATGACTTTTCCTTCAATAATTTCAAAAAATTATGCGTTGCCTGGGTATTATCTAAAAATATATACATTTCAATATAGATCGTTTTCTGAGCCAGGCTTATAGCGGACAGCATTCCGTCCCACGCCTTTTGGGAAGTTGTATATAATTTATATTTCATAAACTGAAAGAATCATTAATTAATTTATTTATTTATTTATTTTTTCTTAAAGTGATTATTGCCATATTTATCATGGTATAGCAATAATATAAATTAGACTCTAGTAGAATTTGGCTCTGTGCTGCTTTGTCATTTGTATACATCGCCGCCAATTTATGAACCACTTCTCTGCCAAAATTCCAAAAAGGAGCAAAATCAACGATTGAATCACTAAGTCGGACATCACCGAAATCAATAATACCTGATACCTTATTATTGTTTTTGTCTATAATAATATTATCGCCACTTAAATCACCATGAACCAGACAAGCGGTTTTCTTTTTATAAGCTAAATTTTTAAATAAATCCAAAAATATTTTATATTCTTCACTTCTCCCTAAATATTTCAAAATGTCTTTTTTTATTTGTAAATATATTTTAATCCAATTTTCTTTCGGTAAGTCTTTTTTTATTTTTTTAGGCAAGCTTAGTCCATGAACCTGATTCAAAAATCCGACTAAATCACGGCAAAGAATGTTCTTCTGCCTTTCGGTTAATTTTTTATAGTAATTCGGCGTAAAATCCGATCCCAAGATTTCTTTGTAAAAGACAAAATTATTTTTAGTCTTCGTTTTGATAAAACTTGGAACAGGCAGGTTTATTTTATTCTTCAAAAATTTTAAAACCTCATATTCTGATTGCATCTTTTTGACTGAATCCTTATTTTTCGGAAATCGATAAACTCGATTATTAATTATGGCTGAAGTAAAATCAAAACCTTCATAAAACTTAATATGCTTTAAATCACTACGAGATAAATTAAAAGAGGTTTCTTCAATTAATTTTGCCCTAATTTTTTGTCTTTGATTTATATTATTCAAATATTTAATATTTAATAATTCTAATTTCAACTCATTTATTATACCTTTTTACTTTTTACTTAGCAAAATATTAAAACAATTTATTAACTAGAAGCGTTTACATTTATTTATAAGCGTGGTATCTTTAATTATTAATATTAGATCTTTAAAATTTCATTAACATACAAAAAAAGGGAGATTACCATGAAAAGATTCATTCTGTTTATAGTATTAATTATCGCCGGCTGTACAAATCCGGCAGAAACGCAAGAGGAAAACCATGAAATACAGCTATTTTATGAATCCTTACCCAGAGATACGGTAAATCAAGTATGGGTAAAGGCCAACTCTAGTCTCGTTAATGATTATTACGCTGGTTTTCTAACCATTGTTTCTAATCATGAATATCATTATATTCTAAAAGATTCAGAAAATATTACTTTAGCCGATGATTCTGCCTATGTCGCCGGAATCATGCTTTGTAAAGAGTTAGCAGAAATCACCTCAACCGCACCTGGAGCACCACAAGGTAATATGATTTGGTGGAAAGGCCTAAATATTACCGATAAAATAACAAGGTTTCCGGATTTTAGCGAGATAGAAACAATAAAAATATACAACGAAAAATTGTATATAAAATATTACGGGCGAATAAGCACCTGGCTTGGCCATGGTCCGGGATATGGCGAATATGACACAAAGACAGAAACACTAAGATTAGAAGCTGATTGGTTATAAAAATTTAAGCTTGGTTGAAAAACCAGGCTTTTTTAAAACTTCTTTAGCGATTGGAGCTATTTGAATATTGTTTAATTCTTTTATCTCTATAAATTCCGCACCCAAAGAATCATGTCCGTCAGAATCATTTTTAATTTTATCAAACCGCGCTACTACTTTATAATACAGGCCTAAATGATGCATCTTCTTTTTCTCACCAGAATCATTAATATAGTCGCAAAAACATTCATTATTAGTAAAAAATGAATAACTACTTAAAATAATTCCCGTTTCTTCAATGAATTCCCTTTTAAGAGCATTCACAATAGTTTCTCCAAATTCAATCCCGCCACCGGGAAGATCATACATACCTTTATAAGGACCACGTGATTTTTTTATTAACAGAATCTTTTTCTGGTTAATTAATATCCCATAAACACCAACATGAAATTGTTCGTTTGGTAAATGAATCATACATTTTTATGTATTATGTATATTAATATAATTTACATTATTCTAACTATAATTAAATTACGCCTTGTTCACGCAACTGCGTGTTAATAAAAAAGAATAATTATCTCTAGTGATATGATATAATAGTATGAAAGAATCAGAATCAATTGCTTTATAAAAACAAGATTATTTAAATAATTATGAAAATAAATTTTCCTCTACCAAATGATGGAAAATACCACCAATATTGCCAAAAATGCTATTCTGAGAACATCCACCGAATTTTAGAGGGAGAAAAGACGTTTTACTTGTGCGATAATTGCGGCGATAAATCACCTCGCCTTATCGTCATTGATCCAGGGATTATTTGGTGGATAGACCAAAAAACACAAGAATACTGGCACGAAAGTGTTGGCGTTTTCATCTTTAATAAAGACGGCAAAGCTTTATTTTTTGAAAGAATTATCTATCCCTTTAAGCTAACTATTCCTGCTGGACATTTAGACATTGGGGAATCTGTTGTAGGAGCTATCAAAAGAGAGATTCAAGAAGAGGTGGGATTAATAATAAATGACATTAAGCTCTTTACTAGTGAAAATATCTTGGGCGATGAGTGTCGTCGAGGCGCCGACAATCACAAATGGCATCTCTTTACGGCCCAAATAGATAATATTGATAATATTAAAATTAATGATGAAGGCGTGCATCCTTCTTGGCTTTCTTTAGACGAAGCTTTGCAAAAAGATATTGTATATCCAGTCAGATACTTTATTGAAAAATATGGAATAAATTTATACGATATCAATTTCTAATATTTATTGAAATTTCAGATAATCAGCAAAAATAGTTGGACGAAAATCGAAATTTAAAAATAAAAAAAGCTTAGATTTTTACTCTAAGCTCCTTGAACGTTAAACAATTTTATATGTGTCTGCAATTTCTGCTTTTAGAGCCGCTGCGGCTCTATCGATTTCTTTTAGATGATAAGCCTTAAGGCTGTCTATATCCATTCTAAATATTGTCCAAATATATTGGACAACCCCGTTACCACTCGCATCGGGGTCATTCTTAATACATTGGACTATAAAACTCGGACTTATTTTTTTTTCAAATAACTGTTGTCCGATTGAACATTCAATTACTTCGCTATGTTCACCGCAAGCAATTACTGTTTTTTTCGAGTTTTTTAATTGTATTATGTTGTTGTTTGAATCAACAGTGAAATAATCACAATACTCAGAATACCAACCGTCACCCCAAGCACAATAGTCCTCCATTCCTACCGAATCTAAGAGGTTTTTATCACCTCTTTTGATTTTTATACTATCGACAGAATTCAAGTCGATACTTTCCAATTTTCCAATTATTGCTAAAAATGGAAATTCCTTACCTAACAAATCTAACTTATACTTGTTCATTTTTTACTCCAAAAAATTTTATCCAAAAATTTTTATTTATGCAGTCAATTTTCCAAGTTCCCCTTGGCTCGATGACTTCGAGAATTGTTAAAGTACTCAATACTTAACTATATTTATAATAACATACTTATATAAATAAGTCAATAGCAAAAAGTGGAAAACCCTTTACTTTAAGATATTATTCTAAAATTAGATAAATATTATTTAATCATACTTCCTAAATAGTCCGTTTGATGTAGCTCCCGTTAACGATTAGTCACCACTTGTAGTTGACTATCTTCCACTAGTTGCGAACAATTAACTAAAAACATCTAGTACATTCTTGATGTTTTTCGTTAGTAGTCCCTAGGGGAATTTCGCCTCACGACGCCTTAACGGCGTCGTTCGTTGTCCATGACGGACCCGCTAAACGCTTCCTTTGGTCGCGTTTATCGTCACTCGCTTATTCGGATTCGCTCCGCTCGTCCTCATAGCTCGCTCGCCGTCTGTTCGATTCTCCTAGTTGCAAATTATTAACTAAAAAAGTCCGGCATATGCCGGACTTTTTTAGTTAGTAGTCCCTAGGGGAATCGAACCCCTGTTAACAGGATGAAAACCTGACGTCCTAACCACTAGACGAAGGGACCAATAATTTTGCAAAATAAAATCTAAATCTTTAGATTTAAATTCAGTTTAATTTTATAGATAAACTGCTATTATGTCAAGAAATTTGTTTTTTTTATAGAATACCTTAAAATACATATATATGTATATACTTGGAATAGAAAGCAGTTGTGATGAAACAGCCGCTTCAGTTATCAAATTTAATATAGAAACTAATAAAATTGATGTTTTATCAAACATCATTTCATCCCAGATTGAAATTCACAAAAAATATGGTGGCGTTGTGCCCGAAATTGCCGCCCGCGAGCATGTTTTAAATATTTTACCAGTAATCAATGAGGCTTTAAAAACCGCTAAATTGACCAAAAAAAATATAGATGCTTTTGGTGTTACTAAGGGTCCGGGCTTAATCACCTCTTTAATAACTGGGGTTGAAACTGTCCGCACACTTGCTTTTGCGTGGGATAAGCCAGTATATGAAATCAATCATATCGAAGGCCACATCTACTCAAACTTTATCTCACCTGACTCTATAATTTCATTTCCGGCCGTTATTTTGACCGTTTCCGGGGGACACACGATCTTATTAACCATGTCTAAAAATGGAAAAATAAAAATTATTGGCGAAACAAGAGATGATGCGGCCGGAGAAGCCTATGATAAAGCTGCTAAAATGATGGGGTTAGGATATCCCGGCGGTCCGATTATTTCTGAATACGCCTCTAAATTTAGGGAGAAATCAAAAATTAAACTACCGCGACCAATGATTAATTCAACCGATTTTGATTTTTCATTTTCTGGCTTAAAAACCGCACTTTTATATCAATTACAGAAAGATAAGAATTGGCAATCTCGTATTTCCGAGTACTGCCACGAATTCCAGCAGGCAATTATTGATATTTTAATTAAAAAAACATTAAAAGCTGGCAATAAATATCACGCGCGGACAATAATGCTCTCCGGAGGAGTTAGTGCAAATAAAGAATTGCGAGCCCAATTAGAAACGGCGGTATTAAAATCAGATTTAGGGGCAAATTTCTTGGTTCCGGCAAAAATTTATACGACAGACAACGCAACAATGATTGCTGCGGCCGCCGCTTTTAAATCAATTCGGCATAAACCGATTAATTTTAAAAAACTAAGAGTTGATTCTAGTTTACAACTTAAATAATTTAAGATAGAATTCAAATATTGAAAACGGCTCGATGGCGAAGTGGTCTAACGCTGCAGTTTGCAAAACTGCCAT
>Ga0209340_1002163_pt1 | contig 11979 bp, 10 predicted proteins | sample EPASupsiteSAE323_FD_187266 | JGI IMG/M metagenome (GOLD analysis project Ga0209340, IMG submission 187266) | Bioremediated contaminated groundwater from EPA Superfund site, New Mexico - Sample SAE3-23 (SPAdes) (version 2) | ecosystem: Environmental > Aquatic > Deep subsurface > Groundwater >... | reverse complement strand
AAGAACTATTGCAACGGCAATATTAGGTGTAACAATTCCCTGTGCGGCTCAACAGGGAATAATCATAGCACTTATTGCAGCAATAGGCGGCTTTAAAATCTGGGCAATTTATTTAGCGGTAATATTTTCAATAATGATTCTGGTAGGAACGGTTTTAAACAAGCTCATCCCCGGAAAAGCAACAGACTTGCTTATTGACCTTCCTCCAATGAGAACTCCTCTGTTTTTTAACACATTTCATAAAACTTTTTTCAGAGTAATAAACTTTTTAAAGGAAGCAGTGCCGTTATTCACTATAAGTTCTATATTAATAACTGTCTTGAATATGATAGGCTTCTTAAAATGGCTTCAAAAAGCATTATCGCCAGTTGTTGTAAACCTGCTGCATCTTCCCTCAGCATTTTCAGACATATTTGTAATGGGTTTGATAAGAAGGGACTTTGCTTCAGTGGGTTTATTGGGAATGGCAGGTCTTGAGAACAGCACAAAAATGCTAAGTGACCTGCAAATCCTTGTAGCATCAATTGTTATAACTTTATTTGTTCCCTGCATTGCAACTCTTATAGTGATTTACAAAGAACGAGGATTTAAAGAGGCGACACTGGTATGGTTTGGAACATTTTTTATTGCAATAGCGGCAGGTACAATTTTAACAAGAGTTTTATCTTTTATAATATAGGAAAGATTTAAAATGAATTTTCTTACTGTTGTCGGAAAGACTTTAGATCAACCTCTTCTTGTATCAAAAATTTCAAGAAAGATGCCCGCTGTTTTAATAACGGGTGCGGTTGGATACGGACTTTATGACACATATAAAGCTCCCGATAAAAAGCAAAACAAAAGATTTATTAAAAACTTTTGTATACTGGGAGCTACTGTTGCATCAGCACTTGTGGCAACACGAGGAATAAAGCCTTTGAATCTTTTCGGCAGGCAAATTTATAAAGGTTTTGGCGGCTTAACTAATATTCAGGGTGTTAATGAGTTAAAAATAACGCAAAATAAACTTATATCAGATTTTATAAAAGAGAATCCCCTAAAACGTAACATTATAGGAGTTCTTAATAAAGCAAAAACAAAAATCTTAAAATTTTCAGAAGTAAAAACTCTTTATGAAGAGCTTGGCAAAACAGAATCAGGCAATAAATTCTTAAAAAAACTTATTCCTGAACCGGAAAATATAACATCGAAAAAAATATTTAAAGAAATAGGAAGACTTTCTCTGATTGGTCTTATACCGGTAGTTGGAGGGGTTTTAGGAGGAATTGCGGGAGATAAATTAACTGAAAAAAATTGGAAAGATAAAATCCCCGATAAAATAAAAGAAGGTTCTTACCAGTATCTTGCAAATATTTTTCTTTGTAATGTAGGTGCCGGTGCGGCTCTTGGTTTAATGGAAAAAATGAATATAAAGTCAAAAGCAGCAAAAGCGGCTGGAATGACAACAGGAATATTAACTGCCGGAGTTATAGGAGGAAGTGCCATAGCCAATTATATTGGCACGAAATGTATTAATCCCGTTTTTGAAAGAAAAGGAAGAAAAGGAAAAAAACACTGCAAACAGAACATACAGAACTTATATTCGGAGAGAAAGCCTGAAGTTTTAGATATTGGAATGCATTCAGATGATATGGCAACAGTTGCGGTTTTATCGGGTTTAAGGTGGATTGAACCGGCTTTGCCTTTATTGTATTCAATTTCCGGTTATAGGGCAGGCATTGGTTACAGAAACGGGTCTTGTCAAAATTAACTTAACAAAACCCCAACCTGGTCTTTTGAATTTTTTCTTCTCTGAATTAAATCAACGAAAGCTTCCAGTCTGGTTACAAAGCCGGCTTTTCCTGTATATTCATCCATTACGAGGGATAAAACAGGAATATCCTTTTCATTTCTGACATTTGGGAGTATATTTTGTGAAATTATTTCCGGCATGCATGTAAAAGGCAAGAGGTGAACCACTCCGTCAGTATTTTTTGAGGCAGCGGCAAAAGCTGTATCTCCTATGGATTCAACTGTATCACCGCCTACATCTCTTTTTATAAATTCACGAGCAAGCTTATGAGCTTTTTCTCCATGTGTTTCCCCAAATCTCAAGATAGACGGGTATAAACTTTTATCAATCCAATCGGTCAAATTAATCTGTCTGTGGGCTTGCACTCCAAGCTTTCCAAGCTCTTTTTCGATTTCCATATTTGAAAATTTATCGAGTACAACATAAATTTCACCTGTTATATCAACATTTAAAACTTGTTTTTTTGTGTCTATTTCAACACCGGAAATAGATTCAGCACCAAATTGAAACGCATCATTACATTCTTTAAGAGTCAAAGCCTTATCAACAAGAGCTATCGCCTTATTATACTTTTTATCCGCACTGCCGATTTCAATTTCTCTGGCTCTGTAATAATTAAGCAATTTATCAAATTTATCAGCAATTTTAATCTTCAAAATGCCTATTCTTACTGCATATATAAGATCTAAAGGATTACCGTTGCCTGTTGCATACTTAAAACCTGAATAAATTTCAAACAACTTCCCTTTATAAAGATCAAAATTAATAAATTCAACATTATTATATCCGAGATCAGTCAAAGCAATTCTGGCAATATCGCTATATTGACCTAATCTGCATGTTCCGGGACTGTCAATCATAAGTAGAGCTTCAGCTCCGGCTTCAATTGCTTCAATATAATTTCCAAGCACAAGCTTATAAGGAAGACAAATAGCTTCAGGACTGTATTTTGCTCCCAGAGAAAGAGTTCTTTTGTTTGTATAAGGAGGTAGTACAACATCGCCCCCAAGAGCCCTTACGGCTCCCGAAACTCCTATTGCAAGATTTCCCATATGAGGAAAGGAAATTTTCAACTCAACCTCCCGTATAAAGTTTTATTTCAAGATTATTTTCAGAAATTAAACCTTAACAATTGTCTCTCTTGAATGACTGATTTCTTCCCTTTCAAGGTCGATTTCAACTTGTTTATTAAGATTTTGAATAATACTGGCTCTTTTCCTCCTGAAAAGCATATCGGTAAACGCTTCAATTCTGGTTATAAAACCTGCTTCGCCTGTATGTTCATCAACAGTAAGGTTAAGAAGCGGTTTTTGAAGCCGTTTTGCGTATCTGGTAATTCTTTCAATCATTAACGAATCAGGTCCACAGCCAAAAGCGGTAATAGTAAGAACGCCGTCAATCTTTTTATTTGTCATAAAACTGCCGGCCGCACCGGAAATTTCAAGCTCATTTGCCCAATAAAGATTTGTATTTAAGACATTTAAGCCCTCTTGCATCTGCTCTGCAGAAAGATTTTCAGAGGTATAAGCTTTTACACCAAGATTCTCTAATTTTTTAAATACTTTCATACTTATATGATCATCATAAAGATTATATCCGTGCGCAAGAACCGCAATACTAATCGGATAGTCGCTTTTACGGCTTTTGATTACAACTTTCCCTTTTAGAGCTGTTTCCATAGCTTCCATAGGATGCATTCCGTCTTTTGCCATGCCGATATAATTATTTTGATATGCCCATCCTACTTTAGAGGCCTGTTTAATCGCTTTTTTATCAGTTATTCCAAGCGGTGCAACTGATTCATACAAATATTGATAAAGTCCTTGATTTTTCTCTGACTTGTCTAAAGTCGGTTCAATCAGCAAAAAGTCTTTTTTTACAACATTCCTGACTAAATCAGGAAGCCCTCTTAGCTTTGAACAATTATAAATTTTATGGTCAATTGACTGAATACTAGGTGAATAAATAATATCCACGCCTTTCTTTTCTAATAAATTAAGGACATGTCCCATGTATATTTTCACAGGAAGGCATGTTTCAGAAACGACAAGCGCACTTCCCTCTGAAACAAGTTTTTTCGTTGTTCTGTCAGACAAAACAACCTCTATGCCCAGACTCCCAAAAAATCCGAACCAGAATGGATAATAATTATAATAACCTAACGCTCTTGGTATACCAATTTTCATTTATAAATTCTCCTTATAAGGCTGTTTTCATTTAATTAAGTGATTTGTTTATACGCTCCCGCTTAATATGCGAGGATTTGATTTTAAAGAAAAATTCGTCGTTTTTCTTTGTAAAGTCCCTGTTTTACGGACTTTTCTTTGTCTTTTAATAAGGTCAACAAAAGCTTCCAGTCTAGTAACCATACCCGCTTTCCCTGTCTGTTCATCCATAAGAAGTGAAATCACAGGAATATTTTCTTGTTTACTGACATTCGGTAATATGCATTGACTTACAATCTCGGGAATACAGTTAAAAGGAGCAACATGCACGACTCCGTCAATATTGCATTCGGCTGCAAATACAGTATCACCGACAGATTCTATACATTCTCCGCCAACCGGTCTTGAAAGATATTTATTAGCTTTTCTAATCGCTCTTTCTTTATGAGTTTCGATTTTTCTGTGCCATTTAGGTATAAGAGTCTGATTTGTCCAATCAGAAAGCATTATTGTCCGCTCTACTTCAACGCCTAAAAGCCCTAATTCCTTTTCAAGGTTCATATTTGTAAACGGATCAAGAAGAACAAAAAATTCTCCCGTAAAATAAACTTTTAAAATCCCTTTATTTTTGTCAATTTCAACGGAGTTGTATTTATTCATTGCTTCAAGAACTGACTTTTTTACATCTTCAACAGTTTCAGCCTTGTCAATAGAGTATCTTGAGGAAAGATAAATCTTTTCTGCCATCCCTGATTGTATTTCACGGGGTCTTAACCAGAAAAGCTTCCTTTCAATTTCGTCAAGTGCATCAAATTTTGCTAAACCTATTTTAATTCCTTTATATGCGTTGGAAATGCTTTTGTTTCCGGTTGCCTGACTAAATTTTTTAACTATTTCTAAAAATTTTCCTTTGTACATGTCAAAAACTATAAACTCAAAATCATATCCGAGCTCTCTAAGCTTTGCTTCGGACATTTTAGCATAATTACCAAGACGACAAGTCCCCGGAGCGGAAAACATTAGCAAAACATTAGCTCCACCTTCTAAAGCCTGAATATAATTCCCGAGATTAAGCTTGTACGGAAGACATACTGTTTCAGAACTATGCCTTGTCCCTAAAGAAAGAGCTTCTTTATTATTTTCGGGAGACAGGTAAAGATTAGCGCCCATAGCCTTTAAAGCCGCCGCAACGGGAATCCTTATATTCCCCATTTGCGGAAATGCAACAATTTTTTCTTTATCAGACTTATTAATATTATCTAATATCGGCATAAATGGGGTCATTACCTTCTACAGCTTCTTCTTTGCAAATACGTTTGCATGTTCCGCAGTCTACACAATCTTCTTTATTTATTGAATATTTATTACCTGTTTTTACTATTGCTTCTACGGGACAAGATTCATAGCAAACCCCGCAAGCATTACATTTATCCTGAATTATATTTCTTGGCATTTTAAATACCTTTCATTTATCTTGATTATCGCTCATTATTTATATATTTTTACAATTTTTAAATAAAACAAATTGGGTTCTGCATATATAAAAACCGTACTAAGAAAAAATTAACACTTAATAATGTAACAAAACAAATTTACACTTCTAATTTTTCTTCGATAAGTTCCTTAACATCTTCGATGTTTTTATGAACTGCTGTCAAATCTTTTCCGCAATTGCATCCGCCGTTATGCTCACATCCTCCGTGAACACCACCTACAGGCACTTTACTGCTGCAAAGAATTTTTCTGTCGTGATAATACTCACCGGGAAGCGGGAATAATGTCATATAATAATCATCTTGCCAGTTTTTATCCATGATTTTTGCAACATCTGCGGAGTATTTGTCAATTTGTTCCATAATTTCAGGCTTTGTTAAATAATCGGCAGCGCCTCTATGGGTTTCATAGGGCTTAAATTTCTTAAAGTAGCCTCTTAACACCCATGGTCTGTCAACAATCATACAAGGGCGAAGCATATTTCCGTCATACGGAGCGCCTTTTCTAACAGCTTTCATGAATGGACTTGCAAGTGCCTCTGTAAGTGTAGAAGTCTTTACGTTATGTGTCGCAAGATGAACAAAAGTACAGGGTTCAACATCGCCTTTAGCGTTAACATGGAAATACTGTCTTCCTCCTGCGATACAGCCCATCATTTCAGGACCATCGCCCCAGAAGTCGACTGTCATCATAGGAAGAGTGTTTCTTACGTTATATACTGCCTGTTTAATCATTTCTCTTTGCTCTGCTGTAGGCATTAAAGAAGGATCGGGATTTTCTCCGACAGGAACATAATGAAATACCCAAGTCCAGAGGCTTCCTTTATCGCAAAGCATTTTCATATACTCATCAGAAACTATTTCTTCAGCACTTTCTCTTGTAGCTGCAAGACTTACACCAAAGAAAACACCTTCTTTTTTAAGTAAATCCATTTTTTCCATTACTGTTTTATAAGCGCCTTTGCCTCTGACTTTGTCCGTAGCTTCTTCCCATCCACCAAGACTAAACATGGGTGCCACGTTTCCAAGTTTTTTAATTTGTTTTATCTTTTCTTCGGTCAATAAAGCACCATTTGTGAATACTAAAAAGATGCAATCGGGATACTGTTCGCATAAATCCAGAAAATCTTTTCTGATAAATGGCTCACCGCCAACTATCGGAAACATGTGTATTCCCATTTCATTTCTGGCTTCATCAAAGATTTTTTTCCACTGTTCAAAGGACATATCTTCTTTTACTTCGTAATTATGCGCCCAACAACCTGCGCAATTATAATTACAGTGCTGTGTAATGCTTGCCAGCAATACTGTTGGCGGATAAAAATCGTTTTTCTTAAAGAAAGAAGCTCTTTTTCTTTGATTATCACCATAATATCCATGAACAAAGAAGTTCAAAAGAAATTTATTTCGACAATTTGGATCTAATTCGTTAATAATTTTCTGCCACCAGCCTAAATGAGCATGTTCAGTTTCAAAAAGCCATCTCATCCTTCTGGCATGTCTTACCGAACCTTCAGAACCGGCGATTTTTTCAAATAATTTTGTTAAAGCGATTAAATTATTTTTGCTGGAAGTCCCGATATAATTAAGAATTTGTCCGATAACAAACTCGCTGCCCATTTGCTTAATCTGGTCAATATAGCCTCTGCCTTCTCTTGCTTTCCACATTATATCCTGCGGTAAAACTCTCATAATATCTCTCCTTAGTATCAAAATTTTTATTTTTAATATTAATATTTTAATTACGTTATCAATTAACCACAAAAACAAGACAAATACTTAGGAAAATTATTAATTATTAATAAATGTAAAGAGCTAATTCCTTTATTTGTAAGGCTATTGTCTAACCGGATATCAAAAAAATATTTAATGATTTTTCGAGATTCTTTATAGTTTTGTAAACTTTTTGTGTTTTCTAAAAATTTCCTTTATTCTACTGATATAGCTTTAAATAAGGTAATTTAAAAAATCGCATGGATAAAAATTTACAACAATATAATATTGTAATAGTTGACGATGAGCCTCTTGTCACATCTAATCTCAAGACATTATTGAGGTTAGAGAATTATCCATCGCCAAATACATTTAATTCGCCTACAGAAGCGCTTGAATATATCAGAAGTAATAAGATTGACTTAGTAATTTCTGATTTTTTTATGCCGGAAATGAACGGGATAGATTTTCTTAAAGAGGTCAAAAAAACATCTCCACGTTCAACATTGATTTTACTTACAGGCTATGCTGACAAAGAAAATGCTATCAAGGCTATCAACGAAGTCGGATTGTACAGATATCTTGAAAAACCTTGGGATAATGAAGATTTGCTTCTTTGTATAAAAAATGGTTTGGAAAGAAGCGACTTTATAGCACAACAAGAGTTGGAAATTTTAAGAGATGACTTTATTGCGACACTTACTCATGACTTAAGAACACCACTTTTAGCGGCTATACAGACATTAAAATTTTTTGTGGACGGAACTCTTGGAGAACTCACAGAAAAACAAAGAACTTTCCTTGAAACGATGATTCAGAGTAATCAGGATATGCTAGGACTTGTAAATGCGCTTCTGGAAGTTTATAAATATGAATCAGGGCAATTAGTTCTCTGTAAAGACAATTTTGTGTTTACAGACTTAATTGAGCAATGCTCGAAGGAGGTTGAGTCTTTATTGATTCAAAAAAACCTTAAACTTATAACTAATAACTTTACAAATGAAAGAATATATGGAGACAAACAGGAAATCAAACGAGTTGTGTCAAATTTTCTTGGAAATGCAATAAAACACACTCATCCAAATGGTGAAATCAGGATCTTATCTGATTTTAACGGTGAAGACATAACAGTTTCCGTTGAAGATACGGGAATTGGAATACCAGAAAATGATATTCCAAAGTTATTTAAGCGTTTTTCTCAGGGAACAGGAACAAAACGCTCTACCAGTACAGGACTTGGTTTGTATTTGAGCCGTCAGATTATTGAAGCGCATGGAGGAAAAGTCTGGCTGGAAAGCGAAGTTAACGTAGGAAGCAAGTTCAAGTTTACAATTCCTCGAGAAAAAGTATAATTACAGAAAAAAAAGGAAATAAAAATGTCGATTAAAATTTTGCTTGTAGAAGATCACACTATGACAAGAATGGGACTTCAGCTTGTGCTTGAGAAAGTTGAAGATATACAAGTTGTAGGAGAAGCGGATGACGGCGAAAAAGCAGTAGAAATGGCAAAAGAATTAAATCCTGACGTAATTTTAATGGACATAGGGCTTCCCGGAATTGACGGAATCGAAGCCACCCAGAAAATTAAAGATTTAAAATTGGCTTCAAATATTCTTGTATTTACATCAAGAGATAACGAACAAGATATTTTTGCGGCACTGGGAGCCGGTGCTACTGGTTATATAATGAAAGGCGCTAATCCTGATCAAATAGTTGCTTCAATAAGAGCCGTAAGCGACGGTACAGCATGGCTTGATCCTGCAATAGCAAAAGTTGTTTTAAGAAACATAACACAAAAATCTCAACAAACTGCAAATTATTCTGCTAAAAATCCTAGCAAAGCCGCTCTTGCCGCAGGTTTAACCGAAAGAGAAATGGAAGTTTTAGGTTTAATAGTAGAAGGTCTTTCAAATGCACAAATTGCCGAAAGATTATTTATAACACGTGCAACCGCAAAAGCACATGTACACAGTATTTTGCAAAAATTATGCGTTGATGACCGCACTCAGGCAGCAGTCACAGCAATGAAAGAAGGCTTAGTGTAAAATAATAAATTATTTACTCTGTTTCTCTGATTTTAATATCATTTATATTAATTTCATTAGAATCTTTTTTATGTTTTTGCTTATATTTTGTTTTTATTGTTTTTACGGTAGGCGGAATCGAACTTTTGCTTGTTTCCACAGAATCAATTGCACTATAGCCAAAATCACTTACAGGTAATGTGGCGTCTTTTTCAAACCAGAGATTTTTTATAAACTTTTTAAATTTGCTTTCTCTTTGTGAGACTTCAACTACATTGCCTTCAGTTCTTTCTTTTTGAAGATTTATCATACGAATAATTTCTTTAGAATGTCCATGGTTCTCTAAATATTTTTCTGAAGTCCCTTCAGTTTGTCCTATAGCCCATGCCGGATAATTAAAAATTCCGACAAGCATTAATGAAACAAAAATTATAATTACTCTTAAAAACATGTAAATTTCTCCATTAAACAATCATTTTTTATTATAAACTTTTTTGAGATTTTATAGAACAGCTTTCTAAATAAAAATTCGATAATTTTTATTTTATTCGCCTTCAAGATAAGCTTTACACACGCTGCCGGTTTTTATTCTTTTAATAAGAACTTTTTCCAGCTCGTCTATAGTTAATGCTCTGGATTCAGAGTCCTGAATGTTTTTAGCTTCTTTTCCAAGCTCTTCGTTAACTCTATCCATTACTTTTTCGGATTCAAAACCATGTTGGGCTATTGCCATTGCGCTAACTTCATTTAAAACTTCATAAATAAAGGCTGCTTTATACGTATCACCTTCAAAACTTGATAAATTGCCTGCTCTCTTAAATTCATCGGCAGCTTCTGAGTACTTTCCCTTTTGTCTTAAAAGAATAGCCAGATTATAATAAGCTTCATAATTAAGCGGGGCAATAAGCATAGCGTGACAATATCCTCCAAGAGCTTCTGAATACATATTTAAAAGGTGATATGTCAAAGCAAGATTGTATTGTGCATTATAATTATCAGGTTTAATGGAAAGAGATTGTTTATAAGAATCTGCTGCTTTCAAAAGGAAATCCCGTGAAGCAAAAGTGTCTGAATTATAAAGCAAAGATTTATCCCTGTAAGCTAAACCCATATTATAATAAGCGATTGCTTTTCCGTTTTTTATTAATTCCGCATTATCATATATAAAAGGGATTCTTATAAACGGAATCTGCATCTGTACAACTCTTGTATATTCATCTATCGCCGCATCAATATTATTGCGCTCTTCTGCAAGAAGTATACCGAGGTTTATTCTTGCATTAATATATTTGGGATCATATAAAAGTGCATTTTCATAACACTCAATAGCGCTGTCATAATCTTCATAAGCTGCATATATGTTTCCCAGATTATATCGGGCTTTAACATGTCCGGGATAAAGTTCCAGAGCTCGTTTATAATAATTTATTGATTTTTGATATTTATGTTGTTGAGAAAAATCATCACCCATATAAACATAACAAAAAGCGCCTATACGCTTAAAATTAATTAATATAACCCCTGAAAACATAAAAATCACAACCATAAGTCCCACAAAAAATGAAACACCAAATAGTTTTTCAAAGGCTCTTTTTAACTTTAGTAAAAATATTTCCATTTTATCCAAACATTTTCTTAAATAATAAAGAATATTATACCAGTAGCGATGCAAATATTTAACAATAAAAATAAAGAGAGTTTATTATTTCGAGGAGCAAAACGACTTGAAAATCAAATAAAATTCAATTCAGCTTCTTTCTTTTTTAAATCTAAGTTATGTGGGTAATAAAAAATAGCCTGACAGGGGAATTTATCTTTAGCTTCAAACTTGGTTTTATAATAACAACACACGCATATATTCGACTCTTACCCAGACACGATCCAGCTATTAAACCGAGCTTTATGCTCGGTGTTTTTTTATGAAAAATAAGAATACAAAGAGTTGCAAACTCCAACAAGAGTAAGGAAATTCATAAAATTTTTTTCTTCAAAACAAAGTCGTTATATTACAAAATGTTAAGTTTTTTTTATATCTTGAATCCCGGAGCTTATTTTTGTTTTTATATCAATGAGGGTATTTAAATTAAAAAATAACATCTATTTTATGTGGAGGAGTCAAAAAAGATTTAAAAACTAAAAATAATTATGCCGATTAATTCTGCTGAGTTAAAACTTAAATTAGCAAAGTTTTAAGAAAAACAGAATATTTAATGGAATTTTTTGAGTGGAACTTTTTCAAGATAAAAAGAGGAGGAGTCTTTATTATGATTGGGTATCAAAATGTTCAACAATATGCACCGTCTTATCAGAATTACAATCAGTATTCTAATTACAACCAACTTAATTATAATCAAAACTATCAAACAAATTTAAACAATTATTCAACAAATATTTATCCGCAATCAAATTATTCAAATATTACAAATATTTTTAATAACTATGCTTCGGCTTATTCAAATATGGGACAATCCTATAACAATATGGGACAATCTTATAATATGCAGCAACCCATGATGATGCAACAGCCTATGATGCAACAACAAATGATATATCCGCAACAACAGCAGCAAGATACATCATCAAACTTTATGATGCAAATGATTATGATGCTTTTACCTATGCTTTTAGGATCAAACAATACAACTACAGATGCAACAGCGGCTGAAGACCAAACAACAGTTGAAGATACACTTGTATGGGGCGATCCTCACTATCAAATAAAAGGCGAAGACGGCAAAGAAATTAAATTTGACCACAAAGGAGAAGTCGGCGATACCTACAACGTATTCGAA
>Ga0209340_1002161_pt1 | contig 11981 bp, 9 predicted proteins | sample EPASupsiteSAE323_FD_187266 | JGI IMG/M metagenome (GOLD analysis project Ga0209340, IMG submission 187266) | Bioremediated contaminated groundwater from EPA Superfund site, New Mexico - Sample SAE3-23 (SPAdes) (version 2) | ecosystem: Environmental > Aquatic > Deep subsurface > Groundwater >... | reverse complement strand
AGGAGTGTTTAATAAAACTTTTGAAGGACTCTTATTAGATAAAGGTAAATATACATTAATATTAACAACTGTTTATAACACTAATGTTAAAGATGAATTTAAACAAGATTTTGAATTAGGAGATTTTTCAACTTCTTCTACAACTAAATTTTTTGAGAACAAACCATTACTGTTGATAATTGGCAGTGGAATTATACTAATTTTTATTTCCTGGATTATTGGGTTGATGAGAAAAAGAAAATGAAAAAAACATTTAAAAATGTGAATGAGTCGCAATTTTTTACAATAACTTCTTTTGCAGTGGCTCTGGTAATTAGTGTAATAAGTATTCAATATTTTTTTACTCAAGATTATACTAAATTACTCAATCAAGTTAAAAAAACTTTAACAACTTTTTCTTCTGAAAGAGAAAAAGCTGTTTCTCAATTTTTAAACGAAAAAAGTGGTACTTTAGAATTTCGTGAAGGTCAAGAATTGGTAAAGACTATTTATATAACGAATGATGGTAATGATATTCCAATGGATGATTTAAGAAAATTATTATATGTGGAACAACAACAGGTACTACGTTTGAATGCTTATCTAGTAAATAATAAAGGATCTTTATTAACGGCACAAAAAGAATTTGATGTTAGTGGTGAACGAAAAACAACTAAAATTATTCGCAATGAACTTCTTAGCCAATGCCTTAATGAAAATGATTTGAATCAGAAAAACTTTTATATTGGAATTGATGAGGGTAATAGATCGGTTTATGGAACATACCAAAAGGTACAAAGTGATTTGCCTTTATGCTTATTTTCAGAAACTGAAAAAGTGACTAATATTGATATACCAGCACAACAAATACTTAAAAAGTATATTTTTTGGGGAATGCTTTTTGTTTTGATAATTACATTTTTGAGTGGATATTTTTCTAGTTTCTCGTCTTCATTTAGTGTAGAAGAAATGTTACTGTTTATTCTTTGTGGGGCGGCGGGAATTTCATATTGCTTTGTGGTGACTTTAATTACTCGAGGGGTTAATTATTTTTCACTAGAAACATATTTTTTGGAATGGGGAATGGCGACACTGTCTTTTTTCTTGTTAATTGTAACGACTCCTTCTAAAAATGGTAAAAATTTTAGAATAGGATCATTGCTGTTAGGCGTTTATTTTCTATTAACTATATTTTTTAGTGAATACAGATTGGCATATGAATTATCGAGTGTTTGGAGAAATTTAATTTTAGTTTTGCTGCGACTTTTAAGCATTACTGGTTTTTTGGTTTTATTTTTTAGTTTTAAGAAGAATTTAAAATTATGAGCAATTTATTATTATATTTTGGAAGTTTTTTAGATTTAATGTTGGCAATATTGATTATTTGGTTTTCATCACAGGCAATGGTGGAAAAGAAAACAATAATACCCTTTGTCCCCTTTTTTATGATTGGACTGGCTTATTGTTTTGCTTCGGTATTTTCTTTTTATTTTTTATTGACAAATATTTTTTGGTTTTTTAAAGATTTATTTTTATTGATTAGTTTTGGATTATTTGTATTTACAATAAAAAAATATGTTTCTGACTAATTTAGATACTATAATAATATCTTTATTTTTAGGGAGTGGAATTATTTTAATGATTTTATTTGGAATATTATTATCGTTCCAGTTTAAATATACCGAGGCAAAAATATTATTATCGATGTTTTTTAGTTTGGTTGTTTTTTCAATAATTTCACTTTTAACTTACTGCTTTATTCTTCTTTTTAGATGGCCAGGAATAATTGATTTCTCTATTTTTGCCACTCTAAATATAATAATAATCTGGCTTTATGTTCGGTTATTTTCAGTTTTTCGGCAATTTATTAAATTGGTGGCGATTTTAATAGGGATAGGATTAGTGGTTGTAAACTTTATAGTTTTTACTATTCAAATTATTACTGGAAATAATTTGTTGATGTTATTAGCAGGGTTTTTATCTCTACTAACAGCAATTGTTTTACATCTTTTAATATTAACAGTATTAATTAAATTTCAAAATGAACCTGAATATAAATAATAAAATTATATTTGGATTGATGTGGATTTTTGGATTGATAGTAGCTGTATTTGTAATAAGCAAATCGGTTTTGGCATTAAACTTGGTTATTCATATTCCGGAAAAATATTTGGAAGTAACGGCTGGAGAAAGGTTAACATTTGAGCTAGAAGTAAAATACCCAGAAAACCCTAGCCGAAGAGATTTGCGATTAACTTATCAAATCAAAAAAGGGAATACAGTTGTGAGCGAAAGTAAAGTTCTTAAAGCAATTGAAACCCAATCCTCATTTATGGATTATATGACAATACCCGAATCTTTAGAGGTTGGAACTTATACAATTACTAACAAAGTTCAAGATTATGAAAATTTAAACGAAGAAGTTTCAACAGATTTTAGAGTAGTTAAGGGAAGGAATGATTTAATGAAATACATTTACATATTGGGGGTAGCAATAGGGATTGTAGATGTATTGGTGATTACTGAATTTTGGCTAATTTTAAAAATGAAAAAAAAAGTTGAAAATGAAAAAAAATAAAAAATCATTATTATTTTTAATTTTTATATTATTAATAACTTCAGTAATTATTAATGCAATATTTTTTTATGGACAATCTAAACAACAAAATATAAAAATAAGAGCGGATGCTTTGGATGTAATTGATCAAAGATTAAATACCACTTATTTTGAAATCAATAATTTCCCTTCTGGTGTGGCTGATAATTTATTATTTTTAAGTAAATTATCTGAATTCCAAAAAATAAGTACGAATTCAGCTGAATTTACTAATATTAAGAAAGATTTCTTGGAATTTTTGACTCAAAGCGAAGCTTATTATCAGATAAGTTATCTAGAAAATAATGGCAATGTTTTGGTAAAGGCAGGATTTGACGGAAAAACACAAAAAATTATTTCCGAATTGGGAGAAAAAGATGTTTCTGATTTTAATTTATTAAAAAATTTGAAAAATGGAGAAGTTTATATATTTCCTTTGGGTTTAGAAAATAAAATTCCGATTTTAAAATATGCAACTCCGATTTTTGATCAAAAGAAAAATGAGTTGAAAGGTATAATTGTAGTGAAAGTTTATGCTGATTATTTTTTAGATAGTATACGAAGATCACAAAGGGAAGGAGAAACAACTTTTTTAATCAATAATGATGGTTTTTATTTGGCAAACCCTAATAAAAATAAAGAGTTTGGTTATTTGTTTGAAAATGAAGAAAATAATTTTTTTGTTGACTATCCGGCTGTTCATAAAGACATAGTGATTAATTGTAATGAAAGGCGTCAAGAAACTGATGAATATTTTTTTACTTATCGATGTATAAATCCGACTATAAGCAATTTTGAAATATATGAGGGATCAAAAACAATTAATGAAAATTTGGCCAATGATTATCGGTGGTTGTTAATAACGGTAACCAATAAGAGTGATGGATTAAAAGATTTTTCTCAACAAAAAAAGGATTATCTATGGGCGATTTTTATACAAGCATTAATTCAGGGATTTATTTTTGTATTACTTTTAATGGAAAAAAAATCTTTTAGAAATTGAATAAAATTATAATTTCAAATCAAATAAAAATTAGAATATTTTTTTGTTTTTTGGGTGTCTTATCTGGTGGTCTTTTTTGGTTGATAAGTTGTACTTTAATTAAAAATGAAATCATAAAAAAAACATACCAACAATTAGTTGAAATTTCTGATTTAAAGAAAAATAAAATTAATTCCTATTTTTCAATAATAGATAATGAAATTAGAGAATTGGCAAATTCGGAAGAAACAAAATATTTATTAAATGAACCGTTAGTTTCGAGCGAACAAATAATGAAAGTTAATGTTGATGAAGAATCCAAAATTATTATTAAAGAAATAGAAAATTATATTAAAAGAAATCCAAATAAAAATTTTAATGAATTTAAAAATGATCCTGTTTTTCAAAAAATTACAACTGGAATAATTGGTTTAGATGGTTATATTTCGATTGAAAGTTATCAACAACAAGTAGCTCTTTTTAATGAAAAAAAAACATTTTTTGGAAGAACGTATGAGGATATTTATAATTCACCAGAACTTTATAAACTAATTATCGACGGTGTAAAAAATAATCAAGATATTTATGGTTTTTATAGTTGGAAGGAAAAAAATAAAAAACCAATAAAAAGATATTTCCGTATAACCAATTTGGGTGTAAAAACTGGTGACGGAGTTGGTTTGGCGGTGGTGGTAGCGGCTACTGTTGATAGTTATAAAATGGTTAAAGAAGTATCTGAATTAAATTTAAAGTTTTTTGAAAAAAATATTAATAAAAAGGATTTTAATAATTTATTTTTAATAAATCCTGATGGTTATGTCATATATACAAATACAATTAAAGAAAAAGTTGGTTCAAATCTTAATTGGCCAGTTAATCAAAATTGGTATTTAACAAAAAAATTTATTGAAGCAAAAAATAAAAAAGGGCTTATATTTTCTGATGCTTACATTGATTATTATAGTGACTTGTATCCGGAGTTTTTAGCTTTATCACCAGTGTACGATCAAGACAAATTACTAGGATATGTGGCTTTAGTTAAAAATATGAATGTCGTTTTTGGAATAACTGAAGATAAAGAAAATTTAGGTGAAACTGGAGAGAGTTATTTAGTAAGTCGTGATCAAAAACTACTGATTAGCCCGCTAAGGAATAGTTTTTTTGATATGTTTGTTCAAACTATTGATACGGATAATATCCGTAATTGTTTCTCGGGAATAAAAAACCCACCAATAAATATTTCGCTTAATTATAGTAACGAAAGAACTCTCGCCATAAATTCTTTAATTACTGGATTGCCTTGGTGTTTGGCAACAGAAATAAAAGAAAGTGAGGTTTTGAAGATATCTTTTAATAAGGAATTATTCGCCTCAATAACAATTTTTTTATTATTTTCTTTGATTGGTGTTTTAGTAACTATTAGAAAAAAAACAGGATTAGTGGAAAAGGAAGAAGTAAAAAAAATATCAAAAATTGATAATTTTTTTATAAAACTAAAAATTAGATATGTGGTTTTATTTTCTTTAATTTTTACGACCAGTTATTTCTTTTTAGTAACATCTTTTTTTAAGGGCTGGAAAAAAGCAGCATTTTATAATGATATTCCTGATCTGGTGATGATAATGGTTTTAATTAATTTGTTTTTTAATGCGTTTAAATTTAAAAATATGGTGGCAAAAAAAATGATTCAGTGGGGATCGGTTTTGATTATGATCGATAAATTAATACAAGTTTTTTTTGAAGAATATAATAATAATTTTGAAATTCTTCCTCTTTATTTTTGGCTACCAGTGGGAATGGTGGGATTTGTGGGTTTGTTTTTAGTTTTTTATGGATTTAAAAAGGAAATGAAATTATGACGATATTTTTAAATTTTTTAACAATAATTATGGTACTGATGGCGGTAATTATATTAATGTGGCTAATTTCTTTAGAAATTATTCGCTCAAAAAAAATGGGGGTTTTTTTGCCTTTTTTTATAATAAGTCTTTCTTATTGTATAAATGTTGCATTTAATTTTTATAAAATTAATGATCAAAGAGCTTGGCTTGTCCCTGAGTCACTTTTAACCATATCCTCTTTATGGATTTTAATTATTTTAATAAAAAATAACAATGTTTAATCTTATTCAAAATATTGAATTAAGTGTTTTATTCATTGCCATTCTTTTAACAATTGTAATGATGGGATTATTGGTACTTGGATTATTAAAAAAGGATGTAGACAAAAAGAAAGTATTTTTTATTTTATTTATTTATTTATTTTTTTTTATAAGAATTTTAATTGCTATATATGTATTATATTTTTCTAAAGATGTAACTAATTTAGTTATTTTAGCTAATATTTTGTTATTAATAACTTCTTTATTTTTTTTATATTTTTTTAGAAAAATGATTTATACGGTATTTTTTTATGCTCTTACTGTATGTATGACTCTTTTTGCTATTTTTAGTTTTTTACATGCATTAATGCCATTTATGATTATAATTTACTATATATATTTGGTTTTACTGGCTTTTTACAATATAATTTTTTATCTTTCAGTTTTAAGTTTTTTAATAAAAAATAGTAATGATAGTTAAGATAGTTAAAGTAATTTGTGTCATTTTTGTTTATGTGGAAATATTGTTTAATGCGCCAGATGTTAGGGCTTTGAGTGTTTCGACAAATATTTCAGAAAAATATACAGAAATACAGGCTGGCGATCGACTTTATTTTGAAGTAGATATTAAATATCCAGAAAATCCACAAAGAAAAGATTTGCGGCTAAATTATGAAGTGACCAAGGATGATGAAATAATCGCTCAATCACAAGTTTTAAAAGCGGTGGAAACACAGGCTCAATTTTTGGATTTTATTGTGATTCCAGAAAGTTCAGTGACAGGGTTATATAATTTGAAAGTCAAAATAAGTGATTATGACAATTTGGCCGAAGAAGTGGCGACTAGTTTTAAAGTGGTGGCGGGAAAAGATGAAGAATTAAAAACTTATTTTTTTATTTTATTGGGAGTAATCAGTTTGGTGGCAATCTTGGCAATCGTAGATATTATTATATCTAAAAAGAAAAAATAATAATTTTTTAATAAAAAAATTATTAAATGAAGGATAATGATATCAAAGGCGGGTCATCTTCAGAAGAGGTACCCTTTATTTATTTTAGTTTTATTACTGTCTTTGGTTTTTGCCAGAAGAATTGAGGCGGCGGCAATATATACTCCGGGGGAAACATTAAATCCAAGCTGTTTACCAACAAATACAGATTGTACAGTGACCCCACCAATGGTGGCTTCAATAGGAACGACTTTGTCGAATCAAACTATTTCTGGAGATTTAAATACGATTTTAAATATTGGTAATTCGTCGTTGGTTAATCCAGGATTAACAGTAGCCGCAGGAGATGGATTGATGGGTGGAGGGTACGTGTCTTTGGGTGGGACGACAACAATAGCTTTGAATTTAGGGGCGTCTAATGTTTGGACTGGGTTGCAGACATTTAATGGCGGAATTGGAGTTGGTTCGAGTAATTTGGTTACTAACCTTAACGCGAATTATTTGGGCGGAATAAGTGCGAGTGGATTTGATAATTATAATCATTGGGTGTTGCAAACAAACGGAGCTGGGTCGACTAATATTTTAACCAATAATACGGTTAATTTTATTAATGGAGTGGGTATCTCTTTAGTGCAAACTGCTAGCAGCATTACTGTTAATACAAGGCAAGGGATAAGTACGACTGATTCACCGACTTTTAACAGTTTAGATTTGACTAATTCTTCAAACCAGTTAGATTTGGGACCTCCGGGTTCAATTACCACCATAAATGCTAACACTCAAACTGTGAACAGAATTGTGACAATTCCAGGATTAACAACAAATGATAGTTTTGTTTTTAACAATAATAGTGCGGCTTTGACGAATAAAACCATTGCCGCAGGAAGTAATACAATTACTGGATTGACGACTGATAATCTTTCAGCTGGGGCGAGTATTGCTAATACTCAGTTGGCAAACCCAAATATAAATATAATTACTGGGACGGGAAGTGGGTTGCAAGGCGGAGGGGTGGTGGGTTTGGGTGGGTCATTAAGCTTATCTTTCGTGTCGGTGGCAACACCAGGGACTTATGGATCAGCAACTCAAATTCCAGTTTTTCAAATAGACCAATATGGAAGTGTCATTACAGTCACTCCGACGACAATTGTGGGTTTAGGTTCAAGTAATTTATCGGCATCGGCGGGAATTGCAAATTCCCAATTGGCAAATAGTGGTATTAATGTGGATGTAGTGGCGGGAACTGGGATTGGAGTAAGTGGTTCACCAGTGTCTTTGGGGGGAACAATTAAATTAAATGGGATTAATGCGACAACAACAATTAAGGGAGTTGCATCTTTTGATGCGACTAATTTTTCGGTGACAAATGGAGCAGTGGATACAATTCAACATATTGATGTTTTGGCGACACCAACTTTTAATTCTTTATTTTTAAGTAGTGGTTTATCGGTGTTGGCAACAACTAACCAATTGTCTTTAGGAGCGACTAATACAACTACTATTTCAGCAACGGCACCGAGCGCCAGTCGAATTGCAACGATTCCGGGTTTAACAATGAATGATACTTTTGCATTTGTGGGTCAAACTCAAACTTTTATAAATAAAACGATTAATGCTGGAAGTAATACTATTTCTGGATTAACAAATTCAAATTTATCGGGAAGTGCGGGAATAACTGATGTAAATTTGGCGACGATTTCAACAGCTAATAAGGTTTATGGTTCAGCGGTGCAATTGAATACTAATGGCGGAATTGGGGATAGTGGTGGTTTATCTTTGATTCGAACTTGTTCAGATGGTCAATTGTTAAAATGGACGGCAGCTGGTGGTTGGGCTTGTGATGCTGATATTTCAAGCGGAGCGCCATCGGTGTATTTGGATGGAGGGTTACTGTCTGATGGCGGAGGTTTATCTTTGATTCGAACTTGTTCAGATGGTCAATTGTTAAAATGGACGGCAGCTGGTGGTTGGGCTTGTGATGCTGATATAGCAGGAGGTGGCTCATTATCAGTGAAGGAATCTGATGGGAGTCCATCGTTATCCCCTGTTGTTCAACTTCAGTTTGGAGCAACTAATGTTTCAACCGATGAATTTATTGTTTCAGATATTGGAAGTAGTATGGCGAGAATTAGAATTGGTAATAAAGTGGTAATGATCGATACGACTCAGACATTAACTAATAAAACAATTTCGGCAGTGGGAAATACGATTACGGGGTTAACAAATGCAAATTTATCGGGAACGGCGGGAATAACCGATGCTAATTTAGCAACAATTGCCACGGCAGATAAAGTGTCGGGGTCGGCAATACAATTAAATCCAAATGGGGGTTTAACAAATAATTCAGGATTATCACTAATAACAACTTGTTCAAATAGTCAAGTTTTGGCCTGGAATAGTGAAACTTCTAGCTGGGGGTGCGGAGCCAGAATTTCGATTTTAAGTAATATAACGGCGGCAATTGCGGCCAACACTATCAACAGTGGTGATTATGCCCAAATATGGAATTGGAGCTTAACAACGGCTGATAAAACGGCGTTTACTTTTGGGGAAAATACAGCAGGAGTAGGTGGATCTGGATCGCAATATATTTTGGGAGTGAGCACTAAAGCTGGTTCAACTGCGGCACCTTTAAAGGTGGTGGCGCAAAATAATACAATTATTGATACGACTGCAACTGGAGGAATTACTATTGGTAATGCAACTGCCGGTCAACCTGTTAATATCCTTTCGGGGATTGGTGGTATTAATATTGGTAATGGTCCGTATGGAAAAACCATTAATATTGGTACGGTTACTGGAGATACAGATATTAAATTGCTGGTGGGAACAGGTGGTTTTATTCTTAATGGGGATGGGGCAGCAAATTATTCAATTGGAGCTTCAACCACAACAGGGACATTTGATATTGGAGGGATAAATCAAACGGGTACGGCCAATTTATTTGCTAGTAATGGGGGTATGTCAATTAATTTAGGAACAGGAAATGGGGCCAATGTAATCACAATTGGAAATACAACCACGAGTACTAGAATTGAGTTAAGAACTGGGACGGGTAATATTTTTGCCAAAACTAATAATGGCAATGGAATGCAATTTATAACTAATATAGCAACTGATGATGAAATTAGAATTGCGGCTGGACTAAATGATGGAGCAGTCCATTATGAAGGGACAATTACTGAAGCTGATTTAACAGCGACAAGAACTTGGACTTTACCTGATGCATCGGGACAAATTCCCCTATCAACTTTAAATAATGGGTTATTTTTTACTACGACAAATAATACCAACTTAACTTTGCCAACTTCTGGGACAGTGACGGCCTTGGGTAATTCGACCACAGGTAGTGGTTCGGCTTTGGTGTTGTCAACTTCACCAACTTTTACGACTTCGATTTTAACACCTTTAATGATTGGCAATGCTTCGGCTAATGGAGGAATAATTATTTCTGGAAATAGTGCTCTGTCGGGAAATACTGGCACCAATGTGAATATTAAATTTAATGTGGGCGACAGTGGAGCAACCACAGCGATGACAATTTTAAATAATGGCAATGTGGGGATTGGAACGACTAATCCAACTGGACCACTAGAAGTGGTGATGACGGGAGATTATTTTCAAATGACGAGATATGGTGATAATGATTACGCGGCGGGATTGGCAGGCCAAAAAGCCAGAGGTACCCAAAGTGCACCAACGGCGGTTTTGGCAGATGATTGGATTACGGGTTTAGGTGGTCGAGGTTACGATGGAGTGTCTTTTCCATCTGGAGTGGTTTCGGCTTCAGGAATTTTTATTGTGGCGGCAGCAGAAAATTTTACACCGACTAATAGGGGAACTTATTTGTCTTTTATTGTGACGCCGATTGGTTCAACCACCAGAGGAGAAAAAGCCAGAATAGAAGCTGATGGAACTTTTAGAATTTACAATACTACCAATCAATTATCTTTGGGATCAACAGCAGCTTTAACGACAATCTCGGCCACGGCTCCGGCAGCAAATCGAATTGCAACAATTCCGGGATTAACAGTCGATGATACTTTTGTTTTTGTGGGCCAAACTCAAACATTAACTAGTAAAACTTTATCTTTACCAATTTTTACGGGTCTGTCGGTGGGAACCGGGACAACTGGAGTATTTATTGATGGTTCAGGTAATTTGACCAAACGATCTTTTGGAGCATTAGCTTTTGCTGAAAATGGTGTTGGTGGTGGTACGAACGGATTATCAATGATTGGTTCTACAACTGTTGGTTTAGGCGGCACTTTAGTCCAAAATACTAATATTGGAACATCTTCGTTTAGTATTTCTTTTCTAGGATTGGGCAATTCTCAGGCTTTATTTATTGGTAGTAGTGGTTTTGTGGGTATTGGAACCACAAATCCACAGGCTAAAATGAATATAATTGGTAATCTACAAATGGGTACCAGAACTGGTTCTTCAACTCCATCGTATTTAGTTTTAGATACTGGTACTTCTGAACCAAATGGAACTAATGGGGCGATGTATTATAATTCGAGTTTAAATAAATTTAGATGTTATGAAAATGGAGCTTGGAGGAATTGTACTGGAAGTAATACAACTGGGGTTGGGGTAACATTTGGAACTATTACTTTAGAAACTGGGTCAACTTTACTAGGAACTATCACGATTACTCCTGCCACGGCGGCGGGTGATATTTATATTTATGGTGATTTATTTACAAATAGTTTAAGTAATACTGATCAAACAATTACGGCGGAAATCCGTTCTGGGACGACTTGTGCTGGAACCTTATTGGCTGAAGGAGTGGCCACATTGACAGGCGGTAATGGCACAAATGGACCATCGGTTTTGGCGGCAGTTTTAATTCAAAACCCAGGGGCTACAGCTCAAAATTATGCTCTTTGCGGTAAAACAACTACAGCTGGTGGGGCTAGTGCACGGGGAATAATTCAGGCTTTAGTTATAGATAGTGGGGCTGATTTAGCAGAAGTTTATACCACTAATGATAAAACTTTAGAAATGGGAGATGTAGTTTCAGTGGATTCAGATTTAAAAACAGGAATGAAAAAAAGTTCTGTGGCTTATAATGGAAGTATTCTAGGAATAGTTTCAGCTAAGCCAGGAGTATTGATTGGAGATGTGGATGATGAAGGAATGAAAGCATTGCCGGTAGCATTATCAGGACGGGTGCCAGTAAAAGTAAATACAGAAAATGGACCGATAAAAGCAGGTGATCCCCTGACCTCCTCTTCGACCCCGGGGGTGGCAATGAAAGCGATCAAAGCGGGAGCGATTATTGGAACAGCAATGAGCGATTTTGAAGGCGATGGGACGGGTCAGGTTTTAGTCTTTATTAAAAATGGTTCAGCTAATGGAACTAAAATA
>Ga0209340_1002158_pt1 | contig 11984 bp, 16 predicted proteins | sample EPASupsiteSAE323_FD_187266 | JGI IMG/M metagenome (GOLD analysis project Ga0209340, IMG submission 187266) | Bioremediated contaminated groundwater from EPA Superfund site, New Mexico - Sample SAE3-23 (SPAdes) (version 2) | ecosystem: Environmental > Aquatic > Deep subsurface > Groundwater >... | reverse complement strand
ACTTGGAGGAAATCTCGGCAACGGAAAGGTGCGAGCATTCCGTCAAAAGCTGGCAGACCATCGACGAAGTCGATGCTGATACGGGGATTTCCTCGCCTCGCCACTCGGGTATTGCTGCGGTGTAGTCAGTTGACTGTTCGACTGCGACTTCGTCTTCGGATACCGAGAGCACTTTCCAGGGCCTGCCGCGGGAGATGAACGTCGCGCCTATTGCAAGGAACTGGGCTGCGAAGTCCTCGTCCAGCACTCCCATTGACTTGTTGGTGGAGGCGTTGCGCACGAACAGGTTCTTTTTGTCCGAGATGGTTGAGACGTTTTCGTAGTAGTACAGGAGCGTGCGGGGCATCCGGCGCAAAGGCAGGGCCGCAAGCTCTTCCTGCGTGGCGTCCTCCAGCGAGGGCAGGTTCTTGCCCATTCCAAAGTTAAGGATGCGTTTTCGGGACATTTCCAAGGCCAGGTCGTAGTATTCGCCAAGGGTTACCGAGGTAAAGGCGGGTGCGGTTGAGAGGATGGAGCGCACCTGGCCAAGTGTGGTTGCAGGGTGCAGGTCAAGAACAGTACCCACTATGGCGTGGCAAAGTACGTCCCGGCAGGGCCTTTGCGCGTGGCGTGCTTCCAGCGAACGCTGCTTTGCCTGGATGCACAATACTGCGGATTCTGCGCAATCCAGCGCGTCAGCAGAGAGCACGATTCCGGAGGGCACCAAGTGAGTGCGATGTCCGCTTCTTCCTACTCGCTGCAGGAGGCGAGTTGACTGCCGAGGGGAGACGATTTGGATGACTAGGTCTACGTCGCCGATGTCGATTCCTAGCTCGAGCGAGGAGGTGCATACTATCGCCCGAAGGCCTTCGGGGTGCTTGAAGGCGTCTTCCGTCTCTTTGCGAGCGGAAGTTGAGAGGGAACCGTGGTGAACTGCAACTAGGTCGGAAAGGTCGGGCTGCTGGTGCAGCTGCGACCCCAGCCACTCGGCATTCGAGCGGGTGTTGGAAAAGATGAGTGTCTTCTTGTGGGAAAGCACGAGTTCGCGGATTCGGGCTATCAATGGGCTGAGTTTCTTTGAATCTGGGGTGTTGGACGCCTTGGTTGCATCCTGGCCTGCGGTTTTTGGCTTCTCGATGCACTCTACCGAGAGCTTATACTCGCGCTTTTCGTCGAGGACAGAAGCAACTGCGTTGGTGGAAAGCGTCTTGGCAGCTTTCTCAGGCTCGGCAATGGTTGCCGAAAGGCCGACTAGCTGGATTGGCTGCAGGGCCTTCTTGCGCAGTCGGGCAATGGAGAGCCCAAGTTGTATGCCTCTTTTTCCCTCTAGAAGCTCGTGGTATTCGTCGATGATAACAAAGCGGGTTGCCGAGAGGGCAGGCGAGAGCTTGGCGTGAACTAGCACCGAGCACAGGGTCTCCGGAGTGGTAATCAGGAATTGAGGGGGATTATCCGCCTGTTTTTGCCTTTCGGACTGGGGCGTGTCGCCGTGCCTTACTGTGAGGCGGATTCCCAGCTTGTCGCACCACTTTTGCAGACGCAAAAGGATGTCCCTATTCAAAGCGCGCAGGGGTGTGACGTAGATTGCCAGAATGCCCCAATCATTTCCCGCTCGCTTCAAGCGAACGAGTTCGGAGAATATTGGCATTATAGCGGTTTCCGTCTTGCCGTAGCCAGTAGGCGCAACAACAAGTACGTCCTTGCCAGAGAGAATCTTGGGAATGGCTAGAGTCTGGATGCTCGTAAGAGTAGTGATGCCGAACTTTTTGGCAGTCGTTATGACGAGGGGGTCAAGTGTGTGGTCCATTTTCAAAAAAGTGATTCCGAAAGGTCAGAATGGGCAGAGTAAGTGAAAAAATAAGGTAGCTGGAGGCTTATTTTTGCTTTCTTACGTTAAAAGTTGTAGGGCTCTCCGTGTCGTGATGACTTTCGGGTCGTTCAATGCCAGCAGGTCATTGTCCCCTGTCACGAGGTAGTCGCAGCTGCTTTTCTTGAATGCGGCCAGGACGTGCGCGTCGTTTTTATCCCGAATTCTCTTGCAGCAATCCGCTTCCTGCGCGTCGTATTCTGCTTTTGGAACGACTTCCATTTGTGTCTTGACAAGCCGCTCGTACGTGGAGCTTGCAGGCTGCGGGTAGCCGTGTTTCTTGAGAAATTTGCGTACTTCCAAGTCAACGTCGTCGCTAACCACTGCCTCGTTCCTTGGCAGTATCCGATGCAAGAATTGGTACTCAAGCCCTTCGAATACGAGCGCGGATATGACTATGTTCGAGTCCAGAAAATACCTCGTAAAAAACCAACCTCAACGCTTCTGCTTCCTCATCGTCTTGATTTCCTCAAGCACCTTTTCCCTCGTAAGGCCCTCCTTTTTGGCCATGTCCCGGAACTGGGAAAACATCGCCTCAAGTTCGCCTTGCGGTACGAGGCGAATCTGTGCGTCCTCGTAGAAGAACGCCACCTCTGTTCCAGAGGTGATTTTCGCCTGCTTGCGAAGGGATTCGGGAATGGTAATCTGCCCTCTTTCAGTCACTCTTGACACGCCTGCATACATCGGAACCACCAGATAGTATTATTCGTATTGTTCTTATTATTCTTATCTTGTGGTCGTGTTCTCAATTTTTTGGCCAGAATGGCAATAAAAGCGCGTCTGGACTCGGTTTCCGCTGAACTTGCATTTGCCAATGCAGCTATGGGCAGGGTTTCCGGTAAACGGCGGAGCAATCTGCCTTATTTGACGTAGATTACGTCCTTCTTGCCCTTGAAGTCAGCGTCGCAGGTGACAAGAGTCATGCCATTCTTGAGCGCGCTGGCGTAAATCAACGAGTCTGCAATGGCAAGGTTGTATTTCTGTGCGTTCAGGGCGGCAATCTCGCACGTCTCTGTGTCGAGGCCAATAATTCGCATGCGTTCCAGGTCGCCCTTTGACTCCGACCATCGTTCTTGGCCGAATTTTTTTATCGTAATCCGAGCCACTTCCGCGTAGGTGATGATTGAAATCGATGAAATCCCCTCTGAGAGCGCGGTAAGGAGGCGCGCGTCTGCGGTGTGGTTAGCCAGTGCGAGTATCGCGGAGGTATCTATCAAAATTTCTCTCACTTTTATCCCTCACGAACGGGCCGAGGCCCTCTGGAAAGTGTTCTGCGAATGAGGAAATGACTTCCAACGCAGTCGGCTGGTGCTGTGCCATGCTTCGCGATAGGGCCTCATCGTACGACTTGGCGCCTATGGACTTCTTGTAGGCTTCGACCAGGTCCTTGGTCTCCTTTCTTACGGGAATCATGACGTACATGCGTTTCATAGTTATAATTGGGTTATAGTCTTATAAAACCTTTTTGGCGCGATTTCCGCTGAAAAGTGATTCTCCGATGCGGCTATGGGCAGCCTGGAATGAAATCCAACGCTCCGGAAGCCTCCGTTTCGCCCCGAAGGTTAAAATTGCCTCTACACGCTTATGTCCTTCAAGGTTTTTTGGAGGCGTTGCGCATTGGCCGTTGAGGAAAGGAAGCTTGTCCAACCGAAAATGATTGCGCGCAAGCTTGTGATAAAAGACGCGTTTCCAGAGGTAAAACTCAAGCCCGACCCGATTACCGGCAGGGGGAGCCTCATTTTCGACGCAAAGGAAGAAAACCTGGTCCACGGGAGGTACATTCAGCACGTATCTGGTAAGGAGCTAAAGTCTGAGACGTTCTATCCTGCCCTTTTGAGGGACCACCCGGACTATAGGAGCGTCCTGGAAATCCACGCAATACCCGACCCGAGCAGGAATGGGCAGTTTATCTGCTTCGAGCCATTCAGCGACTCCAGGAAGCAAAAATTGAAGGATTTGCTTCGCAGGCAATAACTTTTGCTGAAAAGTCAACTTCCCAAGGCCGCAGTAGGCAGATTTTTTGAAAAAAGAAGGAAGGATGGGCCTTCTTTTGCCCATTTTCACGTCCTACGAGGGAAAAGAAAGGAAAATCTAGAGGATTGTTATGCCCAGGAGCTTGAGGATAATCAGAAGCCCCACTCCGGCAAGGCCAAGTATGGCCGTCACGAGCACGCTTATGAGGTTAATCGGAAGGTTCAAAGCGTCCATCTGCAGCACGCCTGCGAGGTAGTTGATCACGAATAGGGCGATTAATCCGAATACCGTGTTCATCAGGACCTTCTTGAGGAATCCGATTATGAATATGCCAAGGATGATAGCGCCAATGCCGAGCAGGCCGATTCCTGCGATTTCAGGCAGTCCAAGAGCTGGAATAGCCATTTTTGTTCCCTCCCCAAATGCCCTCTACGAGGGCAGTTTACCGTAATAGCATTAGGCAGCTTTTACAACTAAAGCGTTCCTATCCGAGGGGCCTTTTGGGCTTTTTTTTTGGATTTCGTCATTTTTTCAAAGATCGTTTCTATGGTTTTTTGTTTTCTTTTTTTTGGCATTTTTCAAATATTTTCTTGTTCATTTTTGGTCAGTTTCCTTGATTGTTTTTAGTGTCTTTTTTGATGCTGTTTTCCTTTTGTTCTCATTTGCCCAAACTCTGAGTTAGGCACTACCAAATACGTCTAGCCAAAAGTATATTTTGTTTACACTTGATACTTTGATTGCATCTGTAATCGTCTTCTTTTCCGGCACCCTTTTAACCTTGGCCGGCCATACTTTTCTTATGTCCAAGCTTGTCCGGATTGATGCCGACACCTACCGCGGCCTCACCTGCTACGCAGGCAGGCTGCAGAGCCGCCTGGGAAAGCCAGTCAGCCTCAACGCGGCGCTGGGCTACCTGGTGGCAAAGGCCGAGTCCAAGACTCCGGGGTATATACGCTTGCTGAGGCAAAAGAAATCTCCTGCAGGACGGCCCAAGGCTGTTACGAAAAAGCAGGTCAGAAAGGGCAAAAAGAAATGATTATTTTTCATACTGGTATGAACTGGTGATTTTATGGAAAAAACCGATTCAAAGAAAGAAAAACGACTTAAGCCCGAGCTCCACTTCTCCCCCTATTCAGCATACGGTATCCAGAAGGACCTGGAGACCGACCTGCGCGCCAAGGCAAAAGTATTCGGCTTGCCCTCGCAGGACCTCATCCTGAATGCGGATGACGTGGTAAACAAGGACAACGCCGAGGATCGCGTTGAGGTTTTGGGTAAGAAGTTCGGCATGAGGCCTCAGCAAAAACACTAACTTATTCATACTCGTATGAAGTGATTAAATTGGCCTCAAAACCCCTTTTCAACCCCAAAGGCGTCGCTGCAGCGCGAGAGGCTATTGAACGTCTTGGATTGAATCGTCCCGAACGCTCATTACCTGATTCAAATCATACTGCAATAATTGCGCGCAATTCGGGCCTTTCGCCCTCACAGGAAGTGGGGATTACCACGATGTTTGCGCTAAGAAAAAAAGAAGCTGCCAAACCGCCAATTGACATGGACCAGGTCAAGGGCATTGCAAAGGCGGGAATATCTGGAGTTTACCTCGCAGACACTCTTCTTAACACTGCAAAAACAAGCCTGAACAGGATCAAAGGCTCGCAAAAGTACGAACCATTATTCCCGGACGGACGTTCCGTGATGGCCGCAAGAGCAGCGTCATTTGAGCTTTCCGATGCCGGTGCGGCCAAGCTTAGGAGTGTCCTTGTACAACGGAAGATGGGTGTTGCCCCCTCTCGTGGAACCAAGGAACTTGCACTGCTTAATCGCGTCAACCAGGCTAAGTTGAAGAACCAAATCCCGGCAAATAAGCGAGCATGATTATTCATATGCATATGATTAGTTTTCACGCAATCCACAACTCAAACGTTCATACAAGTATGTTCAAAATGCCATAATCCATTTCTTCCGGGCAGTTCGTGGCACTTGGGCAGGGGTTCGCTGCTGTATGCCTCAAACGTTCATATATTGATGAAGTGCTGCAGAAAGAGGAAAACCAGATAATTCATCTGCGTATGAACGTTAACAAAGTGGTTTGTGGAAAAGAAACGTTCGACTGAGTATGAATGTTTCGATTTCAATTTTATTGATTTTTTTAATCGCTTTCTTCAATTTCCTATTCTAGTTATGCCTTTGACCAAGTCAAAATCGCTGTCAAAAGACACGATTATTTTCTCATCAAAGCCTTCAAGCACAGCCACGGTCAAAGCATCGTAGAAACTGAGTCCGGGGTACTTGGCAACTATTTCAATTGCCCGGGCTTTTTGGGCAACGTCAGTTTGAATTATCTTAATGTTGGAATCAAGCAACCAATGGCCTACCTTTACGGCCATTTGCGAACCTTGTTTTCTACGAAGAAATTCTACTGCCTCGGAAAAGACTGCGTCTGTAATCATAATATTTGGTTCGTTTAGCAAGGCTTTTGCTGCTTCGTGATATTCGTCATTTTGTCTGAAGAGGGCAATAAATATGCCTGTGTCAAAGAGCTTCAATCAGAGTTCACCATAGACTACTTCGTCGATTTCCTTAGCAGAATATGTCTTCGGTTCTCCTGGTTTACTCGGTAGGAATCCTGCAAGTTCCAGTATGCTTCGTTTCTTTCCTGCAGGCTTGAACAAAAGCTCCTCGTTCTTCCTTCCAAAGGCAACCAGCTCGGAGATTATCTCGGCGTCCGCCACGTTGCGGCCCTCAATCTGCATCTTCCTGGCCTTGAGCCTGCGCAGGTCGGCAAGGGCGGTTTTCGGGATTCTCAACGGGACGCTATCATCAGCATACATACGAATCACTACAAATACTACTTTTACTACAACTTATTATGCCTTTCGCGCCTGCATTTCCTCTTTAATGCCTTCGTAAATCACGTCGTCAAGTTCCTTGGTTGCATTTGCTCCTTTTCCCGTACTGATTGTTCCAATCAGTTTGCTAAAGTCTATTTTCGGTTTTCTCTTCGGGATTTTCCTCTCCCGGAGCACGTTGTCATACACGTCCCAAGCTTGGTAGCAGGGGCACGTCCTATCGAAGTCCTTGCAACGCTTCCCGTATAATTTTTCAATCTTTTCCTCCAGCCAGCACTCGTGACCTGCTTCGTCAAAGCAGGCGTTGCACTCCCAATACTCGAGCTCCTTTTCCTTTCCGGCCCAGTGCACAACGTCCGCCTTGAACTTTCCGATTTTCATTCTTCCCGTTTTTTCATACTTTCCAGTTCCTTCAATCGGGAGCTTGAGCGTCCCGAAGTAGTGGCCGTTGTCATACCTGCCCTTCCTGTTGACCTTTGTCCGTATCTTTTTTCCGCAGACAAGGCACTTTCTGGTAATTGTTCGGGTTTGCATACGCCCTCGTAGTGCTTTCGCTGCAATGACTATGTATTCTTTTCCAGACCAGCTTTCCGTTAACTTAAAGTTTATTTTGGCTGTGTCTTGGCTTGATTTTCCGCCCACTTTACCAGCGCAGAGCACGCTTCCGGGTCATGCCGAACAACGATTTTCATGCGCCTTTTTGCAGAAACCGACTTGCCCAGCTCGGCCATCTTCTGCGCCATCGGCTTCCTCAACCGGTAAATCGCAGTCCAGTCCGCCATCGCCTTCTTCTCCAAGCGAAGCTCGTACACAAACCCGTCGCAGGCGAGGATGTCATAATCCCACTTGAGCTTGACGCCGGTCTTTGGCGCAATGTTCATCTTCTTCAAAAATTCCGCAAAGTGCCTGTCGATTTCGGTGTCCCCGTGGCAGAGAGCAAAACCGCCCTTCTTTGCAAGCACTGCGGCGATTACAGCTTGTTCCTTTGGAGTGATATAGGAAACCGGCCACATGTTCTGGCAGACTATGACCGACTTGTGCTTGTCCGGCCGTATCTTCTTGGCCTCCTCGAAAATCCAGTAGTATGGAAGCGCCTTGGGGCCGAAAAAATCATACGTCTCGGATTCGCCTTCTGCAAGCTCGCTTGGGAGCTTCTTCCGCCCAACCCAGTATCGCACATCCAGTTCGCGCGTGTCCTCCTTCTGCTTTGCAATCCACTTTTGGCTGATTGCGTACTTGCCTGACGAGTCCTTTGAAATCACGGCCTCACCCGCAAGGTGCAAGACTACCTTGCGCACGCCCTGGTAGGTGATTTTTTGGCGGAAGTTTTCCTGCACGTTCTGGAAAATCTCTGCTACTGAAAGCGGGTGCCTCTTGGTAAGCACAAGAAAGACTGCGGCCTTGGTGTTGGGTTTTTTTGAATCGAAAAGCAATACCGGGTCCATCTGGCTCTATTCCTTGTACAAGTTTGCGTATTTCCCTACATATTCCCTTATCTTTCCAATCATTTCCAAAGCCTGCTCGGGAGTCCCGTTTGCCATTACTGGCATTGCACCCGACACGATTTTGTGGTAGTCATTGACAAAGCAAAGGCCGATTTCCTTTCGAACCTTGATGCTGATTGGCGGGACGTGCGTCAGGTATCCTGCCTTCCCCCGTCCAAAAGCCCTCTCGTACCAAGTGAAAAGTTCCGCGTGGTGCAGTTCCGGTCCAACCTTGATGTTGGGGACAATCCTCTCGCCCTTGCTGTTGACAAAGACGTGGCACGTTTTTTCGCCTTCAGGCGTCAGCGTCTTTTCGGCGTGGATTTTCAACGGCGGGTACTTCTGGAGAATCCTTTCAACTTCCATCGGTCTCACTGCTTGGCGTGGTGGAAAGAGTGCTTTGAATATCTAGCCTCGACTTTCTTCCAGTCAATGTTTGAAAGGTACGCCTCGATGTATTTTCCGCGGTCAGGGCCGTAGTCGCCGTAGTACGCGTGCTCGAAAACGTCAAGCGCAAGAAGCGGGATTGCTTCCCACACCGCGCCGATGTTGTGCGAGTCGCACAGGTAGTTGTGCAGCTTGCCGTCCGAAGGGTCGAGGCACAGTATCGCCCAGCCAAGCGAGGACTTCGCGGTTGCCGCCATGTCCGCTTTCCAGTTATCAATAGAGCCGAAGTCTGCGACAATGGCCTTTCCGATTGCGGAATCCGGGTCGATTACTCCGTCACCGCCGAGAACGTCCCAGTATAGTTCGTGCAGGATTTGTCCGGAGGCGTTGAACGTCTCCTTTCTTTTCAGCTCGCCGAACTCGGAATAATTGGCATTGGCTTTGGTCTTGTCAATTGAGTCGAGTTTTTGCACTACTTCGTTCCTCTTCGCAACATAGCCCGCATAATGCGTGTCGTGGTGCCTCTTGTCAGTGGTCTCGCTTATTCCCTTCTGCGAGCCGTATGCGAAAGGAAGTTGCTTTACTTTGTGTTCGAATGCCATCAAGACCACCTGCTTGTCGCAGCTTCTTGCCGCGCTGCTACACAAGACTTTTCCTTTCGCCCGTTATAAACCGCTTCCAGTCCCGTCCGGCCCTTCTTATTTTCGGCTGTTTTTTATTTGCCGGCGGCTTTGCCCCTACTAAGGGTGATTCCTAATGGGTAGAGAATTGGTCGGAATTATGTTTGCTTTCGTGTTTGCGCTGCTTTTGCCTTTCGCGGCTGCCATTGACGCTACTACAACTGCGTCGGGAACTGCGGGCGGCTCGGGCGTGGCGGCTTCGGTAATCTACACCCACGCAGGCGGCGAGTTCAAGTTCACCGAGTACGCAAACCCCAGCACTGGCTACAACTGGGTGGTATCAGTTGACGACCCCAAGGTAGTGGCGTACAACGGCTACAAGGAGGCCGGGTGCCAGGCTTCGGCAACCACGTCCGACGGCATCACCGCGGTGTCGGTTGGCAGCGGGTGCAACTACACCTATTACTTCAAGGCAATCGCGGAAGGAAAGACCACTGTTACCATGAAGTACATGCGCTCGTGGGATTCAAGTTCGGTAGTTAGCAACAAGCAGACCACCGTGGTTGTGACTTCGGCCAACGCCACAATCTCTCCCGTTCCGGACTGCCGCGAATACTGGTGGTTTGACAACTCGCAAAGGTATTGCCAGCAGAAGAAGTTCTGCGGAGCGTTCATGTACTATGGGCTGAGGACTTTCGCAACAGAGTCCGAGTGCAAGGCCTCGCTGCCCAACGCCACTGCTGCGTGCAACGACGGCAACATAGCCTCGAAGTCCTGCTGTGCTGACGGCGTGTTGTGCAAGAAGATTTGCCGCAACGGCGCCTACGTCGAGGAAAAGTACGATTCCTCTGACTGCAGGAAGGCCAACGCCACCATGATTCCAATAGTGACTGCGGTGCCAAAGCCTACTGCGATCCCGACTTCCACCGTGGAGGTTAGGATGCAGAAGGGCTGGAACCTGTTCTCGGTGCCTTCGACTTACGCCAGCCTGCAAAAGACCACCTGCAGCCGCGAGCGCGCGTACTACTACAACCCCGCGTCAGGCCAGTACGTCTCCTCAAGCATCAGGTCCATAAACGGCCCGAGGGCGCACTGGTTCTATTCGGCAGAGGAATGCGTTGTCGTGTTCTCGCAGAAGGCGTCCTACGCGAAGGAGAACTACAAGGAGGAGCTCAAGGCCGGCTGGAACATGATTGGCGCGCCAGCAGGCGACATGACCAAGGCAAGCAAGTGCGAGCCAGTGACGATGTCGGACGGCACTTCAGTGGACAAGTGCTCAAGCTATGCGGTGTATTCGCCTGTGAAAATCTCCGACTACAAAGGAACGTGCAACATCGTTGCAGCGTACTCGTTCGACACCCCCGCAAACAGCTGGGCGAAGGCGGAGACGCTCGAGCAAAAGAAGGGGTATTTCGTGAAGGTCACGGAAGGCTGCAAGATGTATGCACCCGAGGAGTCCTCCTCGATACCCGCGTTGCCGGAATAAAAAAAATAAAATTAGTGAAGGTGCGGGGACAACGCCCCCTTCCTTCATTTTCTTCTTTTTTCCAACTGCTGCCTACTCGACGAGCCTGAATATCTTCACGCCGCCGTTTGTAGTCTTGTGCACCAGCTCAAAGCCGTCAAGCTTCTCGTAGAAGAACAGCTGCACGTAAGGCGCGTCAAACAGCGAGCTCTTGCGCGTGTTGTTGCTCAGAGTCTCCAAGTCTGGGTTGAGGTTGAGCATCCCCGCGTTGGTGTCTATAAACACGTTCGCCGAGCCGGAGCTTCCGATGTACGAGTACGACGGCGTGCTGCCACTGCCAAGCTGCAGGAGCTTGGGCTCCTTGAGCTGCACCTGGTCGCCTGCGGCGCTCTTGAGAAGGAACAGGTTGACTGAGCTGTTCTGTCCGAGGCTTGCGCAGTAAATCTGGCCCGAAAGCTGCGAGTACAACGCCTGGCGCGAGATCAAGCCGGGGCAGTTCATCAAAGTCGCCTCGCCGGCGTCATCAGTGGTATATGCCGGGTACATGTACTCGAAAGCGTGCTCGACTTCCCACTTGCTCTTTCCAGTGCCCTGCGTCCAGTCTATTGCTGGCGTGACGTTGTAGTTTGCCGATGCGTTGGGCTCGCGGTAAAGGCCTGCGAACGTTCCGGAAAGGAAGTTCAGCGCGCCCCACTTTGAGATTAGCTCGGAGTCAAGCATAAGGTACGTCGAGTTGTGGTACTTCATTACGCGAACAAGCTCCTCTTTGGGCCCGTCCACGAGCGCGCGTGCAACCTCCTGGTTGTATTCAGGGTAGGAATTGCCCGGGTCTGTTGCGGTCTTTTTGCCTGCAAGGAAAGTTGTCCAGTGGCCGTAGTCCCACCAGGACGTCACGCGGTCCTTTGAGCCGAGGTTGATGCTCATCCAAGTCATCGCGTCGCGCCAGTCATCGCCGATGCGCTGGTAGCACAGGTTCTGCACCGTGGACGATGAGGACACGAATGGTATTGCAAGCCCGCTTGTGAAGCTGTTGAGCGACTTGCCCCACGACGAGTCGTTGCATCCCAGCTGGACCGGAGAGCCTGCGGCGTGCGCAAACTGCGCGACCACCAGCACCGCTCCGATGCCGAGTATCGCCCACGAGGAGTACTTCCTTGCTGCGGGCGCCGAGTGGCCGAACAGGTGCGAGAACAGCTCGCAGAGTTCCCAGAGCAGGAAGAGTATGAACGCAACCGCAATCGGCAGCGCAGTCGCAAGGTGGGCTATGTACTTGAGCTTGTGTATCCCGATGAACGATATCGGGAAGAAGATGAGCACAAAAAGCAGGGGCAGCTTGTTCTTCTTTTCCGCAAACAC
>Ga0209340_1002157_pt1 | contig 11984 bp, 9 predicted proteins | sample EPASupsiteSAE323_FD_187266 | JGI IMG/M metagenome (GOLD analysis project Ga0209340, IMG submission 187266) | Bioremediated contaminated groundwater from EPA Superfund site, New Mexico - Sample SAE3-23 (SPAdes) (version 2) | ecosystem: Environmental > Aquatic > Deep subsurface > Groundwater >... | reverse complement strand
AAGAATAGTAGTCAGAGAAGATCAATCATTTGATAATCCGGACAGGAATTTCAAAAATATAGGCAGCTCGCTCTTGTATGCACTTAGTAAATACTTTAAAACTACCAGTTTTAATAAAATTTTATTAGATAGTGGAAATGATCGTTATTATGATCATATAAAAATGCCTAAACTGCCATCTGATTACGAGTTTAGATATGTAGACAGGTCAAATGTTGACAGTTTTATTAAAAATCTTGAAGATAAATTCGATTATAATCTGCAAAAAATCGAACAATAGCAAAATATATTTGATTTAAGCTTGCTAAAACAGACTTTAAAATGCCTTTGCAATATATAATCCTGTAAATAGCAAGAATAATGCCAGCACACACAAGTTTGTAAAAAGATATTTTTTAAAAGTAAGAAAAAATATTCTTAAGTCAAACCATAAAGAAATATTATTTTCATATTCAGCATTAAGCATAAACCTGTTTTCATAGGAGATTCTTTCTCTTCCATGCAATAGTGCCCATCCAGTAATTCCTGGTTTTACCCTGTGAATTACTCCTTGCGGTAATGGTCGATTTTCTTTTTGAAAGTCATGAATTACAATATTATGTTCAGCTATAGAAATAGGACGAGGACCTATATAACTCATATCTCCGACAAGAATATTAATAAACTGTGGAAATTCATCAAGAGAACAGCCTCTTATTAATTTACCGACCTTTGTTATTCTGGGATCATCCTGTTCAGTTCTTACTCCACCGCCTTTTTCTTCATAGTCTGTATACATGGTTCTAAGTTTAAGAACTTTTATTATATTACCGTCTTTTCCAACTCTTTCCTGTACAAAGAAGGCAGGTCCTTTTGATTCAAGCTTAATTAATACAATTAAAACACCCATAATTGGAGCAGTGAGAAGTAAAACAATAGATGAAAAAACAATATCGGCAAGTCTTTTAATTACCAGATAAAATTTATTGCCTTTGTTAGCTTCTTTTGAACCTGACAAAGGGTTTTTTGTATTTAGATCTACAGGGTTTAGAATATTTTTCATAATTTTTGCCTTTAGTGGATAATTTGCTTGTTTCTCAATTACGGCTTTAATTTAACGTCAAATTATAGCATAGTTTTTCATAATTTAAAATCGATTAAATGATACGAATTAATAATCTTATTGTAAAATTGGTTAAGTGCATTGCATATATAATAAAACCACTAAAATAAAAAATTGCATCGGTTTATAGGGATTTGTTAAAAAAAGGTAAAAAATATTTATGAATGATAAAAAAATAGTATTATCTGGAAAAGAAATAAGAAAAAAATTTATAGATTTTTTTGTAAATAAACACAGTCATAGACCTGTAAAAAGCTCAAGTCTTATCCCTGATAATCCGACAGTACTTTTAACTCCGGCTGGGATGCTCCAGTTTGTACCGATTTTTCTCGGTTATGAAAAAGCTCCGGAACCGCCAAGAGCTGTATCAGTCCAGAAATGTGCAAGAGCAGGCGGAAAAGACTCTGATATAGAAAATGTCGGCAGAACCCCAAGACATCATACCTTTTTTGAAATGCTGGGTAATTTTAGCTTTGGTGATTATTTCAAAAACGAAATAATTCCATGGTCATGGGATTTTGTGACAAATGAACTTAAGCTTGATAAGTCAAAGCTCTGGATTACCATATTTGAAACAGACGATGAGGCCTATGAAATATGGAAAAACAGAGTCGGAATACCTGAAGAACGTATTTTAAGGAAAGGCAAAAAAGATAATTTCTGGGGACCTCCAGGCCCAACAGGACCTTGTGGCCCGTGTTCGGAAATACATTATGATCTTGGTGAAGAATATGCCTGCGGACCAAATTGCAGCATAGATACCTGTGAATGTGACAGGTATGTAGAGATCTGGAATCTTGTATTTATGGAGCTGAATAAAGACGAAGAAGGCAATTTTACACCTCTGGAACATAAAAATGTTGATACAGGCATGGGACTTGAAAGAGTTACTATGGTTGTAAACGACGTTACTACCACGTTCGAAACTGATCTTTTATATCCTATACTTGAAAAAGTCTGTGAAATGTCGGGTAAAAAATATAAGCAGGACTCAAAAACAGACGTTAGTCTCAGAATTATTACAGATCACGCAAGATGTGTAACTTTCCTTATTTCAGATGGTCTTGTTCCTGCTAATGAAGGCAGAAATTATGTTCTAAGAATGATTTTAAGAAGAGCATTAAGGCATGGAAAACTTTTAGGACTTGAATTACCTTTTTTACATACACTTGTTGATACAGTTGTTGATATTTACGGCGATGTTTATCCTGATCTTATGCAAAATAAAGCAAAAATTATCGATGTAATTAAAGCTGAAGAGGAAAGATTTAAACAAACTATCGGAAGAGGTCAAAGTCTGCTTGATGAAGTAATAGAAAAAGCTGTTAAAACTTCTGAAAATATTATTTCAGGAGAAGATGCCTTTAAATTATATGATACCTACGGATTCCCTCTGGAATTAACAGTTGAAATAGCTCAGGAACAAGGTTTGACTGTTGATATGACCGGATTTAATGTGGCTATGGAAGAACAGAGAGAAAGAGCCAAAAGTGCTCAAACAACCGCCAGATTAACAGATGAACTGATTTATGTTGATGTTTTAAATCATACGGGACCGAGTGTATTTCTAGGGTACTGTACAACAGAATCAAAAGACAGCATTATTAAATCGATTATTAAGGATGGAGAAAAAGTAGAAACTGCTCAGGCAGGAGACTCTATTGATTTAATTCTTGATAAAACTCCTTTTTATGCTGAGTCAGGAGGTCAAATCGGAGATAGTGGACTTGTTTCAGGAGAGAACTTTAAAGCAGAAGTTATTACAACAGCTAAATTTGACGCTTTAATTATTCATAAAGCTAAAATTCTGTCTGGTAGTTTGAAAGTAGGAGATACAGTTAATGCAGTTGTAGATAGTGACAGAAGAAAAGAAATAACAATTCATCATACCTCTGCACATCTTCTTCAGGCTGCATTAAGAACTATCGCTGATGAATCAATAACACAGGCCGGATCACAAATATTTCCAGACAGGGCACGTTTTGACTTTAAATATGATAAAGCTTTAACGAAAGATCAGATAAATGCTGTTGAAAACCTTATTAATAACTGGATAAATCAAAACTTAAAAAGAGAAACAATTGAAACCACTCTGGATGAAGCAAGAGAACTTGGAGCTATTGCGCTTTTTGATGAAAAATATGGCGATAAGGTAAGATTTGTTAAGGTTGGCGAAATAAGTAAGGAACTTTGTGGCGGAACTCATGCTGATTCAACAGGAGAACTGCGCCTGTGTAAAATACTTTCCGAAAGTGCCATTGCAGCAGGAGTAAGGAGAGTAGAACTTGTCTGCGGTCAATATGCATTAAATCATCTGAATAATTATGCTGCAGAGCTTGAGAAAATTTCGCAAATATTTAAAGTTCCGCCTATTGAGTCTTTATCAAGAGTGGAAAAACTTGTAGAAGAATCCAGACTGCATCAGAAAAAGATCAAGGCACTTGAATCAGAAATTGCAACAGGTAAAGTGGATACTCTTTTAACTGAAGCAAAAGATATTTCAGGCGGTAAAATCCTGACGGCAAAAGTTGAAGGATTAACTCCTGATGCTCTAAAACCTGCTGTTGAGAAATTGTCAGATAAACTAGGCGATAGCATAGTTGTATTGGCTTCTGTCTTTGACGGAAAAGTTTCAATAATCGCAAAAGTTTCAAAGAATTTTACTGATAAAGGTATTAAAGCAGGTGAAATAGTGAATGAAATAGCAACTGTATGCGAAGGCAGAGGTGGTGGAAATCCAAACTTTGCACAGGCAGGCGCAAAAAATCCAGTAAAGCTCGATGAAGCTATTTCTACTACTTATGAGAAGCTTTTAAGCAGGTTGTAAATTTCATATAACCAATTTATTAAATACGTTTTGTTCATACTCGGATAATACTTCAAAATCTTCTAATATAACAGCTGTTCCCATCATTGCAATCATAAAGGTATGCATGGGCTTGCTTAATTCAGCATATTCTATATCACAACCGATAATTGCATTAGCTCCCTGTTTTAAGGCTTCCTTTTTTATTGAATTAATACAAAATTTTTCGCCTAAATTAAATTTAAGATTAAATTCACTGCTCTTTCTGTTTATATCTTTTAAATCATTTACATCCACTGCTGACTGCGAAGTTACAACCCCACAATATTTCACTATTGTAAAGTTAACAGGTTTTTGAAGTGTTATAACAGGTATCTGATTCATTAACTTATCAAATTTTAATTTTAATGTATTGATTTTTTCAGATGCAATAGTTTTTTGATTTGTTACACATTTTTCACAAAATACTTTTGAAGAATCAAATCCCAATATAATTCTTTCCAGATCATTAAGTTTTCTTGCATTGTTAAATATAATGCCTTTTCTTAAGCTTGATTTGCAGTCATTACAATACGTTTCTTCTTTATGAGCTTCATCTCCCTTACAATAAGGACAGGAACCATTCGGATACAGCAGGGGTTTTTTACAATCAGGACAGTAATCCTTGGCATTTACTATATCTGTAAGCTCTTTGCCGCATTGTAAGCAATGTTTATATTTTGACGGATTTTCTCTGCCACAATTTTTGCAATGCATAAAATCACCCCACGATTTTATTAATAAAATAGCAGTGTCAAAATAAAAGAATCATCGCCGGTTGATTATTATTTAAAAATATTTTTAGACCATTGAAATCCAATAAAATTAGATATAAATTCAATTATCTTCTTAACATTAAGTAATTTTACGAGTAAAAATAATTCATTTTTTACGAAAAAAAAGGAATAATGGATATATAGAAAAAGTATTCAGGTTAGAGAGCGGATGTATAAATATAAAAAAGCCCAGCAATTAGTAGAATTTGTAGTTGTTGCCCCTATAATAATAGTAATTTTTATATTTATTGTTGAAATAGGTTTCACTATAAATGCAAAAATAGCGCTTTCAGAAGCTGTCAGGTACAGTTTAATAAAAGTAAATCAAATGGCTGACGATTCCGTTACTGATATTGAAACTGCTCTTGAAAATTCTATAAAAAGTTACCTTTCTTCTCATTATTTGCCAAATTCAAGCTCAATAACTGTTGATATTATTACACCATCTGCAGGCAGCAGTGAAGAAACTGCGGTAGTAAAAGTTAATTACAAATATCTGCCTTTTTTTACTCTTTTCGATTCGCTCGGGAATAGTATTATTCCAAGTGAACTTGATTTTAGCAGTTATCAGATAGTGAACTATGCTTTATTAAAACAAAATACTCCTTCTTCAGTTTTTACTTCTGCTCAATTAGATTCTTTTAGTAAAGATTCATCAATAATAACAAATCAGACTATTGATGGAGTAGATTTTAGATACCAGGTAGCTTTTATGGTGGGGTTTTCGGGAGGAGCTACGTATGATTATGCGAGATTGTATAATTGGTGGGGAGAAGATCTATTACCATCTAATTTAGCTTTTAGCATGCAAAGCGGTCATCTTATAGTAAAAACACCTTATTATCCAACAACTCCAGCAGGAAACTGGCTGGATACCAATATACCTTATACATGGGTACTTTCTTCTCTTGGCTTTACTCAGGCTATTTATTCATATAATTTAACTAATAATACTATATTTAGTCTGTTTCTTAATGGATCAGATCCTTTCGGTAGCTTTGATCCAATGAATTCATTATCAGGATCAGTAAATTTGCAAACCGTCAAAGGTTATACTTTTAATTATAATAATACTTATGTCCTAAAATTATTTATTCCTAATAATACCAGACCAACCGATACTTATAATGGGTATAATTTTCAATTCAATTTGGATTCAAACGGGGAATATACTGTTGGTTCAGGAACTACTGCAGATATAGTGGACTGTTATATAGATAGTGATGGTGACGGTATTCCTGATGCCTGGGATCAAGTTCCTGCATATCCTGATTCAGATGGTGATGGTTTATTGGATGGACAACTATCAACTATTGGATCAGCTGTATCAACTCCAACTTTACCGGATGATATTGCTGATATAACAGCTTCTGCTGTTGCTTCTAGTATAATAATTTTATCTAATATATCCATTGCAACTCCTTTTAAAGTTGATGGTTCTTTAAATCCGCATTCTTTAAATAGTTTTGCTCCTCCTCTGTTTTCAATTAACCGGATTCAATATACCTCAGGGTCATATACAGCTCTCTATTTCCAGAAAAATGGGAATCAATATACAAGGAAAATGACGCCTATAAGTTCATTAAATGATAAAGTGAACTTTATTAACGGTACAGTAGATCTTCCTGCCACTCCAACAACAATAAATCTAAATACGTCAACAGAACTTAGTAGTTTGGATATTGGTGCTTTTTCAAGTAAGGTGGGCCATTAAATGAGAAAAAGACAGGGTGCTTCTTTAGTAGTCTTTGTATTTGGAATCACGGCAATTCTTGCTCTTGCAAGTCTTGTTGTGGATATAGGAGTATTGATAAACTGTCAGGATGAACTTCAAAAAGCGGTTGAATCAGCGGTTCTGGTTGGGGTATCCGAGCTTGAACCTAATTTAAATACTGGTAGTAGTACTGTTTCTGTTGATTCCACTCAAATTCAGACAATAATAACAGATACATTTAACAAAATGATTCAGGGAAATACTCTTATAAGCAATGTTATGACTACTCCGGCAGATATTAAGATAAAATCAAAAGCTGTAAGATTTACAGCTACTGCTACTGTCAAGTCATATTTTACCAAGTTTGTAGGATTTGATAAATTTACAATCACTGCAAAGGTTGCGGCAATTTCTGCGCCGGTGTATTTAAGCAGTAAATTTCCTAAGGGAACTACAGATGGTAGTATAGATGATACGAATTCGGATTTAAGAGCACCAGTAGGAGGAAATATCAGTCAAAACTATAATGGATCAGATTGGGAATATGATAACATTTACGGATATCCGGATAATAAAGCATTATCTCTTGGACCTGGCGGATCTATAACTGTAAAACTTCCTGCACCGCTTGTTGATAACATAGGCGCTGATTTATATATTAAGGAATTAGGGAACATAAAAGGGTATTTTGTTTTTGCAGGAAATGATGATGGAGCAGGCGGTATTAAATGGGTAAATATAAGTTGTACCGGTATTCCTGTTGGGGTGGACCAAAATAGCAGGGTAGGTGCATATTACAGTACTGTTAGCGGTAATCCGGCAAAATTCTATGGAAGCGGTTATTTTGATCTTAGTTTGGCGTGCACAGGTTCAGCTTATGCAGGAAATATCAAAAATGCAAAATATTTGAGAATTATTGATGATAATGTTGAAGACGGATTTATGGCAGATGACCCAAGCCAGCCAGTAATACTTGCGGGAGATCATTCTTCAATTACACCCGGTGCAAATATTGATGCTGTAGCAATTTTACACCATACAAGGCTTATTGCTTATAGTGATTTTAATAATGATACAGATAATGATGGTTTGATTGATGTACTGGAAAAAATAATTGGTACAGATCCAACTCTTGCAGATACTGACGGAGATACAATACTTGATGATACTGAATACTGGGGACAGTGGTATGATAGTTCAAATACTCCAGTAACATGCGGAGCATCAGCATCAAAAATTAATACTACAAGTCCAACTAGTAATGATACAGGTATACCTGGTGTTATCAATGTTAATTAATTATAACTTGAACGAATGAGGAAGAAGTTCTGAAATTGTGTGAATTAACGGAGTTTTATCCTCATTTTCAACTATTATCATTGCATCTTTCGAAAATTCAGAAATCCATTGCCTGCATGCCCCGCAGGGATAACATAACTTTGAATCAGGACTTGATATTGCTACAGCAATAAGTCCTGAATTTTTTCCATTAGTAGCTGCTGTTGAAATTGCATTTCTTTCAGCGCAGAGACTTAAACCATAGCTTGCATTTTCAACATTACAGCCTGTATAAATACTTCCATCGTCAAAAAGAACTGCAGATCCAACTCTAAATTTAGAGTATGGAGCATAAGCACATTCTGAAGCTTTAGACGCCAACAGGAGTAGATTCTGTTGTTCTGTCTTTTTGAGCATCAATAACATCCTTTAACGCTGCTTTAACGAGTCCTAAGAACATAGGATGAGGATTATCAGGTCTTGATTTAAATTCAGGATGGAACTGGCTTGCCGCAAACCATTTATGACCCGGAAGCTCTATAATTTCAACAAGCTTTTTATCAGGAGAAAGTCCTGAAAATACAAGGCCGGCTTTTTCAAGCTGTTCTCTATAGTTATTATTTACTTCATATCTATGTCTGTGTCTTTCGGAAATTATATCCATTCCATAAGATTCTTTTACTCTTGAGCTTTGCTGTAAATGACAATCATAAGCACCAAGCCTTAAAGTACCGCCATATTCAGTGAAACCTTCCTGATCAGGTAGTAAATCTATAACAGGATAAGGCGTTTCAGGTTCAAATTCTGTACTGTTTGCATTTTTAAGTTTTGCTACATTTCTTGCAAATTCTATTACAGCACATTGCATGCCAAGACAAAGTCCCAAAAATGGAATATTCATTTCTCTTGCAATTTGAACAACATTAATTTTTCCTTCTATTCCTCGAATACCAAATCCTCCAGGAACAACAATGCCGTCTACTTCTGAAAGAGCTTCTTTTGCTTTTTCAAAATCGACGCATTCTTCAGAAGCTATCCATTTTAGTTCTATAGCAGCACCGACTGATGCTCCTGCATGTTTTAATGATTCAACAACGGAAATATATGCATCGGATAATTTCGTATATTTTCCTGCTATAGCAATTTTTACTGTATGTTCAGGATTTTTAATCCTGTTAACAAGATTTTTCCATGATTCCATATCCGGTTCAGAATCTTGAATATTAAGTCTTTTAAGAACTTCTTTATCAAGATTTTCTGCAGCAAGAGCTAAAGGTACTTCATAAATAGATTTTAAATCCTTGCATTCAATAACTGCTTCAGGAAGAACACTTGTAAAAAGAGCAAGTTTCTTTCTTTCTGCTTTAGGAATAGATCTCTGCGATCTGCAAACAAGAATATCTGGTTGAATACCAATACTTCTTAATGTAATAACACTATGTTGAGATGGTTTTGTTTTTAACTCACCTGAAACGTTCAGGTATGGAACAAGTGTTACATGGATAAATACAGCATTACCATAGCCAGCTTCTATTTTAAACTGCCTAATTGCTTCCAGAAAAGGTAATCCTTCAATATCACCGACAGTTCCGCCAATTTCCGCAATAAGAAAATCAGGTTTATGTTTGGCAGCGTCTTTTATACGGCTTTTTATTTCATTTGTAATATGAGGAATTGTCTGAACGGTAGCTCCCAGATAATCTCCTCTTCTTTCCTTGGTTATTACGCTCAAATAAATACTTCCTGAAGTAACATTATTAACTTTACCGAGATTTGTATTGGTAAATCTTTCATAATGTCCCAGATCAAGATCTGTTTCTGCGCCATCATCTGTTACAAAAACTTCTCCATGCTGAAAAGGACTCATTGTTCCGGGATCAACATTTATATACGGGTCAAATTTTTGAATTGTAACAGAATAGCCTCTTGCTCTTAGAAGTTTACCTAACGACGCTGCAACTATACCTTTTCCAAGAGAACTAACAACTCCACCAGTCACGAAAATATATTTAGTAGCCATTTTAAATAATCCTTTACTGCAAATAAAACTGAAATTAAACTCAATTTAAACGGGTTTTCGATTTTTTATGAATTACGACGTTTAACAATGACTGAATTATTCTCGAAAACATTCCCAAGTTCAATTAATGACAGGTAAAATTTTATGCTTCATCTATAATTCTGGGAACTTTAAAATACCCGTCTTCTTCCTGTGGTGCGTTTTTTAAAATTTCTTCACGACTGCAGGATTCAGTAATTACATCTTCTCTTACTACGTTTACCGCTTGAACAGGATGAGCCATAGGCTCAATATTTTCGGTATTTACTTCTTTAAGTTGATTAAAATAGTCCAATAACTTGCCTAGCTGATTTGCAAATTTGATCTTCTCATCTTCATTCAAATCCAGTCTGGCTAATTTTGCTACATGTTCAACTTCTTTTAAAGTAATCAATTTTTCACTCCAGTATATTGTGAAATTTTTCTTCTAAACATGTTTTATCATAGACAATGATTAAATAAAAGAATGAGTTATAAAACTATAATGAAGGCTCGTTACTTCCAATGGGAGCTTTTTATTCTTGTTTTGTGTATAAAACAACCCTGTTTCTCCCTTCCTGCTTTGCTTTATATAAAGCAGAATCAGCCTCTTTGAAAAGCCTTGTAAAATCAGGATTTTTAGGATCAAACGTACTAATTCCTATACTTATAGTTATTGAAACATTCTTTACATTAATTAAGTTAAATGAAGAAATATCAAATTTGGATTTTTCAATTCTTTCTCTAAGCCTGCCTGCTATTAGTAATGCTTTAGAAATAGAGGTATCGGGAAGAAGCAGACAAAATTCTTCTCCTCCATATCTGGCTGCAATATCATAGGTACGAATTTCTTCTCTAATTATTTTAGCTACATTATAGAGAATTTCATCTCCAACAAGATGTCCAAATGTGTCATTTATAGATTTAAAATGATCAATATCCAATATCATAAAGCATAAATTTGATTTTTTCCTTTGTGCAATATTAATTTCCTGCTCAAGTCTGACTTCAAACTGTCTTCTGTTGTTTAAGCCTGTCAAAGCATCAATTGTTGCCTGTTTTAGAGTTTCAGCATAATATTCGGATTTTTCCAAAGTTATATTTGCCTGACGGGTGAGTTGTTCAAGATAAAAGATATCTTTTTCGGTTAGTTTATAATTTTCTCCATTAATTACGATTGAACCTGTGTTCATTCCGGATTTTAAAAGTGGAAAGATTCCAATATGACCATCTTTAGAAATAGTATAGGTTAAAATTTCATCATTTTTTTGTAAAAATGTTTCAAGTTCGTCATGCCTGTATTTTTTTGGCCATAAAAGTTTATATTTAGAATTTTCATCTTTGCAAAAGATAGAAATTTGTTTATTTGCAGTAAATTTGCTTATACTTTCTCCAATCAGAGGTACTATATAATTTAGTTCATACTGTGATTCCACAAGCTTTGCAATATCTTTCATTGCTTTATAAAATTCAATATTTTGCTGCATAAAATAATTCAGCTGTTTATTTATTATCGTTGTAGAAATCTGTGTTGCTGCTATATTAAGGCTAATAATAAAATCCAGATTTTGATAATCAGGTGTAAATTCATCTGTTTGAAGCTCAACCAGACCTATAACCATATTTTTATCGGTTACAGGCAGGACAATTACAGCTTTGTTATCTTCAATATTTTTGCTTATTTCTGCTCTTAATATTTTATCTTTAGTATCAAACCTGACAAGACTGTCATTAATAAGAAATCCTTTTCCCTGTTGCGGAGCCAGTGCTTTATAAAAATTAATCAGCCTTTCTTTATCTTCAGTTAAAATATTCCAGTTTTTGTTAAAATCCCTGAAAGCATCGGAATATTCGTCATACAAAAGTATTTTTAGATAATTAATCTTAAAAAAAGTACAAAAAATAGTCTTAATAGATTTGATTAAGTCTTCGGAAGATATATTTTCATTTAATACTCGGGCTATTTCCCAGAGAAAAGTCAATTCAATGACTTTTTTTGAATAATTAAGAGTTTGCAAAGTTCCCCCTTATTTTTATTTGCATCCCCAATTAAATTGCAAAAACTGGAGTGAAGAAAATTAAAAACCAGTTTTAGTTAAGTCTGAAGAATGATTCAAGATCACCAATTTTTTCAATTTCTTCAATAATTTCAGCGTTAATAGTTAAAAGGTCATCCTCGTTTAATCCCAGATAATTAAGTGCTTCCTTATCAAATAAATTCACATCAAGAT
>Ga0209340_1002156_pt1 | contig 11987 bp, 23 predicted proteins | sample EPASupsiteSAE323_FD_187266 | JGI IMG/M metagenome (GOLD analysis project Ga0209340, IMG submission 187266) | Bioremediated contaminated groundwater from EPA Superfund site, New Mexico - Sample SAE3-23 (SPAdes) (version 2) | ecosystem: Environmental > Aquatic > Deep subsurface > Groundwater >... | reverse complement strand
GAATATTTAAAGGAGTATGAAAGAACCATAATCAATTAATTAAGTAAGGAAAGGGGAATTAACCCAAATCCATACAGAAAAGGTTTTTGTTGTTACTCAAATTAATATGGGTTTTAGTATATATAGTTTTGTTATTACAGGAAAGTGAACAGAACTATTTAAATATAAGTGGGAAGTAGCATTATTAGTAGCGTAGGCATCTGTCTTATTTGTGGGTACTATTACGTGGAATACGTATGTACGTATACTATTTCTTTCTTTGGTTCTTTCTTTCTTTAACACAGACACACACAAAGATTTAAATACAAGTGAGTACGTATATTCTTATGAAAGTACATACTAATCTATCCATTGAGAATGACTTACTTGAAAAGGCAAAGGCAAGGCAAATGAATTTAAGTCAAGTTCTTGAGAAAGCTCTTAATAACATAATCTGTGGAAAAGTAGATGCTAAACAAGAAGAGAAGTTCTGCAAATCATGCGGGAAATCTGCTACTGAAACAGAACTTACTTTCTTATGTCCTGAAGAAATATGGATATGTAATCACTGCTTGAAAGGAGAAATTAATAAGGTTCCAATTGTGATTGGAACGAGAAGAGGATGATTAACTCTATTTTCTTTAAAATACATAATAAAGATAAATTAAAGGTTTTAGCTCTTGCCTTAAAGAAATCAATGACTAAGGTATTAGAAGCACTAATAGATGAGAAATACTCCCAAATAGCCCAAAAACACTAAAAAATGAGAGACAAAGAAGTAATTGAACTATTACAAGGCATGAAGAAAGTAATTGTTAGTTTAGAAACTGAACTTGATTACTTAATTAATCAATGCTTTAATTCAGATTTAGAAACAATAAGAACAACTGAAAAAATAAAAATAATAACTTAGTTGTCTTATTCTATTGGAAAGGCCAAATCTTGTAGCTTATCCATCATGTCTTTAAGTTCTTGTGGAGTGTTGAAATACAACTTAAATCTATTTCCTGCTTTCCCAAATTCATAAGAGTTTGGTTTTTCAACGATAGTTCTTGTTGTTGTTTCTTCCATTTTAACTTAAAGGGATAACTACATATCTTGTGTCCATGCCTTTTCCTGACTTACTAACCTTGAATGTCTTCATGTTAGGGTTAGCTGCTAAAATTGCCTTCAAATTCATTAAGACACTAATAGGCATCTTATATCTAACGCCCTTATCTTCTATGTATTTATAGGGAAATTCTGCATCTTCTTCATCAAGAACTGCATTTAAAACATCTACTATCTCTAGTTCTGAGATGTTCTTAACACTAGATTTTGGCTCGTAGTTCTTTGCTTCGTCTTTTATTGTTCCCATGTTTATTTTATTCTCCTTTTATGTTCTATGTGGATGTTGTCCTAAGGACTATGACCAGGTCTCTTTTTCTATGTTGTCTAAGGCCTGTTTGATTTGTTCTAGTTGCTTATAAGTGGGCATCCACTTAAAGCTACAATTTGGAAATCTAACGATAACCATCTTTTTATGCTTATGTTCAGGCACTTTATTCCATTCAGGTTCTTCTTTAGATATTATCAGTTCCATTTAAGTTCACCTTCTTGAATAGTATTGCTATCCTTAATCTATGAAAGTAATCTGCTGCACTCTCTCCTCTAAAAGAGGGGAAAGCCTTTCTTATAGCTTTCCAATCAGCAAGACGCACCCTAAATATAATTGTAGCTGTCATTCTATCAACTCCTTTCCTACAAGTTTATCTAAAAATCGTTTAAACTTCTCTCTATCAAATTCATATTCTCCACAAAAACAATCAACAAATTCATTTTTTCCTTCTTTATTTGCTTCTTCTTTCAACTTCTTGATAAAATCTTTAACATCTTTTTCAGGATAAAAAACCCTACCATAATCATCTATATGCCATGCATCGCTTAATGTTTCTTGTTCGTTCATTCTTTCTTCTCCTGTAATTTTGAAAGTTCTTGTTTGTAATAATTATATAAATTCATTCTAACTCCTTCTATTAAATCTTGGGCATCTTCTTTTAAACAGGTATCTAATCTAGCATAATCCATTTGTAACTCATCTATGTTATCATTTAATTCAATTAATAAATCATCAACTTCTTTCAAAACCTTTTCTCTTTCTTGTTTTCCTTGTTGAAAACCTTTAAGTTCTGCTTTTAAAATTAGGTATTTTTCACTTTCATAAACATCTTTCCAACCAAATTGATAATGATTGCTTTTCCAATTATTAATACAATTCTCAATTTCGGTTTTTAGTTCTTGTTCGTTTGTCATTCCATCTCCAACTCGTCATAAGTTTTATCTCTTGATTGTTCAAGTATAAAATCTTCTTGTTCTTTGTTTAATTCTTCTGTTTCCATAGTGTAACTAAATGTAATATATATATAAATGTTTCTATTTATAGAATTATACCGACGATGATTAATTGAAGTGTATTATAGCAGCTACTAAGGCACCACTTACTCCACTCTCTATGCAGTGTCCACATTCTCTCCAGTGATTAGCATCTGCGGGACTTGGTGGATATGCTGCACTAATTAAAGCACCGCTAGTTGTTGCACTTGGTTGAACAAAATCACCTGTTGTAGTTGTATTTTCTACTAACACTCTTGCTTTTCCTGCTACTATCACAGGCACAACTGCACCTATTGCATAGTGGTTAGTTGTTGAAGTTCCAACAATTCCTATTGCTTGGTCTCTTCCATCTGTCCCATCTGTTATTCCTGCTCTTAATATTGTTTGGTCTGCACTTCTTGAAGCTCTAACAGCCATACCTCCGCTTAGTGCTTCACCTGCAATTAAAGAAACCATAATGCCCCCACTGACCATTAAAACATTTCCTCCGCTTACTTCTAATTTCTGTGTAGGACTTGCTGTTCCTATACCTACATTTCCTGTTGAACCAATTCTAAGCCTTTCTTTAATAATTCCATCTCCTCCGTCTCTTGTTTCAATTGCAAAATATGGGTTTGTTCCACTTGTTACTCCTGTAACTAATGCAGTAGTTCCACTTGTCCCGCCACTTGCTTGTTGTCCTATGACAACTCTTGTTTGTGCTGAACTTGATACTGCATCTGGTCCTGCAAATGAAGCCATAATAGTTGAACCAATTGTTCCAACGACAGCACCTCCAACTTGTAACTTATAACTCGGGCTTGTTGTACCTATTCCAACATTTCCTGCATTTGGATTTAAAGCTAATCCTTTTCCATCAGATAATTCTGTATAATTTTGATATTTTTTAATTTGACCATATGAACCTTCTGTTCCTTCATATATTCTCAAATAAGGAGAACTACCAGAGGTTGAATTTCCAATAACTGCATCACCTGCTACAGCCAGTTTGTAATTAGAACCAAGATTATTCCAAATATTTGAACCAATTTGAAGATTATACGCGGGACTTGTTGTTCCTATTCCTACATTTCCCCCTTGAATTATCCTTAATTTTTCTGTTATTGCACCCCCCGCGTCTCTTGTTTCAATAGCAAAATAAGGTGCTGTCCCACTTGTAACTCCAGAAACTAAAGTATTAACTGCACCTTGTCCGCTTGCACTTTGTCCTATTGCAACTCTTGTTTGTGCTGAAGAACTTCCTGCTGTTGTTCCTTGAAAACTTGCAACAACTAAAGAAGATGGTGCTGTTGATAAAGCACCCCCAACTTGCAATTTATAACCTGGACTTGCTGTCCCAACTCCTAAATAATTATTTGTATCATCATAAACAAAAGTGCTGTCTGTTGTGAATTCTCCGCTTGTTCCAACAAATACAACTCCGCTTAAATTTAGAGTATCGGTTTTCTTAGTTCCTGTTTTTAATCCCGAATAATTGGGGAGAAATATACCTGTTCCAACAGGTGTTTGTATTGGTGTAGTTCTAGCTATAAGAGTTTCTGTGCTTGGCGGTCTTCCTGAACCTTGGCCTCCCATTATAGTCCTACTCTTTCCCTTTCAGGAATTAAATTTTGTTCTTCAACGTCAAGATTAGTTTTTGTTCCTTCTTGTTTTGTTGTTCCTGCTTCTAATCCCTCGGTGATAGGATAGTTTCTATTGAGAAATCTTGTTCCAGCTGTTCCAGTTCCTAATGTTACCATAGTAATTAGAGAATAATAATATATAAAAATCTATCGGAGAATTTAAGTTCTTGTGTTAGTAATTAAGTTAACTGCATTAGGGTCTGTAAGGATAGCTTCTCCTTCTTCCCAAACTCTTATCTTTGTCCCAATACCTAAATCTTCAATCTTAACACTTGTGATTGGTGTGAATGTCTTCCATGTCACAGCTCTTTGTGGTATCATAACTAAGGCATAATCAGCTGTCACATTTTCGTCTACAACAACTTGAAGTCCTAATAGTTCCATAACAACGCCTGTCTCAATCTTTTGACTTGCGAATTGTGGAATACTTGCGCCTTTGCTTGAGATTAACCATGTTAATATTTGTTTATGGTCGTATGAGTTAACTAATAATACTGCACCTTCAGGGTTGTATCCATCAACTCTTAAATTCATTTTAGCTTCCATTAGGTCTTCAATAATATCTACACCTGTGAATGAAGCTGTATCCCATGCTGCACTTGTTGCATTTGTATTAATACCTGAACCGCTTTGATTATTAGATGCTACATTCCAAATTCTTAAATCAACTTGGTGTTCTACTGCTCTAACTAAATCTCTTAAGTTTCCTAAAAGAACATCAATGTCACTATCTGCAATATCTTCTTGTGAAATAACCGGACTTTCAACAAAATATTTTCTTACATAAGAAGTTTGTCTTGTCCATGATTGTTCAGATACATCAGGTAATGCTAATTCAGCTACATTAGTCAAAGGACTTGTAGTAATTCCTGTTGTTGTAGTTCCAACAATAAAGCCACTTGTCTTTTGATACCATCTTATCTCTCTTGCACTTGTGCTTGTTTGAGTGCAAAATCTCTTCATGATTATTTCTTGGTCTGCATAACCCTTTGCAACTTTATCTATATCAATTCCTCTTATATCATTCATTCCACTTGTGTCAGCCATTTTAACTTATTTGGTTTCCTCCGGCACCTACACTTACGAAAACTCTAAATGTTTCACCTGCTGCTGCTGTTTCTAGTGCATGTCCTAAAACTGCTGCACCTGAAATAGTAACTCCTGCTTGTTTAACATAATTAGGAAAGTTTGCATCTGCTGCACTTGATACTGCTTGGCCTACTGCAATAGCCCCACTTGCATACATTTTGAATACTCCTCTTCTACATACTGCAACTTTTGTAATACCATTATTTGCAATCTTCTCAGAAACTACAATACCTGCTAACATATCATTAACTGCTGCACTTAATGCTGCTGTCATAGGGTCTGTCATCTTACATAATGCACCTTTTTCAATTCCAGTGCCGTCTGCACATGTGAAATTAATAGGTGGTTCAAGAGAAACTAATAGTGTTGCTTCGTTAGCCATGCCTATTATAGAAAACTATTATTTAAATATCTTTCGTTTTTTCGGCTTACCGAATAACTGGTAAGCTTTGAGAAAAATTCCGATAGTTGCAAGAACATCTAAGTAGATAATTCCATATTTTAGTAATAAATCGTCGGAGAACATCTAAACCGCCTCGTGTGTCCATTTTGGTATACTTGAAGTTTCAGGTTCTTCTATGACGCTGTCCTCTCTTATGCCTAGTGGAATTATTGAAGTATTGTCCATAATCCACATTAATCTTTGGTCGGTCTTAAACTCTCCAGGTTCTTTTATGTGCAGTGCGTTCTTCACCATTTTTAGATAAACAGGTTTAATATTATATGGAATTTTTTCATTAAATCTTAAAGTTGTGAGAACTACATCTTTTTGCTCTTTAGGGAAGACATACTCATAAATCCCAAAAGGTGCTAATCTTAAAGCCCCTTGTATCCACACTTCTTTTTTCTCTTTTCCATCGGGAGAATAAACAGGCATTGGAAACTTTTGGGCTTGCATATCCATTAGTAGATGGTCTACTGCTTGCTTTATTCCATAGGGTATGAATACAACATGCATTAGATTTTCCCCTCCATTAATCTTTTAATATATTCAGCTGGCGTCTCTTCTCTCTTCACCTCTTGTTTGTGTCCTGCGTCGGTTTCTCCCGACAGAATTTGTTCAGCTTTGATTTGCTGCATTTGTTCCAAAATCTTTTTATTATCTTCGGTAATCTTTTGCATAGCCTCTCTTTCAGCTCTAACTTGTTCTAAATAAGATGGTGTTGGGATAGGTGCGTCTTGTTTTGGTTCTTCAGTCATAATAAATTAAAGAAGTATATATTTATATATCTTTCGCTTTAAGGTAATACAAAGCTTAAGATTGCGGGTTTGTATTCATATTCGGCTGCTTGACTTTCCCAATACTTCTTAAACTGAATTATTGCTGTCAGTAATGAAGTTCCTAAGGCAATACCTAAACTCTCTAAAGTTATAGGCCCACTACTGCATGCACCAAATAGAACTAAACCGCCCGCCAATAGAGAATTAACTACGTTGTAGACAATCTCTTTTTTTTGCGAAACTTTTTTGGTTTTCGTCATCTGTTTTTATTTCCCCCTTTAATCATGAGATAGATAATAGCAAAAGGCCAATAAGCAAAAGCCCAAAATAAAAGCCAAAACCAACTAAACCATTTCTTTCTCATAGTCCATAGTTAGCTCTTAAAGAATTTATTTGACTTTGTTGTCTCGCCATCTCTAATTCGTTTTCCCATCTTTCAATAGCTTGTTCATTAATCTTCACTTGGGTTTCTACATCTAAACCATCTGTTATGAAATATCTTAAATTCTTAGAACTCCATGACTTAGTGCTTTCAGCTAATCTTAAATTAGTTTGTCTTGCAATTTCTAATTGTTTTGCAATATCATCATATGTTGTGAAACCATTTCTAAAATCACCTATTCCTGCATTTATTGCTGTGCTTACATCTGCCCATGAACTTTCTGCTTCTTTCTGTTCTATTCCTTTTCCTCCCTGGAATAAAGAATAAACAAAATCATAAACTTGTGCAACTGGTTTTAGAATAGGTCTTGCCTTTTCAATAGCAACTCCTAAGTTTCTTTCAAATTGTGCAGTTTGTTCTTCAGGGGTTTGATTAGTTAATAATCTATTGCTTCCTTTTGGGACTAACTCGTCAATAGTAGGTTCTCGCGTAGTTTCTAAGTTCTGCTCTTGTGTAGGTAACTCTTCTTTTGGGGACACTGCCTCTTGTTCACCTAATTTCTTTAATAGTATTTGATTTTCTGCTTGTTTATTTAAAGCACCTAAACTTAATTTTTCTTCTGCTTGTCTTAATGCTGTTGCTTTTCTATTTGCTTCAAAAGCTGCGGATACTTCAGGTTTAGCACTTGGGGGAAGAATTCCACTTTGAATTGCAGATTTTGCTGCTTCATAATCGGGTTTATTAGCAAAAGTAGTTCCTCCAACACTTCCTTTAAAGTCCATTGGGTTTCTATATGCTGCTAACTTAGCCCCACTTCTAGCTCTATTTCTTGCAGCTTCATCTCTAACTCTTTGAGCTGTCTTGTCTAATTTTCTAGGTCTTGAAGTTGTTAAAGCCATTATTCACCCACTCCCATTTGTGTATCATTAGCTTGAAAACCTAGTTGTCCAGTATTCTTAGCTTCTGAATTAGCCATATCTGCAACAAAACTTGCAGGGTTATTAAATTTAATTTTGATTAGTAATTGGTTCCATAAATCAGCTTCTAAATCAACAACTTCTTTTGTGTAGAACTGCTCGTAAGCTGTATAAGCAACTTTTGCACTTGCTTCTGTATTTTCTTGGGTCCCCCCTAAGACAACTTTTGGAACCCCTATTGCTTGATAAAAGAAGTTTTCTAAATATCTAATCCAATCCAAAAATGCTTGATAAGGGGGGAGTGTTAAATCCTGAAATTGTGCGTCTCCTGCCTTAACAGGCAAAATAAGCAACTCACCCTTATTTATTGCATCTGCATAGTCCCTCTTCATATTTGTTAGTTTAGAAGTATCATCTTCTTCAATATAAAGTATTCTTATTGTTGCCCTGTGAGATATTCTTCTCCAATCTTGCATGGCCTCATTTCTTGCATCTATTGCCCACTTAATAGCATCAATAACACTATCTCCATGAATATTATCTGCTATTCTATCATTAACTAAGTGCAGTATCTTATCAGGTTCAAAAGTTATGTATGTCTTATCTGCTTGTTGGTATTTGTATTTTTTTAATACTCCTTTAGAATTAACCACATGACACATCTTTGCAGGGTCAAGTGGTTTTAAGTTAATTAAGAGATTTGTTTTCTCATCTCTTATGATTTCTGCGTATGCATCACCATTAATCTTTTTAGTGACTAATAAGTTCCAAATAATAGCTAAAAAGTTATCTTCTCCCCATCCTTTTATATGTTCTAAGATTGTTTCTGTTCTTGGGTCTGTTTCAAATCCTTTTCCTGTAATCCATGTTGCATATCCTTTTATTGCGTTCTTTAATTCAGGGATGTTCATATAATAAGCATATCTTTGTGTCCACTTGTCATTATACCAAAATGTTTCTTCCCCACTTGCACCATCGGTATTTTGATTATTAAGAGAGAAATTCTGAACACTTGTATTTAGTGTAGTTGTTTGAGTTTGTGTTATATCTGTATTCATGGTTTTTTTATGTATTTAAAATTTAAATATCTATCCTTATAGGAATTTGAACAGATGATTGACTAATTGAACTTGCAGTTGTCCATATTGTATCTGTTAAATTCATTGGGTCGTGTCCTATTCTTGCCTGTTGACTTCCTGAACTTGCAGTTCCCCATACTTCTATTGTAACTCTTAAATATTCACCTGCCTTAAATGTTGTTGCAGGAACTGTGGACATCGCAGCGCATACTCTCCATACTGCACTTCCTGCTAGTGTATTGCTTGTTCCTTCGCATATTTCTGTCTCAGTTGTCCCATCCCATTTTCTTAATTTGATAATAAAATAAACACTGCCTGCTTGAATATATAATGGACAATTTGCAATAAGTGTTCCTTTAATTGATAGAGGTTTGTTTAGTAATAAATCAAAATCTAAATCTAAAACTTTTGCAGGGGTTGTTGTAACGTTATTAGTTGAACCGCATGCACCTGAATAAAATAAACTTTGAGACATTACATAGCTAGCACTAACATATCCTAAATAAAATCTAACCATTCCTGAGCCGTTAGCAATATCAAAATAGTCATAGCTTGCTGTTGCACTCTCTTGACTTCCTGAGAATTTTTTAGGTAACATTAGCTTGTCCTTTGCTTTGTTTTATCTGAAAGTATCTTTAATCCTGTTGCGGCAATATCATCATTAACATCTAACATTGTAGTAGCTTCTTGTCTGCTTGTGTATCCGCCCATATCGTAATTTATAATTTTCATAGCAATTAGAGAGGAACATACATCTTGAAGTGCTTGCTTAATTGGTGTTTCTGCACTTGCATATCCTGTAATAAAATCTGTGTGGGTTTCTGCACATATTCGTCCTTCACTTTCGTCACTCCATAGTGCTAACGCTGTCCCACTTACTTTTATTGTAGAATTTGCATTTGCACCTGCTTTAAGAACTGCTTGCCCACTTGTGCATAGTGTCCAACTCATTTTATTGTCCCTCTTGAAATTCTAACTTCGTTCATTAGTAATTCAATCATTTCGCCAATCGCGTAAGCATCATCGGAGAGAACAACTTTTGTAGTTTCAAGAACTTCGCCTGTTTTTTCGTCGGTTGTGACTATTGGTTTAGTTGTTGGTTCATATTTGTCTACAAATTCCATGCTAACACCAATATATCTTAGTATTTAATTTTTTCTGATTTGCTAAAAATGCAGCTCTAACTAATCCTTCTGCTATATGAGTATAATTTCCGAATATTCGCATCTGTGACTTCTTTCCAGGACTTGTTAAGAACTCAAATTGCACAGATTTGAGGGACAACATCAAATTATCATCGTCTAATAAATGTAAGTATCCTCTTTCCATCATCATTCTCATAATTTCATACATATCCTCTTTTAGAAGATTAGCTTTTCTGTCTCCACTTCTATTTAAAGCCCTACTTCTATTATTCAGTGCTTCTATATGATTTCTAATATTTGCTTCCTTGATTAAGAAATCTAAGAGACCTACTCCTAAAGAACCTGAACCTGCATCTATCCCAATCTTTCTAAACTTCCAGGCCTTATGCATCGTTAGTATTGTATTAAAGGTCTCAGTTGTCAAGGTCTTCTTAGTTGTTATATTCTCTCTTTGAACCAAATCGTTCTTGTCTCTTCTCTCTAATATTTCAAAACTTGTCTCATCTTTTCCCATTCTCGCAATATCCAGGCCTAAATAGTAGTCCTTTCCTTCGGGTATTATGTCTCTTCTCTTCACATCGCAACATCTCTTTATTAAGTCATCAGGGAAGAACTGCTGCAAATCATCTACAAATTTTCCTAAATACTCTTGAGCAAACTGCAACTCACTCATGTCCTTTCTCTCTTCCTCTAAGAACTTAATGGCCTCATCTTTCTTTCTTTGTGTCCACTTCTCACTAATCTCTCTCTTATTGATAACATCCCATGAGTTTGTATGGATAACCTTAAACCTGTCGTTCTTGTTTGTGAAGGCCTCATAGAAATAACCCTGTTTTCCGAATGGCGTTGAGCACATCCATATTTGTCCGCCTGTTGTTAGCAACGTAGGTTTGGAGGCAGTGAATATAAACTCGTTAAATCTGCTTGCTTCGTCTAGTATTAGAACATCACCAGTGAAACCTCTAACTGCATCACCTGTATTTCCCACAGGTCGCGCTAGTATTTGGCTTCCATTAACTAAAACAACTTTGTTCTTTGTGACGTTCTTAGAGTATGGTTTAGCTATCCATCTCTTATAGTGTTTCTCTAAGTAGTCAAGAACCATTATAATCATTAGTTGGGCCTGGTCTTCAGTTAGAGAACAAACAATAATATGTGCATTCTTGTGGTTAATCATGTATTCGCTTGCCTTCCTGGACATTATAAAAGTTTTTCCGACTTGTCTTCCAGTGCATAATAACAGATTACCATCATGAGCTAACGCGTCTTTCTGCCACTCATCTAGAATTATACCATCATCTATTGCGTTGTTGTCTGTTCTGTTGGTTGTTCCATCGGTATTTGTAGAGTTGTTAAGTTCTTCAATTTCTCGTTCGCTAAGTTTAGAACCTCTCTTTGAACTAGTAGGTCGTCCTCGTCGTCTTTGATTAGCTTCTCGGTCGCTTGTTTCACTCTCTTCCATACTGCCTCTTCTGCTGTTCCGATGACAACTTCAATTTTTGTATCATCATTTTTTTCCATAATAAAAAAAAGAAAAAAGAGTATATATATTTTTCTAAAAATTAACGAAACATTGTGAAGGAGATTAAGAATGCTTATAGATTTTTTTTAATTTTTTTTAATAAAAAAAACTTTGTTTGCGGGATAAATCCGAATAATTGTGTAGAAACTTAATCGTCGCTCAATCCTTCACTCCTTGGCCCATATGGTAGGAACAGGCCTGAGAGTGTGCACTAAGGTTAGCATAGTATACATATTAGTAAGGGAAGGCGGGCCTGGTCATCTTTTCCACTGGAAATGTAGGTCTGCTTACCTCTATTTCCTATGGAGAATTACACTCTTTGAGGCCTAATGGGAGGGATTTAGGAAGGGGGGGAAGGGCAAGGGGGGGGGAATTTAGGAAGGATTGACTAAAGGAGGGGGGAATTGGCCTTCAAAACCCTGTCTTTCATACTCCCTTTTATGTGAGGTTAACTAAAATAAAATTAAAAGGCCTAAAATGAATGCGATAGCATTCATAAGGAACTTAACTTAATTAACTTTTCGGTATACCGAATATTTAAAGGAGTATGAAAGAACCATAATCAATTAATTAAGTAAGGAAAGGGGAATTAACCCAAATCCATACAGAAAAGGTTTTTGTTGTTACTCAAATTAATATGGGTTTTAGTATATATAGT
>Ga0209340_1002153_pt1 | contig 11999 bp, 6 predicted proteins | sample EPASupsiteSAE323_FD_187266 | JGI IMG/M metagenome (GOLD analysis project Ga0209340, IMG submission 187266) | Bioremediated contaminated groundwater from EPA Superfund site, New Mexico - Sample SAE3-23 (SPAdes) (version 2) | ecosystem: Environmental > Aquatic > Deep subsurface > Groundwater >... | reverse complement strand
TTCCTTAAATTATGGGGGATAGATGGAATATATTTTAAGGAATTCTCAATCATGATTAATAATACCGAAAATAAAGATAGTACTAATGATAAAAAGAGCCCACTATTCTCGGCGGTATTCTCTCATGATAGCAATCAAGTATTGATTGCTTTTCAAAACGGAACAGTTCTACTATTTGATATAAATGGGGCCACCCCAATAGAATTTTTGCATCCTGATAAGGTATCATCTGCGGTATTTTCACCCAATGGGAAACAGGTGCTGACTGCATCGAGGGATTCCAGCGTCAGATTGTGGACCTTGGACAAAACACTTCTTTCAACATTAAATATTCATAAAGCAGCAGTTACATCAGCCGTGTTTTCACCGGATGGAAAATTGATCTTAACTGCGTCGGTGGATGGAACTTCCAAACTATGCAAACCGGAGGGTGAAGTACTCGCAACCTTTACTCACAAAGATAAAGTAAATACAGCATTGTTCTCAGTAGATGGGCAATATGTGGTTACTGCATCTGAAGATAAAACCGCGAAAGTATGGAACCTGGAAGGAAAACTACTTGCAGATGTGAAACATAATGACAGCGTTAACATGGCTGAATTTTCCCCGAATGGTACCCACATTCTCACGGCTTCAAAAGACGGAATGGCTGTATTATGGGATAAGAAAGGGAATAACCTTGTCACTTTTATTCATAATGGACCTGTAACCTCTGCCCATTTCTCCATGGATGGGAAGCGAGTTGTTACCTCTTCCTATGATAAAACAGCCAAACTCTGGGATTTGAAAGGGAATTTACTGGGGGATTTGAATAAACATAGGGGCGGAGTGAATTCAGTGGTGTTTTCACCGGATGGGAAACGGATGCTCACTGCTTCTGACGATGGGACAGCCCGAATATGGCTCACTCCGGAAGCAATCTATGAATGGTTGAAAACTGCGACAATCTCAAAATTATAATTTCCTTATTTATAATTTAAAAAGAACAAGTATATTAATTCGTTTTTAGTAAACTATAATTAATGTTTTTTAAGAATCAAAGGGTGCTTCTTGGCTTTGTTTTTGAAAAGAGGAAGACGAATGGAAAAAGTCGATCCTTTATCTTTTCCATCACTACTAACATTGAGTGTACCTTTATTATAAGCAAGAAGTTTTTTTGCAATTTTTAATCCATCTCCATGAGAAGCCTCCCCATATGTAGGTTTATTACCCACACTTGACAGATCGCCTTTGAGAATTTTTTCTACCTGTGCTTCGTCTAACCCGATCCCCTCATCAGTTACGCGGATGTAAACAAAAGTATCGTCTTTATTTATGGATATATGGATTGATTTGTTTTGCTGTGTATATTTGATGGCGTTGGAAATCAAATTATCAATGACACTTGACAGATCGTTTTCATTTACTTTAACAATATATATACCCTCACCTGAAAAAGTTAGTTTTATATGTTTGAATGACGCCATATCCAAAAAATCATCGATAAGTCGTTTTGTAAGATCAAATACATTTAATTCCACTTTGTTTTTTCTACGATCTTTTTTCAGGTCCCTAAGAATAGATTCAACCATTTTCTTTATTCTTTGCGAAGAATAAAGAATTTTTTCAATTATTTGTTTCCGTTTATCTTCAGGAATAGGATTGTTAAGTATTGAGGCATATCCAAGAACAACTGCCAAAGGGTTGTTGATATCATGTGTTATTTGATTTATATGTGCTTTTTGCTGACTATATAAGGTTTGTATGCGAAAATATAATTTTAAGACTATCAGTAAAAAAAATATTATTACAAAAAAGCTGATAATAAAAAAATGTTTTTGCAAATTGGCTTTTTCAGCTATAGCTTTAGATGTAGCGGCTTCACTATTCGCTCTATTTGCATCAGCAATGGCATTTTCTTTTTGAATGAATGTGAGGTGAATCCTGAGCATCGATCTTTCTCCCAACTGCTCACTTCTTTTTTTGGCACGCGAAGCATACGAATCTGCCATTTTTTTATCCCTTAACGCTCTGTATGCTGTCGCTAATTCATGCTCCGAGTTCATCATCGTATTGGAATTTTCCAATTCTTCGGAAAGTTTTAGAGATTTATCCAAATAGGATATCGCTTCTCTGAATTTACCTGCATTTTTATAAATAGTACCGATACTAAGGTTAATTGTGGCAATTTGGAATTTATCATTAATATCTTCAAATAACTTCTTACTTTTTTTGAAATATTCCATGGCTACCAGGGAAAATGTTTTTGATTGTTTTTGATAGATATCCCCTCTGGATTGAAGCACATTCGCAATGATATAATCATTCCTTACCTGGTTCCCGGCATTGAACCCCCATGTAAAATTATTCTGAGCTTTTTCAAATTCTCCCATACTCTGGTACACTTCTCCCAACGCGTAATAAGAAATACCAAGATCATCTATGTCTGCATTTTTTTTCCTGTATTCCATGCTTTTTGTAAAATAGTTTAGTGATTCCTGGTATGTTTTTTTATCATAGAAATATAAAACCCCCATGCCGAAGTAGCAATTACCAAAAGCTCGATTATCAGGGGCTTCTTTCAAAATTTTTTCACTTTCCAGGAATTGGATAATCGCATTATTGTACATTCCTTTCATTTGGTAATATCTTCCAAGACCATTGTAAGATTCAGCGTATGCAATCCAATGTTCCGGGCTTGTTTTACTATTTGCCTCTTTTGCATTGTCATAGGTCTCTTTGGCAAAATCCATGTTCCCATGCATAATAGAGACTAATCCGAGGTTATTTAATGCTTCGATATAACCCAGATTATATTTTTTATCGGAAATGTCCCTGGCTTGCGTAGCATACTCCTCAGCCTTTTTATGGTCATAGCTGCTCAGTTTATAGGCGAGGAGATTCATAAGATCAATTCGGTCTTGGGCATCTGTTACCTGGCTTAATCTACTTTCCAACTCCTGGCGGGTTAAGGCCTCCCACATCTTGTTCTTACTTTGGATGGCAGACAAAGGTATACCCAGGACGAACAAAACGACTAGAAGCACCACCTTTCTCATGCTATATCCTGCCTTTACCTCTTTGTCTTCCAAAAGAAATGGTAATATAACATAAACAAAAACGTTTTGCAATACTGAAAAAAGATTTTGTTTTATTTCTCACGGAGCACACAAAGGCACGAGGTTGATTTAACCGCGAATAAACGCTATTTGAAGTATGAGTGTCAGTGTGAGTGTGAGTTGCTGACGCGAGGCTCTGGGTATTTCCATCTTTCTTTGATCCGGGAAAATAGTTCAGAAACTGGATTTCTGAGGGGAGGTTGCCAGTAGCAGGGCGGGAAAAAGAAGATAAGAAGCGAAGAGGAGAAGAAGATAAGATGAAAAGAATCTTTGCCCTGGGTGGCAAAAGTTACTTCTTTAAGGTTTTTGTAATTCAGAATAACCGACGAACCCCTTCCTATCTACTGCGGAAACATTTTGTCCGATGTTGGAACGATTTCTTCCAATGTTTCTGCTATTTTTTTCGATGCAGAATGATTTCCCCGGATGTTTCTGTCATTTCTTTCTATGTTGGAACGATTTCCCCGAATGTTTCTGTCATTTTTTTCTGTGTTGGAATGGTTTCGTCGGATGTTTCTGCCATTTTTTTCTATGTCGGAACGATTTCCCCGAATGTTTCTTTCATTTTTTTCTATGTCGGAACGTTTTCGCCCAATGTTTCTGCCATTTTTTTCTGTGTTGGAATGGTTTCGTCGGATGTTTCCGCCATTTTTTTCAATGTCGGAACGATTTCGTCGGATGTTTTCGCCCAATGTTTCTGCAACATGGGTGAACATAACAGCGAGTCATCGATACACCGAAAAGTTCCAGCGCATTCTTTGAGATAAGGTACTGGTATGATCTGATGATAGAACTATCGCTATTTCACCTTCCATTCGATAATACCACCGGAAAAACCTTCCTGGAGTTTTACCCGGATTCTCAACCCATCAGTAATGACAGGTTTAAAATTCACAGTATTGTATTCATTCTTTTTCGTTTTATACTCATCCAATGCGTCTACCTTCATCCACTGGGAACCGGATTTATACTCCAATTCCCAGGAATCTGGAACCCGCGCCGAACAATCATAATGATCTATTACTAACCAATAAACCTGCACTTGCGATACACTTTCGGGTTTCTCAAAATCATAATGCGCCCACTCCTCAGTACCTTTCTTCAACCACCAATAAAAGAAAGGTTTGGAGGTATCATTGGAACTCTTTGGCTCATACAAATCATTCAACCCATCACCAAAACCTACCGAAGAACCAGCTTTACTAAGAGATGCAATGGTTGACTCAGGAATAGGTCGCGAATATTTTGCTTCCACAGGAAGCCAGACTGCCATCTCATCCCGCCCTCTATTGTTCCAGGTAGAATACGGGATGGCTTTAAATAACCGCTCAATCTCTATAATTTCACCTTTATCATTTCTCTCAAGACTTTTGCATTTCCCTTCAAGAATTACGACTCCTCCAAGCAAAGCAGGATCAAAACTCTCTTTAATGGGTTCCTCTACAGGAAGAAAAAGATTGGATACATACTTGCCGGGCTGATCTTTCCCTTCGAGACAAAAAACAATGGGACCACGACTTACAGCAGCCTTTCCGGTATCGTCTTCAACAAGTGGATTGGCAACAACACGCCTGACTGACATAGGTAAATGCAAAACTACACGATCACCTTTTTTCCATTGACGCTGAATTCTTGCGTATCCTTTTTCAAGGAGATAATCGAAAGGCTTTCCATTAACCGATATTGTAACAGGTTCGATATTGGGTGACGTAAACCGGTAGAGTCCACCGGGAAGCGGCTGATCTTTTGTCCAACCTGGAACACGAATGTTTAAAACAAAATCCCGCAGGTTGGGAGGATTAATGGTGAATTGTACATCACCTTTCCAGGGATATTGTGTTTCCTGGGTGATCTCGATATTTTCTTTTTCAAGTTGAATGGAACCTTTTCCGGCTATGAAGAGATTCACATAGATTTCATTGTCATGTTTAGCGTATACATAACCGGGAACAGATGAAATAAAGCGGGTAATATTACCAGGGCAACAGGCACACCCGAACCAGGGAGCACGTTCATGAGCACCGTTGGATTCAAGAGGATTATCATAAAAGAAACGGTCTCCGCTGAGGGATACACCGGAAAGCACTCCATTATATAATGTACGTTCAAGGACATCGATATACTTTGCATCGTCATACATAAGGAACATTCGGTAATTCCAGTAGACATTGGAAATCGAAGCGCAGGTTTCACAGTAGGCGGTCATATTGGGTAATTCGTAATTGTCGCCGAATCCTTCTCCCATTCCTCGCGCACCGATTCCACCGGTAATGTAAAGCTTTTTGGAAGTCATATTATCCCACAGACGTTCGAGTGCGGCCATATACGCTTTATTCTGGGTTAAACGGGCAACATCGGCTATACCGGAATAAAAATACCCGGCACGAACAGCATGACCAACAACTTCATCCTGATCGACAACAGGTTTATGATCCTGGCTGTACGGACTGAGAGTATGTCCATCATGCCCCCTTCCGGCTTCTTCAATAAAGAAATTCGCAAGCTTTAAATATTTATCATTTTGGGTTATATGAAAGAGTTTAACGAGAGCCATTTCAATAATGGGATGACCGGAAGGGCATTTCTTCTGGTTGGGAAGGGGACCGAATACTTGATCGATAAGATCTGCGTTTTTTAATGCGACATCGAGAAGCGTCCTTTTCCCGGTTGCCTGGTAATGGGCGACTGCGGCTTCATACAGATGGCCACAGTTATAAAGTTCATGACTGTTTAACTTTTCCCAGCGTTCTTTCCCCATCCATCGTTCGAGCCTCGTGCAATTGTTTGTACGGCACGTATAAAGATACCCGTCCTTTTCCTGGGCTGCGGCAATGAGTTTAATAACACCGTCCACGTATTGGTCCAGTTTGGGATCATAATGCACCGCAAGCGAATAAGATGCACCTTCGATGATTTTATATGGGTCGGTATCGTCAAAGGGGTAATCGCCTTTATGTTCTCCCTTTTTTAATCCTCCGGCAAGAGCAAAATTATCCATCCTGCCGGTTTCCTCGCATTTCTTGAACGCAGAAGGAATGGAAATAAGCCTGTTGGTTTCGATGCGGGGTTTCCAGAATTGATCCTCGATGTGAACCGAAGTAAACGGAACCGGTTTCGCGGGAAAAAGTAATACGGATGTAATGGATATAATAAACAAGACATATTTAATTTTATTTAAGTTAATCATTTGAAATAATACTCCTCCATCTATTTTAGAAGAAACATGAAGAGAAATCAATCTTTTTAAAAGAGAATGCCTTCGGCGACCTACCTTTTCGAGAAAGGGTACTGCGTACCCGCGGTAGGGCCAAAAGCTTTTGATAATTAAAAGATTTGCTTCTTAAACAACGTTGGGGCACAACCGCAGTAAACAATTTTAAAAAATTTCTCGCAATAAAAATAGAATCATGCGATAATATTCCCCGCAGGAGGTTTCGATTTATGACATGCGGTTATTTGTACGATGATATTTATCTTGAACACCAACCGGGTGCGACTCACCCGGAATCACCGGAACGGCTAACAGCAATTCACTCAGCCATGCAGCATGCGGATTGGTTTCCATCTCTCGAAAAATTAAAATCGAAACGGGTAGACCTGGAAACACTGGCCCTGGCTCATGATCGGAAATACATCGAACTGGTAGAAAGAGAATGTGAACAGGGGCGCGGAACTCTTTCCACAGGAGATGCGGATATCTGCAAAGAAAGTTACCGCGTAGCGCTTCATGCAGTGGGAGGAGTACTGGAAGCAGTCGATAAAGTATTTGAAAAACAAATCAAAAACGCATTCTGCCTGGTTCGTCCACCTGGGCATCACGCTTCCTCTGATAAAGGAATGGGTTTCTGTATATTCAATAACGTGGCTGTAGCTGCACGATATGCCCAACGAAAATACGGAGCCGAACGAGTCCTGATCGCAGACTGGGATGTTCACCACGGAAACGGCACCCAGGATATTTTCTATGAAGATGGCTCGGTATTCTTTATGAGTATCCACCAGGCTCCTTTATACCCTGGCACAGGCTTTTATTTCCAGGAAGGGGAAGGAAAGGGAAAAGGGACAACTATGAACAGGCCCTTTTTCGTGGGCGCCGGCAACAAAGAGATTATCCATGCATTTTTAAAAGAATTACTCCCGGCTGCACAGAATTTCAAACCGGATTTTACTTTGATTTCTGCGGGTTTCGATTCCCGTATCCATGACCCGCTGGGTGGTTTGCAACTGGATGATGCCGGATTCCGGGAATTGACTAAAATCATGATGGAAATTTCCTATATTGCAGGTGACGGGAAATTGGTTTCTGTTCTTGAAGGCGGGTACAATTATGCGGGAATGGCTGCTGCATCCCTCACACACATGGACGAACTTCTAAAAGCTTAAACAAGTTCCTTGCATTCACATTTCCCGGTTTCAAACTGGAGTGTGACATGCCCGATTCCATATTTTTGTTTTAGTTTTCCTTCAATAATGGTACTGAGGTGTTCTGTCCGGCTGACGGGCATATCCTCGACATCGACATGGGCTTCGAAATGGATAGCGGTATCGCTGAGTTTCCAGATATGCACGTGGTGGATATTGATAATTTCGGGGATTCCCTTCAAATCTTCCGGTATATTTTCAATGGGAATGGATTCGGGTGCGCCCATCATCAAAATATTAACGGCTTCTTTTGCAATTTCAAAACTCTCTTTTAAAATATATAAAGAAATTAAAACAGTAAGAACCGGATCAATCCAGTTGATCTTAAAAAAAATAATCCCGATACCACCAAGAATAACTGCAACGCTGGAAATGGTATCTCCCATGAGATGAAGATATGCGGAACGGATATTGATATTTTGTTTGGAACCTTTTCGAAGGAGAAGCGCTGCAACGATATTGGCAATGAGGCCGACGACGGCAACGGTAATCATCAAGCCGCCGGAAATCATCCTTGGGGATTTGAAACGTTCATACGCTTCTCTAAACAAGAAAAAACAGATAATGATAAGTGTGCCGGCGTTAAATGCAGCAGCAAGAATTTCGGCGCGTTTGAGCCCGAATGTGTATTTGATTGTTTTGGGCTGCCTGGCAAGCCGCATGGCAATATAACTGATGATAATAGCGATCCCATCGCTAAAATTATGAATGGCATCGGATAAAAGCGATAAACTGCCGGAAACAAGACCACCAATTACTTCCACTATGGTTATCAGGAAATTTAAAAGAATCGTAATTATCAACCGCTTACCGGAGATAGAAGAATCGATATAGTGATGATCTAAGTGATGGCTTTCATGATGGAATTCAGTATGATCTTCATGATAAGGAGCATGACCGGAAGTGTGGTGGTCATGCTCCCCGTTCACTTTCTCTTCGCAAGTATTATTATTAATGTCAGGAGTAATTTGTTTTTCCTCCATGAAGTTACAGGGTTATTTTAATTTTATCATTATTTTCGCTGTCCCTTTAGGAATACGAATATATCCGCCGATCATTTCAACTTTTTGTCCTTCTGATGTCATGAGTAAGGGCTTCCCATAGAATGCAAAGGGAGTGAAATCCACGGAGGGACTGGTCACATTGATATCGAATGACATAAGTTTATCGGTGGATTCGAAATTTCTAAGAACTGCTTTTCCTTTGAATTCGAATAATTTGGAATTATTCCGGGAAAGAGAAACAATTTGATCGCTTGCATCGATGGAATAGGTATTCTTATCGATGGAAATATTTACAAGCTGGTTGGATTGGGAAGCGGCGAGGTTCCCGATGCGTAGGCCTTCATAAGGAGTTATAGCGATAAACTCTTCCATGAGCATTAGACCGGGTAATCCTCCATTACCGGGGAACCGGTTTCCTGCACCTTCACCGGAAACAGCATTGTAGAAATCCCTGGTCATCCCGGAATTCTGCCAGTGTTTCATAAATAATTGCCCATTTTTTACTGCAAGTTGCGAAGCGAGTTCATCGTAACCGTACCGTTTCAAACCCTGGTAAACGAGGTAATTCACAGGAGGAGAAACCATTCCGCGCCAGGGCTGCTGATCTTTGAACGCAGGATTATCACGCGAAATAGTTGGGATAACATAATCACCCCAGAATTCCGCAGGAGATTGCAAATGCGCGATCATCTTGTCTGCCTGGGATTTGTCCGGCACCCCGGCAAGCAGGGGATAAAAGTTCGAAGCTGCCTTATGCGTAGAAAAATTCCCGTCCCAGCTTCGATCATAATAAAAATCCTCTGACCACAATTGAAGATTAATATTTTTTTTCAAAGCTTCATATTCTTTTCTAAATTTATCGATATCAAGCTTTTTATTCAGGATAGTCGCGATTTCGAGCATGGATTCGGTATCGAGTGCATACAGTGAAGAAAGGTCGATGCAGTTGAGGGATAAGGTCCCTTTGTCTTTATCGAAGGCAGCATTGTCGAAGTTCGGTAAATTTTCCTGCCCGGATTCGGCGGCAGCACGTTTATGGTCGTCGTAATTTTTTTCCTGTGCCGGGAGTGGATTGGGGAGTTTTTCCGAATCGCAGCCCCATTCGAGGAGGCCGTCAAAGTTCCCATCTCTTCGTGGAGTACCTTTTGCACCGGGGTTGAGCCAGTATTCATGCCATGTTTTTAACCGGTCATAAGAATTGGATAAAATGGTTGTGTCACCGGTCAACAGGTATGTCCTGAGAACAATATAAGCTCCAAGCGGCGGTTGGGACCTGTCCGGGGTTCCGTTTGTAGATGATCTCCAGCCGGGAATATTTCCATTGGTATACTGGGTTTCCAGTACGGCTTCAATTTGCTGCTTTGCAGTTTCCCGGTCCTCCGGGGCGACCAGGAGTGCATTCAGGAACCCATTCCATGCATTCACCATCCATTTATCAGAAGTACCGTCGGAACGTGGAAAAATACTCTCACGCCCTGGCGATACATACAAATGCTTCTTGTCCGGGTTAAATAGTTTAGCCCAGGCCGTATTACTGGAAAACGCCGCAATTATATTTTCATATTCACCGGTTAATTGCGGTGATTTGTCAAAATATGCGTCGGGTGCAATTATTAATTGGTTCTCAACCGTTTCTACTGTCACTTCGGGTCGTTCGAAACCGGCGTAAAAATAAAATTTTCGTACATCCGGTTTAATCGACGAAACGATTGATTGGCCCTGTGTTACGGATTTTTCAAAGGAACCGCTGACAGGGATAAAGCGGAACTGAGCGCTTTCCAATTGCCCGATGATATGACTTTCCGATTCCTGGTAAGTCACGCGTGTTTCCCATGGATTATAAAAAAGTAAATCCAGTGAAATGCCTTCCGGGATGTCGATACATCCGACCATACCGGATTGAAATGCTGTGGAACGAAAACGTAGTAGTTTCGTCACAGCAGCGTTTTTGGGAGGTATAGGAGTTTTTTCCTTATCATGAAAAGGCAGGGCGGGGTTAAAATTTAGCTCCGCATAGCTGCCGTCCGAAGCAAGAGGGCCTGTTTTTTCTACCAGGTAGAATGTGTCCGGGCCATCTGCGCTGTCGGTATCTTTCTTGATAATGAAACGAAACGCAAACGCATTCGTACCATTCATCATGACGATCCCGTTTAAATGAGACGGATCAAACGCTCCATATTTAATCTCCGATTGTAGTTGATAGTTTCCCACCGTTAAAAGAAGTATAATTGTCAATGCAATTAAACATTTCATTTTTCACTCCTATGACTTTATTATACCAATTTTTAATATGAATTAAAAGGGGCGATGAAATTTTCCGGTTGTTTGATTTGAAAAAAAAGTGTACATTTTTTTAAACATAGCAAAACAAGAGACTTGCAGTCATTAAAGCTAATCCTTGAAGTCGTCTTTTTCATTTTAAGCCCTGAAATTTTTCTTCACCCGGTCAATTTTCTGTTTTCCCTGGTTGGTACCCATCCAGAGAAAACCACTTCGGTTGTGCTGTTAAAGCAGGGGCAGAGCCACAAAGTAACATGTCTGTTCCCTTGCAATCGGATGAAGTATTTTTTTCTTTTCCACAATTAAATAATATTATATATTAATGCAAAAGAAATAGAAATGCAACAGGAATTTGTATTTTCAAGCTATCCCTTTTATTTCAATTTAAAGTCGTAAGTAATACAAAAAAATTCGTAAGCAATACAAAAAAAATTGTAAGCAATACGTTTGGTGTTCCCAAATAGGCTAAAAAAATTTCCAAATAGGCAAAATTAAAAATCTCTCACAGATATATCAGAAAGGACAATTTGAAACCAAAAGTTTCATTGTGAAAAACATTTTGAAATATTTTAAACACATCTGATATATCAGGGCACGATTTTTGAAATTCTACGGCGAAACGGATCCATTTCTCGTGCGAAAATATTCAAAGGGAGTTAACCTTGAACGGATGGAAACATGAACATGTTTGCCGAGACAGACATCGATTGTTTTTTTTGTTATTCGAACCTGAAGGACTTCTGCGGAAAAGGAAAACAAAAAAGTAAGTGTTAAAATACAGAAAAATCGTTATTTTTTAATCCCCTTATAATTTGATGGAACCATTCCCGGAGGAGAACCTGTTCTCCCCCGGCCTGATCGATTTTTAATTTGTCGGTCCGGAAATATTTCCCGTCGCATGTACTGGAGCAGCAGCACTTGCCTTTATTTATTTACCTTCTTTCTTTTTGTTTCCGGAGTTCCCAAAACGAAATTAACGACCTCCTTTCCTCTCGATACCCCCAATATCGGGGTATACTTCCTGAAAAAGGAAATCATCTTCTTAATCAACGCATCACTGCATAAGGGTTCAGTGGACGGACAGTAAATACCGACATGAGTATAATCCTCTTTTGAATACACAATGATTTCAAAATTGGCAGGCAGTACTTTTCGATCATTTTCCACCTCCCGGTAAAACCGCTTCATCTGGTCT
>Ga0209340_1002148_pt1 | contig 12015 bp, 10 predicted proteins | sample EPASupsiteSAE323_FD_187266 | JGI IMG/M metagenome (GOLD analysis project Ga0209340, IMG submission 187266) | Bioremediated contaminated groundwater from EPA Superfund site, New Mexico - Sample SAE3-23 (SPAdes) (version 2) | ecosystem: Environmental > Aquatic > Deep subsurface > Groundwater >... | reverse complement strand
CCTCCTAAAACTTCTGATAAACAAAGGCTTTTAAAATTTTATTTCAAATCCTTCTACAGGGTGGAATCCTTTTTTTGTGATTGTATCACCTTTATAAATCGCCCAGCTCGGCATGGCGTTATATACTTTTGTCATCTGGTAGAGCTGTAAAGCGCTGTTGGAAATCACAAGGTACGCGACACGCTTTTTATTATACGGGTTGGGATAAACCAATACGATACCGTCATCCGGTTCACCGTATGTTATTCCCTGCCACGTGAAATAGTTTTTCCCAAGTTTCAATCCAAGTTTTTCGGCAAGGTCCTTGAGGATGCAGTTATCTTCCGTTGTACCCAGGACCACGGGATCATTTGATGCAAGACGTGCTTCATCGATTTCGCTGTCTTTTTCGACGGGAAGGAGTGTTTCGGTGAACTGGTTAGCGAGTAAATCCCTGAATTGTGTTGTAAGCGTTCGATTCGCTTCGATCTGGCGTGCGGTTCCATATATATACAACAGATGATCGAAATCATCGGAATAATTGGAAAACACATAAAAGTTCTCACGCGATACAGGAATATCGTTCCCGGCATTGAACAAAAGACTTACCGGTTTGTCCGGGTAAGAGAATGAGAATGCTTGTTCCGGGTTAGATACTTCAATTTTTTCCCATGTTTCCCCTTTTTCTGTTTTCACTGCAACTGTGGTAATGAAGTGAAACGGTTTCCCCGTTTGTTTTACGGAAAGGTTTATCTGCCAGTTATCACCCTGTTTTTGGATTTCTGCTTTCGGGGTGATTTGCGGCAGGTCTTTCCGTTCCAGCCACTGCATGAAGAAAGCATCAAGCGGTTTGGAAGAAATTTTCTCCGCAATCGCTATCGCCTGTTTAAAGGTCATCGGTTTCTCTTTGAACTGGTTATGGATTTCGTTCATGACAGCGGAAAACACATCGTTGCCGAGATAGAGACGTAATTGGTGAAGTAAAAACGTCCCTATAACTCGAGGGTTCTTATAATTATTGTATACATCATAAACACGTTTCGCATCCAGGGGAGCAATAGCTCCTTCTCGTGAGGTAAAATATAATAATACCGAATTCTGGTCAGTTAATGTATCAGAAAGATAAACCTGTGCTTTCCGGATGTCGGCAGGTATATCTTTCACTATTTTCCAGTAAGCAGCCGTTCCGCTGATAAACCAGTTTTCTTTTTCCGAAGCGGGATAAACGGTATTGAACCACAATGCACGGGGACTGAAGGTATATATATCTTTGACTTTCGAAAGGTCCGGTGTTGCATCTCCTTTCAGTGCTGCAGGTTGTGCTGAGGATGCTTTCAATGCTTTTAATTTATCTGCAACAAAAACGGGGTTGAAAATTGTATATCCCAGGGTTAAATGGGGAACTGCACCTGGATAATCAGGCATAATACGAAAGCTTTTTGCAGGGAATTTTTCGCGAAGTGTCGTTTTCCCGAAATGAATCATGAACATCATGTTCTTTGCCATTTCTGTCGTTGTTACTTTCCCGTCACAGGCGTGAGGCCTGTTAATCGGAGAAGAGGCCATCACGTTTACAGCAGCGTTTGCATCGATTTTACCGTTAAACGCTTTGAAGAATTCATAAAGCGAAATATCCCGGTTCCATGGACTGAACGTTAAATCATACGGCGCATTATCCGGGTTGAGGATGAATTCTTTCCGTACTTCATTATCTTTTGGGTTGTTGTTGCTCCAGAAATAACCCGGCGTATTACCCGGAAATTCTCCCGTCTTACTCCGCCAGAGTTTATATTTCTTCGTTCCTAATAAAAGAATAGCGGTTTCATTTGTTTTTGCATCCCCGATCAACCAATCGTTCGTATACATCCCGTTGTTTTTATCGGTCATAATACGGACTACATCATCGATACTCGATGCATACTGGGCCGCTTTCCGTATCCGGTTCGATTGCGGTGTACCGTTCATGTCGAACGGAGTCTGGCTAACCGTGGTTTCGCCGATCATAATTCCAGCCGAATTCAAATAAAAATCCGCACCCGAATGAATACCTCCGGGGAATGTTTCATAAACCAGGCGATGCCCTTTCTCAGGAACCACATCGCAAATAATATTCCAATGAACTCCCGTATACCCACTCCACATAAACATTTGAGAAAATACGATTTCTCCTTTCGGAGTTGCAGGACCATTGGCGAGAAATCCTGAGCACTTGTGCTCATTTGCCGGGATATTTAATTCGTCTTCCGCTTTAAGAAAGCTTTTGCCGCTGAATGGATTCGCAGTGGTTTTCAATGCACCCCACACATAACTGATATCCACGTGGGTATTCAATGTAACGATATCCCTGAAATCTACCGGGCGATTATCGAACATTGCGCCTGCTTTTGCGGCTCCATCCGCAATACCTTTCATCTCAATCAAATACTCTTCGTCATATTTGCTCAGGAAAAACGCTTCTGTAATCTGTCGGAATTGGTTCCATCCGTCTGCAATATTATATTCATTCTGACGGTATGCCAGTTTCTTTATGTATTCCACGATTTCGTAAGCTGTCAGGTATCCGTATTGATAACCCCGTTCATACGGTTTTCCTTCGATGTGAACAAATATCCATCCTTTATCCACATAGCGAAATCCTTTCCCGAACCATTTCACAGTTTCCATCGGGATATATGAAGTGATATCTTCCACTTTTTCGATTTTGACATCATCGAACCAGGCTTTACCCATTGCTTTCCCGTTATACCCAAGGTGAAGTTTAACCCTGTCCTGTGGTTGAGTTGCCATGAAGAGCGTTTCGATTTTCTTCCAATCATGAGTAGCACCCGCGGATGCCGAATGGTTTGTAAATGGAAACGATTCCATTGTAATACAGGCAGCTACAGAAGTTGGGTAACGGTCTGTCGGGCAGGTCACTGCTCCTTCGGTTTTAATCCAGGCACTCAGACGATAGAGTTGTCCGGTCTGCAATGTGACCGGTTCCGAAATAACGGAACTTTGACTCCAGTTTGTATGGGTTAATACCAGGCTTTTGATGCCGGAGTGGTTTACTTTTGAATCTGTGACCAGGGCAAAATCTTTTGCCTGTTTTTCTGCAATCCAGTTTGCAGGAATTTCCTCCGGGTTTGTGTTTTCAAATCCCGGATTAAGTAAAGGTAATGATTGATCTTCGGAAAGAAGGAAAAAAGAACTTCCTGATAATAAAATAAAAAGTAAAATGAGAACAATACGTTTTGATTGATTCATGCGCGAATATCTCCTTGGTGAATGCCTCTATCGCCACCCTCTTCTTTGCTCTTTGGGGGCGGTGCGAGACTTTAGGACTTTTCAAAGAAAATAATATCGAAGATAAGTGATTTGGATTTATGGATAAGTAAGTGGTTAAAAAGAACGGAACGATGAAAAATATCCAAAAACATACAGTTTGAATAACGGGATTCAAAAAAGTCCCAAAGTCTCGCACCGCCCCCAGGTACGCCAGGTAACCATGTAAAAGTTTTGGGAGGGTCCAGGGGCACCTTGCGGTGCGGCGATTAATATAGGAATAAAGGATTCAATACTGAAATACCAAATTTGAATCGCAATCCCAGTTATATCGCCCCCCATGCAATGGGTTTTTTCAAAAGGGGGCCCTGGCCGCCGGAGGCATTAATAATTATTTATTAACCTGGAAAGTGGTATCGCCTTTTTCGAAGAAATTGATAATCTGTCGAATAGCGGCGATTCCAGCGTTGTTATTGGCTTCTTCTGTTTGGGCTCCCATTTTTTTAGCAGAGAAGAAGCAGCGATCAGGGTATTTCTGGGTCAGTTCTTCTTTGCATTTTGGGGCAACGTCTGCGCCATAGAAGAAATCTTTCCGATCTTCGAACATTTTTAAGAGGGAAGGTTCGTCGATGATTTCTTCGCGGGCGGAGTTGATAACGGTTGCGCCTTTTTTCATTTTGGAGAGCAGGTTATAGTTGATCATGCCTATTGTATCTTTGGTTTTGGGGAGGTGGAGGGAGATATAATCGCAGGTTTTGTACATATCTTCCATATTTTCGACCGGGGTAACGCCATCAGCGATCATGGCTTCTTTTTTGACAAATGGGTCGAATGCGTATACAGTCATCCCGAAACCTTTTGCAATAGCGTTAACAGCTTTTCCTACATAGCCGTAGGCGTGGATACCGATTTTTTTGCCGCGCAGTTCTGTGCCTGATTTTCCGTTATAACCTCTTCTTGCCAGGTTCAGCATCATCCCGAATACTACTTCTGCGACTGCATTGGAGTTCTGGCCAGGAGTATTCATAGCAACTACTCCCTTTTCTTTGGCAGCAGCAAGATTGATATTGTCGTAACCAGCGCCTGCGCGTACGACGATCTTTAATTGTTTTGCTGCTTCCAGGACTTCTGGTGTTACTTCATCGCTTCGGATAATCATAGCATCTGCATCCGCTACTGCTTTTAGCAAGTCATTCTTATCTGTATAGGATTCCAGGAGCGCGATTTGATATCCTGCTTCCTGGCCAATTTTTTTAATACTTTCAACCGCGTCTTTTGCGAACGGTTTTTCTGTTGCAACTAAAACTTTTTTGGACATGTGTCACCCCTATGTTTATTTAGTTTTCTAAAATGAATAAACTTTTTTTTATGCATAATTGATTTTAATCTAAAAAAATTGGTTTGTCAAATATAAGCGAAATAATCGGCGATTTGTATTTTGGAATATAAATCAATCTCGAATAAAAAATCCTTAATAAAAATTCTCTGGCTACCTTTCTTATAAGAAAGGCAGGAAAAAATCGGCGTAAGGAACTGTCCAGACAACATCAAGACCGATGCGGTGTCCATCGTAACCGTGATCTCCGAAAGCGGTCCCGTGATCGGAACAAACGATACAGAAAGTCGGGTTACGCATTTGCATAGCCTGGAATAAATCATTTAGCTGAGAATCGACATATCTTAAGGCAGCTTTATGGCTTTCGAGTGAATCTTTACCTGATTTGTCCAGGTAGAAGAAGTTGGGCTGATGAAGTGCAGAAATATTTAAAAAGAGGAAGAGTTTTTGTTTCCTGTCCAGGGAGCGAAGGACGTCAAGAGCGCAGGCGATTTGAACCCTGGTAGAGTCGGGTGAGGTAATACCCATTTCGGGACTCCAGTAGCTCTGTTGAAAATAGGATGGAAGGACGCTGCCGAGAGGAGATTGTTTGTTAAAGAACCCGACACCTCCGATGCAAACGGTATAGTATCCTTCTTTTGCAAGTCCTGTGACAATATCGGGGGTATCGAAAACAAATGTACCTTCACTAATGGATTCGCTTTCAGGGAAAGATACGGCAAAAAGACGGGGATGCTTACCGGGCCGTGCAGGGGTAGGTAAAAAACCTGCAAAAAAAGCTGCATGCGCTGAAAAAGTAAAACTCCCCGGCGTATGTCTTTTCTCCCACCCGATACCTTTCATTGCTTTTTCCAGAACCGGGAGCCTGCCGTTTTTCAATTCGGATACTGCCGCATCATACCTAAGTGTATCCAGGGTAATAAAAAGTATATCGTGGCTTCCGACAACGTGTTTCATATTTCGCATTAACATAAAGAATCCTTTTGGAGTAATTTGAAACCTGTGATTTTGATTTCATTTGTATTAAATCTGTTTGGGAGTATTCAATATGGATTTAATAATTTTCTCCTGAAGGGACATTTTAGCATAATACTCTTCTGAAAACAATATCGTGGGGTGCAACTATTCGTTTCCGGGAGAAAGAATCAATTTAAAAATCAACGCATCTTCTGTCGGTTCGTTGTAATAGTCTTTCCGAATATCTATTTGCTTGAAGGCAAATGATTCATAAAGCTTAATTGCCCCGATATTCGATTTCCGTACTTCCAGGAACAACTCTTCCACTCCCTGTTCGACAGCTTTCTCAAGCATGAATCGAAATAATCGCTTCCCGATTCCTCTTCCAGTATAGGAAGCAGATACTGCAATTTTATGAAGTTCAAGCATCTCCTCTACAATCCAGAAAATTACATACCCGATTACTTGCTGAACAGATTTATCCTCAGCTACATAAAAATTTGCGATATCATGCAATAATTCTTCTGAGAAATATTTCTTCTTCCAGGGATTGGGAAATTGTTCACACTCGATTTGATAAACAGCTTCGAGATCGGATGAGGAGGCTTTCCGTATTTTTATTTTATCGATTTCTTCAGGATTTCCCTTCGGCGCGTTCATAATTTTGCTCTGCATCGGGTTTCCGGATATAAAGTGGCAAAAGCTTCTGTAAGTCAGTTATATATGCTTTCTTTTTATATTCCCTGGCAGCAATTAAATTGACTTCCGGGGCAAGGAAAAATGACCGTATGTCGATTTGGCATTTGGGGAAACTTTCTTTTAATTGTTCGTGGTATACACTTGCTCCACTGCCTGTAAATACTGCCGCTTCTCCCGGTTTTAGTATCCCGGATACATGCTCTTCCAATTTCTCGACCGGTATAAGCTCCGGTGAAGAAATCTCCCGGAGGTCTTCACCATCCGAACTGTATATTGCGATATACAATTCATTTCTCCGCGCATCGATCATAGAAACAACCGGGATCCCCCTGTTTCTTAATTTATATGCAACCGCTTCAAGTGAAATAACCGGGACAACCGGTTTCTTTGTATCGAGAAGTATTCCTTTGAAAGTTGCAAGCCCCACACGAAGCCCTGTAAAAAGCCCGGGACCTATCGTTATTGAATATACGTCGATATCTGAGAAATTCAACGGCGGATTCATGCTGGCGAGAACCCGGTCGATGGATATTATCAATGTCTCGGATAATTCATCCTCCATCGCAAAATTGTATTCGAGAAGGATTTTTTCTTCGGTGGATAATGCAATCGAACCATAATGAGACGTGGTGTCCAGGGCAAAAAACGTTTTCATAATTGTTTTTCTAAAATGATTTCGGTTCCTGTTTCCGATGGACAGAATTTGACCCGGTCCATGTAATTCTTCATAATCATGATTCCACGGCCACTGAACGCAAGAAGATCATTACACTCCAGTCTCTTTTTGATCTCATTGAAATTGACTTTTTCAGTATTTTCGTCTTTTATAGTCATCCACAACCTGGATTTTGTCCAGCGGAATGATACATATACCCGCTTGTTCGGATCGGATTTGTTCCCGTGTATTATAGCATTGTTGATGACTTCCCGTAGCGATATCTCGATCTTAAAGAAGTTGTCGTCATTGATATTCAATACATTCTTTATAAAACTGAAAACCAGGACACAAAACTCCGTATATTTCAGATCGCTTACAAAATCAAGAGAGATTTGGTTTTTCTTTCTCATACTAAAATTATATCTAAAATGAAATAGAATGTAAAGCATGAAGTGTGAAAATGTGGCAGATGTGTGAATGTGAAGGGTGAAGCGTGAAGCTTGAAGAGTGAAAGGAGAAGTTTGAATTTGTTTATTGACAAAGAGGCAAATGTATGTAAAAATAATTCGGAAAATTTTTTTAATACTGAAATTGAAGAATTGCTGAAGAATGCAGAACAAATAACAAATAAATATAAAAAGGAGCAGCGTATGAAGAAATCGATCTTTATCACCGTTTTGATCTTTGCGTTTACCTCGATGATGGTATTTCCGGCAGCACAACACACCAGTTACCAGAAAGTAAAAGCCTTCATGGAAGACTATTACAATGCGTTCAATCTCTCTGCACAGGATGCGCAAACCATTGATTTAATGGATGAATATTGGGCGCCGGAATTTGTCGCCACCCAATATCTACCTTTACCTCAATACCTGGTTATGAACCTCCAGGCATGGAAAGCCATGATGGTCTACGTTCATACGAACGTAAAAGAAACCTTAACTGTCGATGAAATGTCAATCGATATGAAAACCTTATCCGTAGTTTGCAGACTTTCGATTCAATTCCATTACCGTTCAACCGGAGAACTTGCATTGAAAACCGACGCTATAGCTTTCTATAACCTGAAAATCGATAATGGATGCAAGTTGAAACAAACAGCTATCAAATTATACTTCGCAGATCCTGTTTCGATTATGATATTAAGTGGCCCACCCCCAACGATGTAAATTGTTTCTTTTCGTGTCTGTGGTCTGTGTCTGTAACCGCTTCGCGGATTGTCGTGCGAGTGTTTGGTGTTAGTGTTAATAAATAGAGGGCTACGCTCTTGAAAAGGTTTATAAAACAACAAAATCCGCGGCTTCTTCCAAAAGCTTTTGACCCTGCTTTTCTTAACTGCGAATGGACGCGAATAGACTCGAATGTTCAAAGGGCAAAGAGTAAAGGGTAAAATAAGTGCCAGCGATCAGCGTCGGAATCTTGAGTGAATATTTGGATATAGCGTCAGCTTAACGCCTGGGGATGCAATTCCCTATGAACCATCGAAGGCATGCTGGATGTGGTTTATTTTGTGTTCCCCGTTTTCGTTGATTACGGAAATAATATCGAACCGGACATAAAAATCCTCGTAAACCTTTTTCCCGGTAAAAATTTTTGCCGCTCGGATGATTCTCCATCGTTTCCTGCTGTCTACGAATTCTTCCGGTTGGCCGTAATCATCCGTTTCTCGTGTTTTTACTTCAATGAAGCACAGGGTATCCCCTTTTTGTGCGATGATATCCACTTCGGAACCAGCTACCCGGTAATTTGTTTTAATTACATCGTAGCCGTTTTGAATCAGGTACCGTGCTGCCGCTTTTTCGCCTTCTTTGCCAAGCAGCACGGTACTCATGGTTTTATAAGTTTTTCGGGCAGTATTATTGAATACGAGTCCGTTTTTCGATCATTTTTATATTCAGTTCTTCCAGTTCTTTCATTACCGGTTCGTAGATCTCTTTTTTATTTGCGATTTGTACACCGATGAGATTGATTTTGCCTTCCGCCATCAGGCGAACCCCTATGGCAAGAGGTAAACTGACTGTCCGCGCCATGGATGTATCTCCTCCGGGAATACCGAAATCGATCATTGTAGACGTAATCAAATCTCTTGTTTTATCTTTGTTTTCAACAATAAATTTATGTCGCATCAGGAGCAGGTCTTTTTCACCTTCTTTATAAAGCATTTTCTCCTGCATCCGCTGACTGAGGATATCGAGACGGTTATTGAAAGCAGGAACCTTTTCATCTGAGAAAAGTCCCAGCCATTCCAGCCGTTTCATAATTTCCGAATCTTTAGCCAGTCCCAGTTTTTGAGCGGCTTTTTCCATCACATTATCCGAAGCCGAAGCGCCCACCATATCTGCAATCATTTGTTTAAAAGTTTTCCCTTCGATATTTTCAACCGGGGTATCATCTACCATGCCCAGGTCTACGATTTTCTTTAGAGTGCTGCACCAGCCCGGGTAGCGGTATGTTCCGCGCATAACTGTTTCAGCATCTTTCAGGCCGTAAACTTCTTTATAAGGAACGGAGTCGCGGTTCGGGTATACTTCGAATGTACCCAATCCTTCGATTTCTTCTGTCCTGTAATTCAAAAAGAGGTCTTTGCCTTCGATATTGACCACTTTTCCATTTTCAAGGAATTGGGCTGAATTGCGAGACGCCAGAACTACACCGCGCGGGCTCCATGAGAATTTATACCCGAAAGGATTGTCGTTGTTTTCCGGTGCAGGTAAGCCCCCGCAAAAGGAATAAAAGTGAATCACTTTTCCACCTTCCGCTTCTACTTCATCGATCACTTTCATTGCAGACATGTGGTCTATACCCGGGTCTACGCCGATTTCATTCAGGAACAGCAATCCTTTCTTTTTAATTTCCTCGTCCAGTTTTCTCATGCCTTCGCTCACGTAAGAAGCTGTTGCCATCAATTTATTATTTTTAACGCACAGCTCCGCCACTTTCACATGGAAAATCCAGGGCAAAAGGCTTACTGCGATATCATGATCTTTTATCAGGTTTTCAAGCAGTTGCGCATCTGCGACGTCCAGGTAGACAGCTTTACCGTTTTTGCGGTCTTTCACCAGTTTTTCTGCCTGGTCAAGTTCGTTCGATGCCACCGTGACAAAGAAATGTTCACGGTCCAATAAATAATGCACGCCCGGGCGGCTGACCATCCCGGAACCCAGTATAAGTATTCGTTTCGTTATATTCGTTGTCATTGGATATGCTCCTTTAAATGCTCATATTCGGGGGTTAAAGTTCCCTGGTGAAGAACCAATGCTGTCTTCAACGGGTAAGGCAATTTAAGATTTTCGTATGAAGCGTTAAAATCTTCTGTCACCATATCGTTTACGAAGTCTTTCAGGGCAGCGGAGAACGCCTGGGAGGATTCTTTTGAGAATTCACACGGCAGGTTGTCCACAGCCATGACCGTAACGCCCAGTCGATGGGTGCCTTCTTCGTAGCGGTTTTCGCCCGGGAAATAAGTATAAGTCGGTTTATCCGGTTTTGTTGAATGCGTTGTAATTTCGATTGAGCCGTCGATATCGCAACTGATATCTCCGATCACTTGAAGCGGGAGGTTTGAACTCAGGACAGCTTCGTTGTCAAGGTATTCTTTGCGTACGAATCTTGGGTAGGATTCGTTCCAGAATATCCCGTTGACAAGGACGTTTATATAAGGAAGGTATTTTTCGAATTTCGATTCGTATTTTTCAGGGTGTTTGTAGTAATCCTGGAGGTCGAAGGTTGCTTCGTGGTCTTTTGGTCTTACCAGGTCTTCTTCGCTGAAAACGATTTTGTAGAAGTGGTAATTGTCAGCCGTGAAATTTTCATGCATTTCGAAAAGGATTTCCGGGGACATAGCTTTGAAGGGTAGCAAGTTGAAGATTTCCTGTGCGCCGCGGGATACGTTGCCATAGCCGGTGAAAGCGAAAACGATCGGTGCTAATTCCGGAGGGAAGCCGTTTTCGTTGATTTCTTCTCCGATTTCTTTAATTTCTTTTTCTGCTTCCTGTAGGTCTTTGTATTCGTAGGATTTTTTAATTCGTTCCAAAGGGGTTGAGTAGCCCTGGAGTTTCAGTTTTTGTCCGAAAGCATGCAGAGTGTCGATCATACCCGCCAGGCCAGCGTATTTTCCGAAGAAGATCAGCCGTTGGTTTTTTTCGTTTACCACACGTTCGTAGTCGATCAGGTTGCATTGGAGGTTAGCCATGTGTTTGAGCATGGGCATGTTGTAGGGTTGGGCTTTGATTGTATGGGAGAAGAACACGTAGGTTTTTTTCTGTTGGAAGAGGGAAATTGGGATTTCTTTAACAGCCAGGACGACTGAGGCTTCGGACAGGTCTTCGTTTATTTCAGCTCCTGCGTTTTTGAATTCTTCATCCGTGTATATGCGGATTTTTGAAGGTTGGACGATCGTTTTGATGCCGTATTTTTCTTTAAGTTCTTTCACGTCAGAGGGGATGAGGGGAGTTCGGCGTTCCCATTCGTTTTTGTCTTCGCGTCTGATTCCTATTACTTTTGTCATGATGTACCTCGATATATAGATTAGTTCAATTCATTCAAGTTGGAAAGTCATTGACTTGCCGGTAGCCGACCATTTTTCCATGAAATTCATGGAGCCGGCTGAAACATTTTCCACAGTCAAAAGTCTAACGTATCTGAAAATAGACCATATAGTGGTTTCTATATCATATCAAAGTTTTGAGTATAAGTCAATAAAAATTTAACACTTTTCTTTGTTTTTGTTAAATTTTAGGATTCCTCTAGTCCGCTTGTTAAGTAAGTTAAATATAGTGTTTTGGGGTAATTTGGCGAAAATCGAATCGTTTCAACCTTTGTTATATCGAAGAATCGAACCGTTTGTTATCTGCGGGAGGGTTTGTATGTCCACGGTACCCATATTTTGCTGTTCCGATCATCAAAATTGTCGAAATTTTCATCAATTAAGATTTAATGATCATCACAACTGTTAAACTGATCGTAGGTGTTGAGTAAAAACATACGATATCTGAATAGTTACAAACAGCAATTCTCATTTTAGAAATAAAAATGAATCCGTATCAGTTCGGGGTTGAAATTTAAAACCAGCCTGTTCAGGAATTTTTTCTCCAATAGGCAAAAAAAATTTCCAAATGCGGAA
>Ga0209340_1002147_pt1 | contig 12020 bp, 9 predicted proteins | sample EPASupsiteSAE323_FD_187266 | JGI IMG/M metagenome (GOLD analysis project Ga0209340, IMG submission 187266) | Bioremediated contaminated groundwater from EPA Superfund site, New Mexico - Sample SAE3-23 (SPAdes) (version 2) | ecosystem: Environmental > Aquatic > Deep subsurface > Groundwater >... | reverse complement strand
GATACAGGATCTCCTGCATACTGAAGATTCTGAAAATTAACGCCTTTTACGGTCTGTCCGTCTTTTACATCCAAACACGGTATTATTCTTTTTGCTAACATTTTTTTGCCTTTTAATTATATAGCTTAAGCCACTTTTTAATAATATTTTTACCTACTTCACCACTTCTTTCAGGGTGAAACTGAACTCCAATGACATTATTTGTTTCTATAGAAGCAGTATACTTAATGTGATAATCACAATAAGCTGACACTATATCATGATTTTCCGGAACAACGTAGTATGAATTTACGAAATAAACATAATCATCAGTTAAAATACTGTTATTCTGGGTTGTTTCAAGCTTGTTCCACCCGATCTGAGGAACTTTGCCTTCTGTAAACCTGACAACTTTACCGGGGAAAATCCCAAGACCCTTTATGTTAGGAGCTTCTTCACTTTCTTCAAAAAGCACCTGAAATCCAAGACATATTCCAAGAAAAGGGATTCCTGATTTTATAACTTCTACAACAGTTTCGGTCAAATCCTTTATATTAAGGGCTTCCATTACCTGATCAAAGTTCCCAACTCCCGGAAAGATCAGTTTTTTTGCAGTTTTAATATCTTCTTTTTTGTCGGAGACGAGATAAGAGCAGCCTAAAGTGTCAAGCATATTTGTTATGCTCTTGAGATTTCCTGCTCCGTAATCAAGTATTGTAATAGTCAATTATATAACGCCTTTCGTGGAAGGGATAGTCTGAGGGTGATCTTTGTCAATACTGCAAGCAATTCTTAAAGCCTTTGCAAATGATTTGAACATGGATTCTATTATATGATGTGTATCTTCTCCGTGGAATAATTTTACATGTACAGTTGCTGCGCCTGCAACAGAAAAACTTGTGAAAAAGTGTTTTACAAGAACCGTTTCAAGATCTCTAACCTGTTCATCAGCTATTTCAGCTTCATAAACACAGTATGGTCTACCGCTAAAATCGAGTGAACAGAGTGTTAATGCTTCATCCATAGGTATAACAGCCCATCCATAACGATTTATTCCGGCTTTATCTCCAAGAGCTTTTCTAAAAGCTTCTCCAAGAACAAGAGCTGTATCTTCAAGTATATGATGGGGATCACTGTCATGTGATTTAACTTCTATTTCAAGGTCAAAATAGCCATGAGCTGCAATTTGCTCAAGCATGTGATCGAAAAATTTTATACCGGTATTAACTTTTTTCTTTCCGGTTCCGTCAAGATTAAGACATACAGTTACTTCTGTTTCCAGTGTTTTTCTTTCAACTCTGCTTTCCCGCATATTCCTGCACTCCTTTTATATCCGAAAGATTTATTATATCACTAACCTGATTCAATACTACCACAGCTCCTTCAGATAATAACCTGTTTTTTAAATCTTCGCTTTTATCCTGCGGAGGAAGAATTCCAACTCCTTTAACACCCGCCTTGCTTGCAGAAATCATATCATCAGGTGTATCTCCAAGGTAATATGTATTTAAAGAGGGTATTTTACTCTGTATTTGTTTAATACCGTATGGCTCAGGTTTATGAAAACCATCAGGAACATCTTCCATTGCAACAAGCATGGAAAATTGATCTTCAAGATTCCATCTTTTAAGCACAAATTCAGCTTCCAGTCTTGGCCTTCCCGTAAATATCGCAAGATCATGGCTTTTTGCGAGAGTCTTGAAAAATCCGGGTTCAGCAAGAAGATTTTCATTTAAAATATAACCTTTGCCGTTATCTGCAAAATACAATTCCTGAAATTTATTTATAATTTCATTTTTAGAAATATTAATTCCTGAACTTTTCAGCAAATACTCTGTACAATCCCAGTCATTATTTAATCCGCCTTTATTTTTTGCATTTTGGATATCATCAAAGGAAATATCTTTATCTGCAAAATGTTTATAAGTTTCTTTTATTGCCATTCTATAAGAATTTGAAGTATCTACCATAACTCCATCCATATCAAAGACAATCAGATCCTTTTTTTTTAATGCATCAAGTAATATTTTTGCCTGTTCAGGTGCAGGAATGGTTATTCTGAAACAATTTTTTAGATGGGGATCATCCGTAAAGTATTTAACCTTAATGCCTGAATTTAAAAGTCTTGTATAAATAAATTCAGATTTATCTCCAAAATCAACACATAAAAAGTTTGATTCACTTGGATAAACAATTGCCCCTAAAGCTTTAAGCCCATCTGATAATATTGTTTTGGATTGATTTATCTGGTCTCTCATCCAGTTAAAATAGTCTTTGTCATTTAATGCAGCGATAGCTGCTTTTGCAGCAAGGCTATTTACGCTGAAAGGACTGTATATTCTTCTTATGTATTCAATATTTTCAGGAGCGGAAATAATATATCCTATTCTAAGTCCTGCAAGAGCATAGTCTTTTGACATAGATCTTATAATTATTACGTTTTTATATTTTAGAGTTAGATCTTGAAAATGTTCTTTTGCAAAGCTTGAATAAGTTTCATCTATTAAAATAATGCTATTTTTAGCTTTTTCAATGATTTTAATCAGATTTTCTCTCGATATTACTTCTCCTGTTGGGCTGTTTGGAGTTGTAACAATAACCAGTCTGGTTTTTTCATTGATGTTAGTTAAAAATTCATCAATAGGGAAAACCCATCTTTTGCTGTATTTTATTTCTATATAATTGCATCCTGTAGATTTTGCATATACTTTAGGCATTGTAAAAGTTGGAGTTGCAGTAATAACATCATCATTCTGTTCTACAAATGTTTCAAAGATATAACTTATAGCTTCATCAGCCCCATTTGTAGGCATCACCATTGATTTGTCAACATTATTTATATTGGAAAGAAGGGATATCAGCTCTCCAATAGCCGGATAAAATTTAATATCGTTTTCCGAGATGTTTTTTAGGGATTCAATCACTCTTGGTGAAGGACCAATAAGATTCTCGTTAAAATCAAGCTTCATTAAATAATTATCAGGGAAAAGAGGCACCTCATATCCCTGAGCATCAATTATTGTTTTTTTGGGTGAAATCATATTTATTACCTGTTATAAATCTCAAATTTCTTAAATTTTTTCAAATGTGTTTTCTAATTCAACTGGAAATTGTGTGCCATGAGATGTTTTACCCCAGTCCATAGTTCTTTTCATAAATATTATCTTAAATACTATGAATGAAACTACAGGCGTCCAGAATAAAAGCATATATAATCCTGTTTCAATAGCCTGTTTTATTGACTGAAATCTGCTAAGCACAAGATATTTTCTGAGCCCGTAAATCAGGCCGACAATAAAGAAAATACTTACTGCAAAAATAACCGCTATTGAACTTAAAATATGCTGTTCCTGACCTTTAATATAATTTATTCCCTGAATTGCCCATTCGGATGCAAGCCAGACAGGCAGGACAAATTCAGAAATATAAGCCCACATATCGAGGCTTAGTCTGAGAGGGACATCTTTTGAGAAGAAAATTTCAGTGAGATAATCCAGATATCTTCTTATACTGCCTTCTACCCATCTTCTTCTCTGTCTTAAAAGCGAAACAAAATCAGTAACACCTTCTTCATATACTTCCACATCACCGCAAAATCTTATATCCCAATGTTTTAAATGAAGTCTTGTCGAAAGATCAAGGTCATCAGTAATAGTAAGGTTATTCCATCCGTTGACGTCAATTAAGGATTCTCTTTTAATAAGTTGGCCGTTTCCTCTAAGTTCTACAGCTCCTTTTATACAGTCTCTTCCAGCCTGAAAATGTGCATCTAAAGCATATTCATTATTCTGGCATCTTGTAAGAAAATTAAGGTCATTGTTACTAATAACTTTTCTTGCCTGAACAGCTCCTATTTCATTATCTGCAAGGTAAGGAAGAATTTTTTTAAAGAAATCAGGTTTAATTCTTGCATCTGCATCAAATACACAAATAGCTTCACCTTTTGTCAAAGGAAAAGCATCATTTAAGACAGCTGACTTTCCCGGAAAAGCATCTTTATCTCTGATTAAATAATTAACCTGAGGATATTTTTCACTTAATTTTTTGATTATTACAGGAGTGTTATCTGTACTTCTATCGTCTATAATGTAAATTTCATATTTTTTATAGTCAATGGAAAGCATATTTAAAATAGTATCTTCAATAACAAATTCTTCATTATGGGCAGGAATGAGAATGCTCACAAAAGGTTCGTAAGTCATATCAAGCTTTGGAGGGTTTTTTTTAAATTTTCTTTTCTGATGAAACTCTGCTCCTCTCAAAAGTAGGGCATAGAAAGTCAAAAAAGTCAGTATTATAAATAAAGAATATTGAACAGGAATGTATTTTTGAAAAATAATCAAGAATACCCAGAGAAAGATTAGCAATGAAGCCAGTGTAATTCTGTCTTTCAAATCTAATTCATCAAATATTCTTTTGATATTGCTGTTCATAGATTATCCTGTATTTTCAACTATTCTAATAGTAGTGTAATCTGCTTGCATAATCACGGAGAACTTCAGCTGCTTTTTTTCTCCCTTTAATTTCACTTGCCATAACTGCAAATTTCTCTGCATTTTGAGTGAAAATTGAATTATTAAGCACGATTTTAACAGTATCAGATAGTTTTTTTACTGAAAGTTCATCATACCTGATAATTTTTGCAACTTCAAGTTCTGACATTCTTGAAGCATTATTTTCCTGCTCTATCTGTTTTAAGTCCGGAACGATAATTGACGGTTTTCCAAGGGTTAAAAGCTCCATAGATGTACTATGTCCAGCCTGAGTAATAACAAGATCAGCAGCTTTCATGTATTGTGCCAGATTTGGAATTATATTTGCCAGTTTTACGTTTGAAGGAACGTAATCGGTTTTAAATATTGTAAATATATCAAAATCTATATCAGGAAGTTGTTTTGCTACTTCAATAATTGTATCGAAAAGAGGTCTTCTATAGGAATGTCCTCCCAGAGTAACAACTATATAAGGCCTTTTACTTCTTTCAACTGGAATAATTTCATCTCTATTCCAGCTAACCAGAGGTCCAACAAACCTTGTTCTTTTCATAACTTTAAAATTATGGCTTAAATTGGGCAAACAAACTGTATAAGGTGGAGGAAAGTCTGGTATAATAATTTCTTCAACCGAACTAAGCCAAGTTTTCATTATCCAGTCAAAAGATTTGCCAAAAACTCTTATAAGAGCCGAATCCTTTTCAAAAAAAGGATAAAAGGCACTTTGATTTGTTATAACAATGCAGGGTAAACTGAGTTTATCAGCCGCCATAACAGGAACAAGCCTACCATCAGCAACAACGCAGGAAGCTCCGCTTTCCTTAATTATTTGCATTTCCTGTTTTACAAGCTGATTGAATGTTAAAGCCCAGGAATGATTTTTAAATATAGTCTTGCCTACATCAAAAACTCCTTTTTCACCTATAAGTTTTAACTCTTGCTGGAGCTCGACGCAAGGATAACCTGCATTTTTTATTCTTTCCAGAGCATAGTTATATGAACCAATGAGCACTTTGTCATGATCAAATTCTCTTGCCATAGCTAAGATCCGGCTTGAATGACCAAATCCTTCACTGCTGATAGAAAAATATATTTTTTTCTTTAATTGTGTAAATTTGGAATTTTTTAGTTTCCTTTTTCTGCTTAATAAAGGCATATGTAATAAATAACTCCGGTTTTTAGTTTTAAGCCGGATAATTTACCTTTATAAAAAAGTTATAATTATCCAATATATTTTCTCATAAAATAGTCTATTATTTACATAATAATTTTGGGTGATAGTCATCACCACTTTACTTAAAGTTATCAGTTTATGTTATAGCATTTTTATTTTTGATCTTACCTTTAAAAGGCCATATATTCCTAATCCGAGAACCGGCAAAGCTATTAAAATAAGAATTTTAGTAACGCCAATTATATCGGCGCCGAGTGCTGCAACTAATACAGGTAACGTTGAAGATGTACTTAACAATGTATACTGTACTCCAAAGACTTTTCCTCTCATATCCTCTGCTACGGAGCTGTGTATTATAGTTTGAATCGGTACTGCAGTGAGAGCACAGCCAAAACCTATAATACCAGCTATGATATATGAATATATCATTCTTAAAGTCAGTTTAAATGCTTCAAAATGAATTATCCATAAATCCCATCCCGATATATTTATATAAAGGTTATTTGATATAAAACCTACAACAGCAAGTAAAATTAGACTTATTGCTATAACAAAGAAGCCTGAATAAATCAATAAATATTTGCTTGCATTTCTCCATAATTTACCTACAATTAAAGCTCCAATAACCATTCCAATTCCGCTAAATGCTATAATATAAGCAAATTTCTGAGCACCCAGAGCCGGATTTGAGGGATATAATTTTTGCTGGCTTATGCCGATTGAAAGTATTGAAAGCATTACAATGATAGAAAATAACAGAGCGAGCTTTAATATAGCCTGTAAAACTTTCGGGTTTTCTTTAATATAAATAAATCCCTGTTTCAATTCAGAAAAGAAATCAAAAACGGTTTTCTTTTCTGAAGATGCAATTTCTACAGGTTTATACTTAATAAAACTGAGGAATAATGCAGAGATAAAAAATAATCCAGCCACTGCAAGATGCACAGCTTTTAATCCAAAGATATTTATAAGAGGATCTCCAAGAACAAAACCAAAAATTACAGACCCCATCATTGTTGTAGTAAAGAGTGAATTAGCGGAAAGCAGCTGATTTTTATTTACTAATGCAGGAATAGAACTTGCTTCTGCAGGAACAAAAAACTGTGTAACAGCAGATACAAGGAAAGCAAGTATATAAATTCCGAATAATGTTTTGCTAAAAAGAGGAAGAAAAATTATTAATACTGCTCTTAGTATGTTAGTTGTGATTAAAGTATATTTTTTATTCCATCTGTCAATAAATACTCCGGCAACAGCTGTTAATAATATAGCCGGAATTGTAAAAGCAACATAAAGCCAGCTTTGTAGTGATGTTGATGTGCTAAAAATACTTGCTATAACGGCTACAAAAATAACAAATGTAACCCTGTCTCCCAGCTGGGAAAAAACCTGCCCGAGCCACAGTGATAAAAAATTCTTGTTTTTAAAAAGAGACCTGTATCCGTCTGCTTTTTGAGTTAAAGGAGTTACTATATCTTCCTGCATTTTATTTTCTCTACATTTATAATTTTAATAAAGGACAATGTGTCATATTGAACTTGTTTCAGCATCTTTTAATCTATAGATCCTGAACTCATTAGTATTAGATAGGGGGGCGTTACGAAGAATCTTAGCATGAGAATGTGCCTTTGGCACTTCAGGATGACGTAATTATATCATCTATTTTTTATCGATACTTGATTCATTGATTAACACAAACATTCAATTAATTCTGGAGTTTTTAGTTTTTTATGAGACCTTAAAGCCACATATTCTTTTAAAACTCTGAAACAGGAATCTAATGATGACTGATCAATAAGATCTTCAGGAAAATCAAAATTTGCCGCATCTTTAAATACCTTTAAAATATCATGATCTATTTCGACTGCCTCTTTTACACTGCTGCTGCAATTTCTGCATACAATTCCGCCTGCTTCTGCTGAAAATGTAAAGCCGTCTTTTTGAATTAATTCATTGCATTTTACGCAGTGGTTTAATTCTACAGCATAACCGAGCAGATTCATAAAAACAAGTTTGAATCTGATTGTAGCCCATAAAGCTTCTTCTGTATTTGAAGATAACGAGATATTTTTTAATGAATCAAAAAATAAATCATAAATTTTGCTGCTGTTGGTATCATTTTCAAGCCCGAAAGTATTAATAAGCTCTGCACAATAAATTGCATAAGTAAGCTTTGCTACATTCTGACGAAGTTCTTTGAAACTATCAATAAGTTCGGCCTGACATACGACATCAAGTTTTTTGCCTTTAGCTACAAGAAGCTTATTGGATGCAAGCATCATCATTCTGCCGCCAAGTTTACTTGCAGGCTTTTTTATTCCTTTTGCAACACACCTGATAATCCCATGATCTCTGGAATACATAACTATAATTTTGTCTGCCTCCCCGAGATTATATGATTTTAAGTTTATTGCCTGTGTTTTATAATTTGTCATTTTGGTCATAAACCCCATTACAAGCATTTCTTATCAGAAGAAGAGCTTCTATTCTTCTAAATTTTAACATAATTATTTAATAAAATAATAGTAGTGCTATAACATAGACTGATAACTTTAAGCTGAATCTAACTGTTTCAAAGCTTTAGTCGTTAACATAAGTTAGGTGATGACTATCACCAAATATTTAATATTAACGGAATTATTGTACCTTAATATCAGAAATATATTTTTCAGTCTCTGCTTTAAAATCTTTCGGAGGTATTTGCCATTTCTTTTTATTCATTGATTTTGGAACAAATACCGCAGCTATTTTATCTTTATATACTTCTTGCCAATCATCAAGCATTGATACCTGAGCATAAAGATCTTTATAATCTAAAGGAATAAGCATCAAATCAGTATGATATTTTCTTAAAAGTCCATCCCAACCGATTTTCATATAGTGGAATCTGGCAACATCATCAATAACAGAATCAGGATATACTTCTTCATATCGTCCATCAACAGCAATATGGCATTGCGGGTATAGTTTCCAGAGCGCATAACTGCCCCAGTTGAACAAAACAAGTAAATTTCCGGATAAGTGATTTATTTGAATAAATTTTACTGCTCTTGCAGGAAAAACATTTTCATTAACAGCAATTTTGCGGGGTAATGATACCAGTGATACAAAACTGATAATAAAAATAATGCTGTATATAAAAGTTTCCCTGAAAACTTTGCCAAACTTTCTTAATAAGGCAGGGAATAAAGAGTAAATTCTGCCAATTATATTAAATGTATACCAGTTTATTGCAGGGTACAGCCAGTAATAAATATAAGATGCTGATGCAATACAGAAAAATATTATATGTCGAATATGCTTTAATGACATGTAAAAAGTAACAGCAAGAATTAAAATTTCTGCCCAGTTTATTTCTTTAAAACGTTTTTTAAACATATATACCAGTGATAACAGAGTTAATACTATAAAAATCTTAAATCCCAAAACTTGTGTTATAGAAGCAAAAAGGTTAAGCGGAGCCCATTCACCTATATATGGCCTATTCATGCTGACAGCACTTATGAGAAAAGACCAGTATTTTATTCCATAAGGGTTTACTAAAGTTGCAATTATAGATAAGACAAGGATTAATAAATATTTAAGAGGATTTCTTTTATTAATAAGCTCGCCAATAGTAAAAAGAGCAACTATTCCAAGCCCGGCTAAAAAGCCTCCATGTGTATTTGCCCATATAACCATTGTTACCGGAAAAATCCAGATAAGTTTATTTTGTCCTTTTCTGACCTGATCAAGAACGTAAATCCAAAGGGCAAAAAAGAAATAAGTAAATGCATGTGATCTAAGCACATTGTCAAAGGCGGGTAATAGGGCAATCAATAAGAGAATGTAATAGCTAATCCGGTATGGTTTATCTTCATTAGCCCTATTTTGATTTGTTAGAAATACAAACAGGAAAATTCCTAACAGAATAATAAATTTTAAACTTAATAAACCTGCATCTCCAAAATGATGCGCTAAATAATAAAAGATAGCCCCTGCACCCCATTCATGATCAACCCAAAATAATTTTGTGGGTGTATATGCAAAGATATCATGAGGTAAAACATTTCCTAATTGCGAAAAAATCTTTCCTACTGCAAATCTTGCCCATAAATCCCAGTCTGAACGGTTATATTTAACTGTAATAAAATATATAACGCCCATTATTCCAGATAGAAAAAGATATTTTTTTATATAAAATCCATATTTATCAAGAAAACCGGAATATTTATCTGCAATTAAAGCAATAATATCAATAAATACTGTAATAATAAATACAAAAGTCATTATAATTACAAGACTATTCATTTTTTAATCCTTAAAATACTCCTACCCAATTAGATTTCTTAATGTATTTATATCATAAATTTTTCAGGAAAATAAAAATTTTCTTTATAAACTCATTTTAGTATAATATTAGTGAACAAATTAAAGGCTTTTAGGTATGGCAAAGATAAAAACTAAATGGATATGTTTAAATTGCGGATATGAAACTACAGGATATCTGGGTAAATGTCCTGATTGCGGGGAATGGGGAACGTTAGCCGAAGAAAAATTGCAAAAAAATGACAAAAAAAAAGGATTAACTGTATATACAGGTTTTAAATCAGAACCTCAGCTTTTAAAAAATATACAAATTGATGATGCGATTCGTTTTTCTACAGGATTAAGCGAGTTTGACAGAGTGCTTGGAGGCGGACTTGTAAAAGGATCTCTTGTTCTTGTAGGAGGAGATCCGGGTATTGGCAAATCTACATTAGTACTTCAGTCAAGCGGAAATCTTGCAAAGAAAGGAATAAAAGTTCTATATGCTTCTGCTGAAGAATCATCAGCACAAATTAAATTAAGAGCAAGCAGGTTAAATATTGATTCTGAAAATATTTATATATATGCAGAAACAAATTTAGATGAAATTCAGGTAAATATAGATAACATAAAACCTGATGTGGTTATAATAGACAGTATTCAGGCAGTATACAATTCTGGTCTTACAAGTTCTCCCGGCAGTGTAAGTCAGGTCAGAGAATGCTGCAATATATTGATGAATATTGCCAAAACTTGTGGAATAACAGTAATTGTCATAGGACATGTTACAAAAGATGGAATGATTGCAGGACCAAAAGTCCTCGAACATATGGTTGATACAGTTCTTTATTTTGAAGGTGAGAAATATAAATCCTATAGATTAATAAGAACAATAAAAAACCGTTTTGGAAGCACCAATGACGTTGGTGTATTTAACATGGAAGATAACGGTCTTGTTGAAGTAACTAATCCCAGCGAACTTTTCCTTGCTGAGAGATGTGAATCAATAACACCGGGAAGTGTTGTAATTGCAACCAGTGAAGGAACAAGACCGCTTCTAGTAGAAATTCAGGCACTTGTAGGTCCAACTTCCTATGCTTCACCAAGAAGAGTAGCAACAGGCATAGAATATAACAGAGTTCTCCAAATTTTGGCTGTTCTTGAAAAGCGTGTTGGTTTAAATCTCAGCAAACATGATGTTTATGTTAATGTTGTTGGAGGAATAGATATTCAGGAGCCGGCTGCTGATCTTGGAGTTGCTCTTGCTGTTGCGACCTGTGCAAGAAATGTAATTGTTGATCCTGAAACAGTTATAATGGGGGAAATTGGATTATCAGGCGAAATACGAAGCGTGAGACAGCTTGAATCAAGAATTAATGAAGCTGCAAAACTCGGATTCAAAAAAGCTATTGTACCAAAAGCAAGTCTTCCTCTAAAAAACAGCCCGAATGGAATTAAAATTATCGGTGTTTCAAGACTAATAGAAGCAATTTCTAATTCAATTCCGGCAAAGGAAGAAGTCGGAATAAAATAAAAGCTCATTTTGAGCCTCCATCATTACTTTACTTCACTCACGCTATCGCCTATTTTCCAAACATCTTTTTAAAAGGTTCATTAACTTCTTCAGTTGCATATTTTGAATTTATAACAATAGTTTTCTTTCTAAGGGTATCTCTTTCCTTATAAAATGACTTCTCATAAGTTAAAGGTTTTGAATGGTTGATATTGTATAGTCCTTCTTTTTTTAGTTGTGCCACATTTATATTTTTAAGAGTGGTTTTGATCTGCCATATTCTATTTTCGTCAGCAGGATGACTTGAATCTTCCTCCAAGACATCAGGTAATCTTTTGAAAAAATCAAAAATCCTTACAGAATTTGCAGGATAAAAACCTGCTTTAATCATCATAATAAGACCCAGTTTATCAGCTTCATATTCGCATTTTCGGGAAAAAGCCAGCTTATCATATTCATTTTCAGTTTTTATATTTTCAAGAGATTTTTTTTCCTGTACTATTTTGGTATTTATCAGATTAGATGCTCCATAATTCCCAATTAAAGGAGTTAAAATACTGTATTTATTGACTAA
>Ga0209340_1002145_pt1 | contig 12032 bp, 5 predicted proteins | sample EPASupsiteSAE323_FD_187266 | JGI IMG/M metagenome (GOLD analysis project Ga0209340, IMG submission 187266) | Bioremediated contaminated groundwater from EPA Superfund site, New Mexico - Sample SAE3-23 (SPAdes) (version 2) | ecosystem: Environmental > Aquatic > Deep subsurface > Groundwater >... | reverse complement strand
AATAGCCATTAATTATACCGCATACATGGAATTATATGTCAACCCTGTATGGGAACAAGCTAAATTCGCCGTAGGCGGAGGCCCCAGGCTTTTAAAAGACGGCGAAATAATATGCGATAAACAGTCTGAAAAATTTAAATCAGACGTAACATCGGGCAGGGCGCCAAGAACCGCGATCGGCATTACGGCGGACCGAAAAATACTTCTCATATGCGTTGACGGGCGCCAAAAAAACGCGGCAGGCATGACGCTTAAAGAGCTCGCGGCATATCTAAAAAAACTCGGGGCTAAAGACGCCATGAATCTTGACGGCGGCGGCTCGACGACCTTCTTTTTAATGGGGCGCGTCGTCAATTCCCCTTCCGACGGACGCGAAAGGCCGGTTTCACAGGCGCTGGTCATTAAGCCGAAAGACAATCTTAAAGATTACGCTATTAACTTAAATAAAGAATATAATAATCAAAAATATTAAAATCGAAGGGCTGATAATTATGTCGAAACCTTTATTGGCATTCTCATTAAAAAGCCTGGCAACAGCTGCCATGGCTTTCGTTTTTATTGTCATTTTTTTTTACACAGCCGGCGCTCGCGACGGCGTGGAAATAATGAAGATCAAAGACGTCAAAGTCGGCATGCGCGGAATCGGGCGTACGGTCGTTAACGGCTCAAAAATAGAAGAATTCGATGTTGAAATACTCGGCGTTTTAAAAAACAATAAACTCGACGACGCTCTTCAAATATCCGGCTCGTCTTTTTTAGTGCAGGTTTCAGGCGGCGTCATCGAACGTTCCGGCGGAATAGCTGCCGGCATGAGCGGTTCGCCCGTATATATAAATGAAAAATTGGTGGGCGCGATCTCATCAGGATGGGTCATGGCCGATCATACAATAGGGCTCATGACCCCGGTCGAGGAAATGCTGGGCCTTTTCAGATACATGAAAGAAAAAAAAAGCTGCGACGTTAATTATCTTATCGACCGCGACGCGATGATTTTCATTGATAAATCAATCAAAATCGGCGATTATAAAGGCGTTAAAATAATCGACGGCGGCAAAAAATACGCGTGCGACCCGGAATTCATGTATTTCGAGCCGGCGGCCACGCCTCTTCTTGTTTCGGGCTTAAACGGCAGAAACTACGATCTGCTTTCAAAGCTGGTTAAAAAGAATGGCTATAGCATAAATATGTTGAATTTGCAGAGCAACGCCGGCATAAACTCATCGAGCGATTTCGAAATACCCGATTTAAAACCAGGGCATGCAATAGCGGCCCAGCTCGTGCGCGGCGACATCAACGTAACCGCCATCGGGACGCTCACATATTTAAACGAATCGAAATTTCTGGCCTTCGCTCATTCTTTCGTAAAAAAGGGCGATTGCAACTTTTTTTTCGCGCCCGCCAATATTTATTACTGCTTTTCTTCTCAGGAAATGCCTTTTAAAATAGGCGCCCCTGGAAAACCTATCGGCTGCGTCAAAGTCGATAGAAACGAAGGCATCGCCGGACTAATCGGCGAACTTCCCAGGATCGCGAGCGTAAGAGCTAAAATTAACGATCTGGACAATAATATAACCAAAGAATTCTCGTCGCAAATAATAAACGACACCTCGATGATGGCCGATCTGGTGCAGACCATTTTAACGCAGGCCATCGACGAAGGAATTAACCGCCAGGGCAGCGGATTCGCCAAAATAAAATACCGCATAAACGGACGCGCTAAAAATAACCAGGAATTTAAAATCGAAAGAACCAATTATTTTTATGACGTATCGGATATCGCGACTATCGCTATTGACGAAATTCTGGCTGTAGTGAACGCCGTAATAAACAATCCGTTCGATAAAGCCGAAATATACGACATCGACACCGAATTTAGCATAAGCGAACAGAACCCGTGCGCAAAAATCAGCGAAATATCAATTTCAAGCGAAACCTGCCAGGCCGGAGAAAGCGTAGAGGCGTCGCTTACCATAGAGCCGGAACACAAAACTTCGTTCAGCGAAACATTTTGCATACCAGTGCCGGTCAACCTCCCCGGCGGCAATTATATCTTAAACATTTCGTGCAGCGATTACCTTCGCGAAAGCACCGCTATCGACGAACCGGAATTCAGCGAAAAAAACGGAAACCCCCTCGAAATGATAATGAAGAAAAAAGCCGTTTCATTTAAAGATTTAATAAGAAGATTAAACTCTACCGAAAAAAACAACCAGGTAGTATTTGAATTTTCTCCCGCCCCCAAAACCGAAGACCTGCCTCAAGAAACAAAAGGCGCGGGCGGCGAAACGGCTGATAGAAAAACCGATATCAGGCGTGAACCGCCGTCTAAAGAAATCACGAAATATAAAAAAGGACGCGAAGAAAACGAGCCGCAGGACAAAAAGAATGACAAACCCGAAAATAAAACGGCCGGGCCCGCACGGACCGGAAGAATTAAAGTAACATACCCGCTTTCGAATCTAACAGGAAAAATACAGCAAATGATCTCCGGATTAAAATCCGAATATCTTTCTAAAAATCCCGAGCCGGCCGAAGAAAACTATAAACATTACAAGGGATTCGAGTATATTATCAATCCGTTCGGAGCTCAATTAAATATAACTGTCACAAACGGCGAATATATGGGTGAAGAAAATGAAAATTCTGACGATAAAGAATTAAAGCAGCCTATTAAAGCTGATGAAACAGTGAAACAGTAAATAAGGGAACCAAACAAATGTTCAAATTTTTACTTAAACAGTTTAATTATATGATAAACGGCCTCGGCGAAATGACGCAGATGGCTTTAAGCGGCCTTTCATTCTTAATAAGAGGCAAAATAAACTTTCGCGACCTGTTTTATCAGATGTCGCAAATAGGCGTAGATTCTTTATTCATGGTTTCCATAACCGGCCTTTCTACCGGCATGGTGCTCGTAGTTCAAATGGGCAATCAAATGGTTAAAATGGGCGCGGAATCATATGTCGGCGGAATAGTGGCGCTCGCACTCGCAAGGGAGCTCGCGCCCAACTTGACCGCTATAGTCGTAGCCGGCCGCATAGGTTCGGCTATGGCGGCGGAAATAGGGACCATGGTCGTCACCGAGCAAATAGACGCCCTGCACACTCTCGCGGTAAGCCCGATAAAATATCTTGTAGTCCCACGTGTTCTGGCCGCAGCCCTCATGCTTCCGATTCTTACGATATATGCTAACGCCATAGGAATTTTCGGCGGTTCGTTCGTCTCGGTAGCGCAGGTCAATATATCGCTTGTTTCTTTCAAGGAATCCATATTAGCTACGCTCTTAGTCAGAGACATTCTGGGCGGCCTTGCAAAAGCGTTTATTTTTGGAATAATAATAGGCATCGTCGGCTGCTATAAAGGCTTTAAAACTTACGGCGGCGCGGAAGGCGTCGGCAAATCGACTACAAGCGCGGTCGTTTTATCGATAATGCTTATTTTAATAGCTAATTATTTTTTATCGGTCCTGGTCGTAAACGTAAACGAATCTTTTTTTACTAATTAAGGTGGCAAATTGAAATTTAATGCGACTTCTTACGCCGACGAAATAAAAAAAGGCGAAACTATAATATCCGTACGCGACCTTTATAAGGCGTTCGGCTCTAAAAAAGTTTTAAAAGGGCTTACGCTCGATGTTAAAAAAGGTGAAATTCTCGTTATAATAGGTCCGTCGGGATGCGGAAAATCGGTTTTATTAAAGCTCATAATGGGCTTACTGGCGCCCGACTCCGGAAAAATATTTTATGCAGGCAAGGAAATAACGAAATTTAACGAACACGAGCTCAATGAAATGCGCAAACGTTTCGGAATGCTCTTTCAGGGCGCGGCATTATTCGATTCACTAAGCGTAGGAGAAAACATATCTTTCGGCCTTCGCGAGCACACCAATTTAAGTAAAAGCGAAATAGATAAAATAGTCAACGAAAAACTAGAATTAATAGGCCTTCCAGGAATAGCCGCCTTAAGCCCGTCGCAATTATCCGGCGGCATGAAAAAAAGAGTCGGCCTGGCGCGCGCGATAGCGATGGACCCGGAAGTTTTGCTCTATGACGAACCCACTACGGGACTCGACCCGGTAATGGTCACAATTATCGATAAACTGACTCTGGATATGAATAAAAAACTCGGATGCACAACGATACTTGTAACCCACGACATGAAATCGGCTTTTCGCATAGCCGACAAAATAGCGATGCATTTTAACGGACAGATTATAGAAGTGGGCACCAGAGAAGAAATAATGAAATCGAAAAACCCCGTCGTAAAGCAATTCATCGATGGAAGCGAAGAAGGTCCGATAACAATATCACACGCCACTGTGGAAAAATAACGATTAAGTAAATTTATATTTTTTTATATAACAATTGCCCGGAACTCTTAACATGGCAATTTCGAAGGGATGAATTTAAATATGCAATTAACACCCACGATGAAAGTCGGAATACTGGTATTAATAGGACTATTCTTTCTGGCGGCAGCCGTTTTTATAATAGGCGACGTGCAGCTATTTAATAAACGATATTTCATGAGCGTTAAATTCACTCATGTCGACGGCCTGCTCGAAGGGGCTAAAGTCACCTTCGCCGGCGTTAAAGTCGGAAAAGTCGAACAAATTAATATAAAAGGCGGCATGGTTTACGTTAAAATATCGATTAGCGAGAAAATAAAAATCTTGAAGTGCACGCGCTTTATGATCGACACCGCGGGGCTTATGGGCGAGAAATATCTCGGAATGGATGTCGCGGAATGCGATAGCGAGAAAATTAACGAATATTATAAAGAAAACGAAGAGGCAACCGGCATCGAACCGCTAAGGCTTTCAAAATTATTCGGCGACGGCGAAAAAATCATGCAAAAACTTTCGCACAGCATAGAATCGATAAATAAAGTCATCGGCGATGAAAGCGTAATCGATTCTTCAAGAAATATGATAATTAACGCTTATGAAATAACTCTTTCAGCAAAGAATTTCATGCTTTCATTAGAAGACCGCATAGACGGAATACAGGACAATATAGAATCGCTGCTTAAAAGCTTCGGCGAAGCGGGAGCGTCTATCGCCGATCTGATCGAAGAAAACAAGCTCAATGTGTCCGAACTAATTCAAAATTACAGGGACGTCGGCTCGGAATTTCTCGATCTTATAAGCGAAAACAAGAAAAACGTCGCGGCATTGATTAAAAACATGGACAGCACGACAATAAATCTTAATAAACTCGTATCCAGAATAGAAGATGAAGGAAAAACCGCCGACAAAATAAAAGAGATGCTCGAAAATTTTAGAAAAACATCTAAAAATGTAGAAGAGGCGACAAACTCCATAAATAATATATTCAAAGACGGATCGGTTGAAACCGAACTTAAAAGCTCAATAAAATCAGTCGCAAGCGTCGCAAAAAAAGCGGATTCTTTCTTATCGGGCTTTAAAAACACCGTCATGAAACTTGTTTATACTATCAGAATGGATAAAAATAATAAAAAATCGCATAACGACATGGCCATAAAAATAAATACCAGCGGCGACAAATCATTTCTGATAGGCGCAAGAGACATAGGCCATGGAAACGAATTCGATCTTCAATTCTGCCAGAATGGAACGGGCAAATTAAGCAAACGCATGGGAATAATCAAATCGAAAGTCGGATTCGGCGTCGATTATAAGTGGAAGAAAAACGTCCTTTATTCCGTAGATGTTATAGACACTCACGACACGCAGGTTGAAACGACGTCTTTATATAAACTCAAAGGTAATATAGCCATTCAATCCAAAGTCGAAAACGCCTTAAAAAAGAAAGAAAGAAATTATAATGTTGGTATTCAATACGCTTTTTAAGCATGTAAGACTATTGTTCTTATATATAAAAGGCTTGGCGCCGCGTCTCAAAAACGCCATCGCAATTATGCTGACGGCGATTTTGAGATTTACGCATTTCGGCTTTTCACTGCTTTTATTCATAATAAAAAAAAAATACCGGGATGTTAAAAATTTCATCGTTGAAAAAACCGGCCCTATAACTTATCTATTTTTTAAAATATCAGTTCTGGTTTTACTTTCAATCGCATTTACAGCCGTAGCCAAAACATATCTTTTTCAAAAAATAATGGCCGAGCGGATGATTAAAACCATCGGCAATAACGTTAAAGTTTCGGAAATAGATCTCGGAATATATAATTTTTCACATGATTGCGTTACCATTAAAAATCTCGAACATTTTTCAAGTTATTTTCAGCTCAGCGCGAATGAAATCGACGTCAGTTACGATTTTTTGGAAAGCATGAAAGATGAAGCCAAAATAAATATAATCAATTTTAAAGCGCCGGTTCTCACGATTAACGATTTCAACGCCTTTTTAAATTATATTGCCGCCAATCACGCGATTTTCAAAAACGGCGGAATGGCGCTTTCAAAGTTGCCTAAAATGAGCGTATTAAAAGGCCGCATCGCACTTGGCGGGATGGAAGCTTCGCTTGAAAATTTATGCTGCGAAATAACTCCGCTCACCGACAACATAGTTTTTCTTAAAGCTCGCGCCGAACTTAAAGAATCAAAATGCTCTATCACTTTTAACGTAACGATAAACCTCGAAAAAAATATTATAAAATACGGCGGAAAAATATATTCAGCGCGTCTTGAAACCATAGAAAAAGCTTTTAAGCCTTTCTTGAAAAAACTTTTCATCGATAGGACCGCCGGTGAAGCGGATATCGAATTTAGCGGCGCATTTTCTTTTGATAATAATAAAAACGAAATTGAATTTAAGACTAAATTGCAAAATTGTAAGATCATAACCGAAAAATATCCGCATGACCCATTAATTATAAAAAACGCGAATTTAAGGGCAGCCGTAACCGCCAACGCCGCAAACATAAGCCATTATTCACTTGAAATCAATGACACTAAACTTTATTTTAAAAATAAAAACATCGATTACAAAGGCGAATTTTCGGATAAAAAAAATGAATTCAGCGCATTCATAGATTCGCTTACGCCTTTCGACTATGAGCTATTCACCGATAAGCCGCTGCCGGACGCCTTAAAAAAATATGCGCCGGACATGACCATGAGTTACAGCCATTCGAGTTCGCGCCAGGAAGCTAAAATTAAAGCGCTTCCAAGAAACCTCTTTAAAATTTATAACGGAATCGAAATAAAATTCAGCGGCGGAGAATTCTTTATCGTTAAAGCCAGCGACGAAATCTCAATCGAAGCTAATTTCGGATTGGCGCTAAACGATTGGCCTCCGTTTATTTTTAACGTTCGCTCATCCGGCGGCGCAACCGATTATGCATATGAAATAAAAGGCATAGGCGAAGGCATTGTAAAATTATATCCCGATTTCACATTAAGCAATCTGCGCTTTAAAAGCAACCGCCAATCAGACCCAAGAGTCTTTGCCGGCGGATTTTCAATAGATTTCATAACCGATTGCTCGCAAGCGAAAAAACTTATTTTAAGCGTTTCTGATTTAAACGCTTTCAAATTAATAAGTTTATTATTTCCAACCGATATTCTTAGCTCGACGGCCCGTTATATTCATTTAAGGCAGCTTTCATCGTTAGATCTCGTTTTAAGCGGCTACTTCGAGCAAGAAAGATTCATTTCCCAGTTCAGCTTATTCACGAAAGCTAAAAACGATAGCCTTAAAAGCAAAGCCGAACAAAAGCAGCCGTTTTTAGCCGGAGCGTTGTCTTTATTGAATTTCAGCAGTTCGCCTTCTTATTATTTTAAACTCATAACAAGCGCCGGCAAAGCCATTGAAATATCTCCCATAACGAATAACTTTATATCGCACGAATTAATAAAATACATTGATAAAGAGAACATGACTTTCATATATAGCGGAAATTCGGCAAACTCTCATCTGGAATTCAACTGCGCCGGAATCAGGCTCGAATGCGAAGACAAGCAGCTGCTGCATCTTAATTACTTATCAAAGGCAGGAGTCGAGATCAACGGCGATTACAATTTAATTTCAGAAAATTTCAAGGCAAAAATGCGTCTTATCGGCGATAACGCTCCTGAATTAATAAAAAAAATATGTAATTTAACGAAATCTCAAATCGTCTCGATCGAATGCAACACTGAAAAACTCACTATAAAAGGCTTCGATAACGCCGGCGAATTGCAGCTGAATTTATCGGCGAATGTAAAAAAAAGCGACACGCAGCACTTAAAATTCAGCATGAGCGATGTCGTTTTTGAAACGCCCTCCATATTTTTTAACGGCAGCGCGGCATTAAACGCCCAAAACATGCAATATTCAATTTCCGGAACATACCGCCCGAAACTGGCCGCAGGAAACCCGTTGAATTCATTATCTTTTAAAGTAACCGGCGACGGGACGTTAACCGGCGATAAATCTTCGATAAGCCTGAAGCTTGCCAGCTCGCCGATTTGCAACGCCGCAACGATGGGCATGAACGTCGAATACAGGCTGCCGGAAGGAAAAATAAACAAAATCAGCAATATTAAATTAGCCGATCTAAAGGGCGAGCCTTTAATTGATGTTTCAATTGAGAACTTCGGCAGCAAACAATCTCCGGAAAATTGTCATCAAATATCATATAAAAGCCAGAAGGGCGCAATCATTAAATTTTTATCAAGCTCAACGCCCGAAGAACTTTTAAAATTTTCGGCATTCTTTTTAAATAATAACGCAAACTTAAATATAACAGAACTTATTGCCGGCTTAAAAACCATCGTCAAAGAAATTGAAGTCAACGGAAAGATAACGCTTAAAAATTTCGCCTTCGATTCGCATGAAATGGACGTAAGCGCAAGATTATTAGATTCAACCAATATTTCCGCTTCATTTGAAACCGATGAAAAATGTAAAAACATTTACAGATCAAAGTTATTTAATTTTAACATAGGCAATATAACATATAAAGCGGAATGCGAAATTGACATCGAAAAACAGGCGGGAACCATAAAAACTTCCAATAACAAAATTCCCCTGGCTGCGATTTTAGAAAAAATCAGCGGCGAGAAATGCGATGCGGCGGGTACGCTAAACCTTGATTCATCTATTTTATTAAAGCCCGGAAGCGTCGATATAAATGCATCTTGTTCATTACACGATTCAAAGGTTGATACCGACAAAATAGTTAAAGTCCTTAACGCTAAAAAGCGCGGCAAATACCCGGAGTTCATTAATTTAAATATCGAAGTTACGCTGGGGGCGTCGAATTATATATTAAGCCAGGATTTAAACGCGCTCGTCGAAGGCTCTTTCTGCATTAACGGAACGCCTAACGCCCCTTCGCTTTCAGGCAATATCGATATTGTTAGAGGCAAGCTTAATTATTTCAGCCGCACGTTCGACATAGAATCGGGCGGTTTCAGGCTTTCCACTTTAAAAAACGTTTCCAAATTAACGGAAAACAAATCAGGACAGCCCCGGGTAGCGAAGCCGGAAAAAGCTCAAATTCAAAACAATGGGTTTAATTATAAATTAAACGTCAACGATTTTAAAAATTTTTCTTTCAAGCAGGGCGGGTCGGACGTTGAAGTTTATATGTATATTTCGGCGGCGCTGCAAGCCGACGATTACGACGTAACGTTAAGCCTGTCGGGTTCTCCGGGCAAACTTAACGTTTATCTGACATCCAAACCGGAATTGTCTCAGGAAGCGATTCACATGTTATTATATGGAGTTAAACCAGATCCTACGGTAGTTTCCGGCGGCGGCGAACAGCTCACTTCGGGAAAATTCATCGACGCTATAAACAGCCAGGTTCAGGACGCTATTTATCAGCGTCTCAGCAATTCGCTCGAAAAGAAATTCAATTTAGACGAAGTGCGCATCAACACGTACACCGCCAATACTTATTCAACGCTTGGAAATAAAAACGGCGGCACATCAGAACTTTTAAGAAATTTCAATCATTACACCGACGTCGAAGTGAAAATCGGCAAATACGTAGATCCGGCGTTGTATCTTAGCTATAGCAAAAACCTTTATTCACCTAAAAGCGACAGTATCGGAATGGAATATAAAGTCAGAAAAAAACTCTTCGTCGATGGCAAGGTAAACCAGAGCATGGAATATCGCGTCGGCGCAAAATACGGCATACCTTTTTAAGCGCGTTAAATTAAATGGCGCTAAATAAATAAAATTAGTATAAAACCACTCTTCGCCTGTGTTTTTAATATAATTACGCGGTTGCGCTAATTTATGTTAATTATACCAGTGTCTTTTTTCATTTTTATGCCGATAAAAATTTTATCGAAATAAGTTTTTTTATTTTGATAAAATCTTTTTTTTTATCTGGTGTGCATCTAATAATTAAATAAAAAAAGATTTGACAAAATCAGAAAAATTATAATATAATAACGACTACTAATAAAAAGATAATGTTAAGTAACAAATAAACTTCTTTTTATAGTAATTTTTGGGGGTTTAAGATGAAAAGAACCATTGCTACACTATTGTTAGTATTTTTATGCGCACATTTTACTCCTGTTAGCTTGGCCGATGCTAAAGAAAAGAAGTCGCCCAAGAAAAAAACTGCACAGCAAAGCGTTTCAACTAAAGCGAAAACCGAAAAAGCGAAACCGGACGATTCGCGTCTCGGAAAGATCGTTGACATCGCAGTAGCTGGCGCCAGATCTGTCAATCCATCGATAGTTTTACTATCGCTCACAATGAAGCCAGGTATGGAACTCACAGAAGCTCTTATCGATGAAAATATGAAAAGAGTATTTAACGTGGGTTATTTTACTCAAGACATCGGCGTCGATGTCGTGCCCGTAAAAAACGGAAAGAAGATCATATTTAAAGTTGTCGAAAATCCTGTAATTAAAAGCATTAAGCTTAAAGGCAACACGCTTATCGACAACAACAAAATCTATAAAACGATACAAAACAAAGCCGGACAGGTTTTCAATTCCGCGCTCGTTTCATCGGACGTTCAATCCGTTCAAAAAATATTCGATGAAGCCGGTTACACGATTAACAACGTTTATAACGTTCAATTCGACGGCGAAGTGCTGACGTTTTTCATCCAGGAAAACCAAATTGAAGGCATAAAAGTCGTCGGCAACGAAACAACCAGAGAATATGTAATTCTTCGCGAATTAAAATTCAAATCCGGCGAAATATACGACGACAAAAAAATTACCAGAAGCTTACAAAAAATTCAAAATCTGGGTTATTTCTCCGAAATCAGGCCGCGCTGCGAACCGGGTTCGGCCCCCGGCAAAGTCGATTTTATAATCGAAGTAAAAGAACAAAAAACCGGCACGATAACGATAGGCGGCGGCTATAGCTCCGCTAACGGCTTCGTCGGCATATTCGAAATAGCTAAAAAGAACTGGCGCGGTAAAGGCCAAACCTTGAACGCACGCCTCGAATTCGGCGGGACAAGAACTTACGAGCTCGGTTTCATAGAACCATGGTTCAGAAACAAACGTTTATCTTTAGGCGGCAATATTTACAATACAAGGACTACTCAAAAATACTACCGTCCAAATCAGAACGCCGTCGAATATAACGAAGCGCGCAAGGGCTTTAATTTAAGCGTAGGCAAGCCTTTTTCAGAAATCGTCGACGGCTCGCTCACATTCCGCGATGAAAACGTAAGCCTGACCAACACTCAGGACATCCAGAACATACTGAATCAAAATTATATCCGCGAAGGCCACTATCAAACTTTAAGCGCTTACGTCGGCCGCGACACTCGCGATAATAACTTCAATCCACGCCGCGGAACTTTTAACGCCGTTAACGTAGATACGACCGGCGGCTTTTTAAAAGGACCGGACGCATTTACAAAATACAGATTAACCTTAAGAAAATATCAGGCCATAAATACTCACGGCGTTATCGCCGGACGCCTTATGGCGGGAACGGCTAATCTTACAAGCGGCACGCTGCCTCTTTACGAAGAATATGGCGTCGGCGGCGTCTACACAGTCCGCGGTTACGAATGGCGCGAATTCATCGGAAAGAAAATGTTCGTCGGCAACCTCGAATATCGTCATAAGCTCAATAAAAACTTCGAAAGCTACCTGTTTTACGATTTCGGCG
>Ga0209340_1002142_pt1 | contig 12041 bp, 5 predicted proteins | sample EPASupsiteSAE323_FD_187266 | JGI IMG/M metagenome (GOLD analysis project Ga0209340, IMG submission 187266) | Bioremediated contaminated groundwater from EPA Superfund site, New Mexico - Sample SAE3-23 (SPAdes) (version 2) | ecosystem: Environmental > Aquatic > Deep subsurface > Groundwater >... | reverse complement strand
GGTCATGGTTTTGGACCGGGCCGGGCTGCCGCATATTGTCTTTCTGGATACCCAGAGCTACCCTTTTACCCTGCAACATGTATGGAAGACCAGCTCGGGTTGGCGCCAGGAAGCAATCGCAAACCCGGTGGATACCAATACCCCTTCCCTGGCAATTGATAACTCTGATAAACTGCATGTTATCTATACTAATATGAATGGAGTGTTTTGCGCTGAGCAGGATAGCCAGGGCTGGCATTCGGAATGCATTACAAAGGATATTTACAGTTACGTCTCCTCTTGGGTAATGGACAATTCCGGCAGATTTCATATTATCTATTACGATAAAAAGGGGATTTATTTTGCTGACCAGGATAGCAGTGGCTGGCAAATACAATGTATTGAGAAAATGGATCGGGAGTGCCCGAGCTTGGCAGTAAATAGTTCTATAGTGATGGATCGCCAGAATCAGCTACAGGTGGCCTATCAAGAATATCAAGATGGGAATCATTTAAAAATGGATCTGCAGTACGCCTGGCGGGACAATTCGGGTTGGCATCGGGAAAAAATCGATTCGAGTAGCCACGATCTGCGCTTATTCCTGGACGAAGGTGGAAAACCACAGGTATATTACACCAATGACGGCAGTATTCGCTGCGCCCGGCGCGAATCCGGGGCTTGGCATGTGGAGAATACCGGGTTGATTAAGACTGATGAGAAGGCCTCAATGTTCGTAGTGCGGGATAAAGTGGGCAATCCCCATATTTGCTGTGGCAATAGATATATCACCAAATATGCCAATGGCTGGTATAGCGAAGCTATAGCCGGATATGGCCGGATAACCCTGGATAATGAAGGTAATGTGTTGATGGCACTAAGCCTTGGTCAGCGTATAGTATTGGCCCGGCGTTGTCCCCAAAGTGATGCGGTTCCGCCACAGCTGTTATCCTGTAACCCCGTCCCCGGTGAAACCGGAGTAGACTGTGCCCGGATAATACAAATAAGGTTCAATGAAAATGTAGATCCGGGCACTAATTTTTCCGGGATAGTATTGAAAAGCGAGCGGGGCCTGGTGCCAGCTGAGTGCGGTTTAAAAGGCAACCCGGTGGTCCTGTCGATTGATCCAACCGATGACCTGCGCCCGTCTACCCAATATACGATTGTTATACCGCCAGGAGCGGTCAAGGATGGCTCGGGCAATCCCAATAGCGAAGGTTATAACCTTGACTTTAGCACCTCCGGCAACTGGGTTAAGGAGGAATTGCAGCGGAGTTACATAGGATATGCCTCAATGGTGTTGGATTCTGGGGGATACCCGCGGGTGAGTGGTAGTCAAAACGAGAGTCTGATTTATCTATATCATAGTCCCGCAGGCTGGAAAAAAGAAATAGTTGATGCAGAGAGTGATGTTTGGTATACGGCTATTGCACTGGATAATTCCGGATCCCCTTGTGTGGCCTATTATGACCATAGAAACCAAAAGCTGTTATACGCTTTTCATAACAAGTCCGGCTGGCATATTGAAAAAATGCTAGAGTCTATTGGGGGGGCATGTGAAGAGATCAAACTGCGTTTGGACGGGGAGGATAATCCGCATATTGTTTATGAGGGCTGTATCTATAACACGGCACAACGGTTTTTGACTTATGTGTATCGGGATGCTTCGGGCTGGCATTCGGAAAGGGTTTATGAGGGGTGGGGGGCATCACCCTCACTGGCGTTGGATGCCAGCGGGAATCCCCACGTGGCCTATGAACGAGAAACGGGCAACTGGCGTAGCGAAAACCTGACTCTGGAATATGCCTGGCGCGATAATAATGGCTGGCACGGGGAAAAGGTAGCAGAGGTAGCCCAGGTTGAACAAAACCATTATGTAATCAGGCAACCTTCCCTGGTTATAGATAAAGCAGACCAAGTGCATATTCTTTATAATGACCAGGGTCTGAAATACTTCACCCGGGGTTCCCGAGGCTGGCGGGCAGATTACCTGTATAAGGAAGGAGCCGATGACATTTCGCTGATCCTGGACAATGGAAATAAACCCCATATCGTGTTCAAGGATAGTATGAATGGAACTTATAACTACATGACAACTTCGGGAGGAGCATGGTCACGGGAGATGCTGACCAGTAACTACCAGGATGAGAACCTGAAAAGCAGATGGTGGTTTAGCTCGGCCCTGCAACTGGATCAGTCCGGGATACCTCACTTTTGTATACTTAAGGAAGAAGATAGGGGATTGAGTATTCCTGATGTGTCAATATACTATCACCTATGGCTCTCCCCGCTGGAAGCCAATACTCCACCGCAGGTGATGGGAAGCGACCCGGTTTCCGGCCAAAGCGCGGTTAAAACTGGCAGCAATATCACTATCCGCTTCGACCAGAATATATGGGCGGGACAAACCTTTGCCGGGATCAGGCTGCAGGCAGATTCGAATATTATTCCGGTTACTTGTTCCACCCGGGGCGAGGCATTGGTGATAGAACCGAAGGATAACCTGCCCCCCGGGGCAAGCTGTACCTTCATTCTACCTGCTGGTGCGGTGGAAAACTATGCGGGAAAGGCCCTGGCCAATACATATATTTTGGACTTTACCATCAACCGGGCCTGGCAGGTAGAGACCCTGGTCGACTCGAAAGAATTAGGTTCCTGGCAGGTTCGGCTATGCCTTGATAACAAAAATGACCCCCATGTTGTATATGATGATCTTTACAGCAAGGAACTGATTTATATGGCGCGTGACGATTCGGGCTGGAATAAGCAGAAGGTGGCAACCCCTTCGGCTATGAACCATGCCATAGCAGTGGACCAAGAGGGATATCCGCATATCATTTGTGATGCCACGCAGAAAAAAGGTTCTGTATATATATATACCATCCTGTATACATGGGAGGACCGGGCCGGCTGGCATAGCGAAAACCTGCCGGTTTCATCCCGCGGGGCCGTTTCTGATGGCGGATTTAACATTGTCTTGGATAAAAGAGGGCAGCCGCATATTACGTTTCGGCTATTAGACGATGTCCTATATTATGCGTGGAAAGATAGCGCCGGGTGGCAGGTGGAGGATTTGGACCGGTTACCGGAAGATGCATATGATTGTCAAGCCTGCCTGACCCTGGATAGTTCGAGGCAGCCGGTGATTCTGTATTCGTATAACGATAAAAAAAATATCAATCAGCTTTATCTGGCCTGGCGGTCTGTTGACGGCTGGCAGCGTCAGCAGCTGGGCAGCTTGTACAATACCAGGGCTGTCTGCAGTGATTTGCAGGAGGATGCCTCCGGTAAGATCCACCTGGTTTATAAGGGAATGGAAGGCAGGCTGGTTTATGGCTGCCTACAGTCCGGCGGATACCTGGAGGAAACCGCTGACGTGGCCGACAGCAACATCAAACATTGTTTGCTGCGCCTCGATACCGCCGGTACCCCCGAGATCATTTATTGTACGGCTGATATGGTCAAGCGCGCCCGGCATACACCGGCGGGTTGGAAGAGCGAATCCCTGGCCAGCTGTGATGGCATCGGGGTAGAAGCGCTGGCTGTGGATTCTATCGGCAACCTCCATATCGCCTGGGAAGATTCTGATAACGATGACATCAAATACGCCACCCTGGATGTCAACGGCGTGGGGATCGGGGGCACATATCCGGCGGCAGGGGCTAACGGAGTGGCAGTTGATCAATTAGTGGAACTGGTCTACAACAAGGATATTTCGGGCGGACCGGCAATAGAGCAAGTGGTGCTGCTGCAGGCCGGTCAGGCGGTCCCGGTCCAGCAAGTGGTGCAGGGACGTAAGCTGATCCTGGTCCCGCTGCAGGAACTGATCCCGGGCGCGACCCACAGTGTCAAGTTGCCGGCCGGAGCAGTGCGCAGCAAGGCCGGCACCCTCAGCTCGGCTTATGATTTCAGCTTTACTACCGTGAATAGCAGCTGGCAGCACCAGACCATTGACAGCGGCGGCGATGTAGGGCGCTATGCCTCAGCGGGGGCAGACGCCGCCGGCAATGTACGGGTCAGCTATTACGACAACAGCAACCATACCCTGAAATACGCGGTCCGCAATAAATCCGGCTGGCAGACCGAAACAGCCGACCAGGCCGGAGACGTCGGGCCTTATTCCTCCCTGGCGGTAGATGCCCGGGGGATAAGCCATATCAGCTATTACGATGCCAACCGCAAAGCCTTGAAATACGCCGTCCGCAATAAATCCGGGTGGCAGGCGGAAATAGTGGACAGCAGCGGGGATGTGGGCAGCTATTCTTACCTGGCTATAAACGGAGGCAAGATCGGCATCAGCTACTATGATGCCAGCCAGCGAGCCATCAAATATGCCGAGAAGATCAATAATTACTGGATAACAGCCACGGTAAGCCGAGGCAGCGCGGGCGGGCATACCGCCCTCTTCCTGGATGCCGCCGGCCAGCCGCATATCGCCTATTATGACGCCGGCAGAGGTGATTTGCAGTACGCCAGCCGCATCAGTTCCGGCTGGCAGGTGGAAGCGGTGGATAGCGCAGGAGATGCCGGTTACTATCCGTCACTGGCGCTGGATGCCTCCGGTCAGCCCTGTATCAGCTACTATGAAGCCGGTCAGGGGGTATTGAAATACGCGGTTAAGCAAGATGGAAAATGGCAGATCGAAACCGTGGATTCTTCCAAGCAGACCGGGTTCTATACCGCGCTCAAACTGGACGCTGTCGGCAACCCCTGTATTTCCTATTACGACAGCCGGGGTTATGACCTGAAATACGCGGTGAAAAAAGCCGGGGCCTGGCAGGTCGAGACGGTCTCGGCCCGGGGCATGGTGGGCGCTTATAGCTCACTCATCCTGGACCAGACTGGCCGCCCGCTGATTTTCTACTATGACGGGACCAGCCAGGACCTGAAGTGCAGCCAGTTATTTTCCTGGTAAGGGGAGTGCCTGGGGTTTACTGGGTCCCAATGTACTCTTGCAGGGGAAGGCAATAGTTCCGGTTGGGGACAGATACTGCCGGAATCTCGTTAAATAAATTGACCAAGGGATGTCCTTACGGAAAGGAGGTTCAGGAAAATAGAAAACAAAAGAAAGAAGGAATTATCTATGAAGAGATTTCCCCGGGTTATTGGAATGTTGTTGCTGATCACCATGCTCCTGGGCCTGGCCGGGTGCGCCGGGCAGAGCCCTAGCAGTTCATCATCAGAATTGGCTAAAAAAACTGCAGTAAAGCCCAAGGAAGCAGTGCGATCTGTAATAAATAAGCAGGTGGGACTGGGTGATAGTATAACTGTTTTTGAAAAGGCGCTGGGCAAGGGGAGTCCATCTGGTGGCACCTACAGCTTTAAAGACGGCCAATTCGTGGTTGAATTTAAGCCGGGCACGGGTAAAGATATTCAAGCTGCCAAGATAACCATAAACCATAATCCCCCGGTGTCCTCAAAGATGTTGATGCCGATCGCCCAACCCGTATCGACTCCCCAGGGCTTGGTATACAGTGATACCGAATTCAATGATGTTAGCATTAAAGACGACAACATGGATTTGGAGGTGTTTGCACCGGGGATCAGCGCCTATTTGCCTGCTGACTACACGGTGCCCGATGGCACGCTCAGGTTTAATAAAAAACTGCACGAGGCCTTTGGCTCATTTACGGCGCAATGCAGCAGTGAAAAACTGGCGGCAGCAGCGCCAGATAAGAATGGCCAGTTCAATGTGATCGTAACATATGACAAATCCAACAAGATAATCACTACGGTAATCAGCCGGTAAACCTCGTAAACGAAATAGAGTTGGGAGAAGATTATGTTGATCAGGGTGATGCCGTGGTAAAGGAGAAGCCAAAACGTGGCACTGGAGCGGATGGCGTTTTTACCTTCGTCGCTGTGAATTGAGTTGATTGAGAGGTAGTCTTATGCAAAGCAAAAGGCAATTTTTAGTACTTACCTTACTGTGTATGCTGGTTATTGGCGGCGTGGTTTTCCCCGGCCGGGCGCTGGCTATGCTGGTAACTTTCCCGGGTACTGATATTATCAAGGGATACATGGACGGAAAAGGGCTAATGCGCACCAATTGCGATTACCGGGCAGTAATAGATAAAGTTAATGGAACGCTCAAGGCCGGGGCCGGTTGTCGCTCTGACCAGGGTCATCCGCCCATAACGGTTGAAGATGGAACTTTTTATACAGATGCCGGAGAAACCATGATAATCAAAAATGGTTTGGTAGTGAATAAATATAAGACCCCGGTGCCCCCGAAAAAAAAGTATCCCATCGTGAAGCTGGTAATTGATGGACAGGTAATTAATCCAGAAGTGCCGGCCCAACTGGTTAATAACCAGGTTGTGGTTCCGGTAAGAGCGGTGGCAGAGACCATGGGAGTGAGCGTGGAGTATAATCAAAGAGATAAGGTAGTATATCTGACTCGGGGCGATACTAAAATTCAACTTGAGGTTGATAAGCATACGGTAATAATAAACAACAGCAAGGCTATATGGCTGGATCAAACTCCCCTGGTTATTGATGATCGGGTGATGGTTCCGGTCCGTTTTGTCAGCGAAACCTTTGGGGCAAAGGTGGCGTGGGATGATAAAAACAAAACCGTGACGATCACCACGTCCCCATAGCAGAGTGCTGAGGGGATGACTACCCGGGAAATAAAATAGAGAGTAAAGGGTACTAAATTATTTTTTGGCACAATATTGTCGTTTCCGGGTCTGGCGGGGTGTTATATTCATTGCGCAGATCGCTTTCCAATTTACGATATAGGGATAAAGCCTGGCGTTTATGTCCAGTTTGATGGAGTATCTGCATGGCCTGCCGTATTATAGACTCTTCAACTGGCTCCAGCGCCAGGTATTGTTGACATAGCTGCAGTGATGAAGCAAGGTTGCCCGTTTCATAACGGAATAATGCCAATTTTTCGAGTATCTGCAGGTAGAGGTTTTGTAAGCTGATTCGTTCATTTTGTACCCACTGGTTATCCATGTCACCTTCCAAAAAAGGACCATTATATAGATGTAGAGCTGCTTCCATTGCGTTTATGGCATAGGGACTGGCGCTTTCCCGGTATTGCTGTGCTTCTTTGGTCCGTTCGCGGAACAGTTCGTAATCGTTATAGACTTCAATAGCGGGATTCAGGTGAATTTGACCGCGATACAGGATTACACTCTCATCAATGGGGCCGTGCTGACCCAGGGCCTGACGCGCGTGGCTCAAGGCCATACGCAGACTGGCCTCCCCGGACTTGTAGTTGCTGTCCGGCCACAATTGATCAATGAGGGCTTCCTTTGATTGATAGCCCCGATGAGCTGCCAGTAAGGCAAAAAGGGTCTCCGCTTTTTTGGTCCGCCAGTTCTGACGGGGGATCTCCCGCCCGTTGACAAAAACCCGAAAACTGCCCAGATAAAAGACATGTATAATATCTGCCCCGGTATTTTTGTGGTAATCCTGAAAAAATGACTCCGCGAAATCGTTCAGATCGGTATGGTTGGCTATCAGCAGATGCCCTAATTCCTGGCGGCAGCGCTGGGGAAACCAGCGGTTCAAGATACGGCAGGCCCAGTTGATGTGAATATTCTTGGTAATAGCGCGGGAGCACATGGTATATATGGTCTCGTCGTGCCACTCCCAGAAATTAACCCATTGTCCGGCCTCCGCTAAATTGAGAGCTTTTTTCAAGAACTTGTCGGATAACCTTTCATCTCCCTGGAGCAAATGCACGTGGGCCAGCAGCAGGTAGCAGCCGGCCAGGTTTATGCGGGCACCCTTTTCCAACCAATGGTTCACTGATTGTTCCAACAAATAACGGGCGAAGTCTAATTGGTTGGCTTCAATGGCGACGATGGCGGCCATGCTAAGACGAAGTTGCTCTCCTCCCTGGCCAACCGGATTAGACATGATATCATCTAATAACCCCAGGGCTTCCTTAAATAAATCTATAGCGTTCTCCCCGTTTTTGAGGCGCGGGAGCATGAGTTCCATAGCCGTAGGAAAGGCGTAGGTATTTTCCCCTTCCAAAAAGCAATTATAGGCCAGAGTAAATTCGCGCTGGGCTTCTGTGCAGCGGTTCTCCCGCCAATGCATGCGGGCCAGTGCCCGGTAAGCACGTGCCGAATCGGCTACCATATTATACTTTTGACTAATCTGCAGGAGCCGATTGGCGGCTGCTTCCGCGGCGGGGAAATCTCCCAGCAGGATTAAGACGGTAGCCAGGATAGAATAGATGGTGGCCGATAAGCGTTCATTACCCTGTACAATAGGCATGGCCAGGGCCTCTTCCAACAGAAGGCGTGCGTGCGGCAGATTGCCCAGTCGGTGCTGGATTATGGCACTGCCATATAGAACACTTATGCGCAGTTCATCATTAAGCTTGAGCCGCAAAACCTGTCGGCTTAGTTTCAGTCCCAGCCGCAAATCATCATTAAAGATGGCATAGCCTAGGGCCGCTGCCAGGGCTTCTCCCCGCGAACGCGGGTCAGTAAAGAATCCGGGAGTGGCCATTATTCGCGGACCAATTGCCCGTCCCTGCTCGAGCTGTCCGATTAACAGATGGATGTTAATAATGGACAACAGACAATTTATCTCGCACTTTATATCACCTAGCTCACTTGCCAGGGTTAAGGCTGAAAACAATAATGAAAGTGCCAATAGGTCGTCAATTTGAATGATGCTTTTTGCTTTATAGTAGAGTAGCCAGGGATCAGTATTGACCACTTCCGGCGGCAAACAATCTATCCACTTAAAAAGCGATTCCTGGCGGGAACTGAGCATATAGTAGTTGTAACCATATTTATTGATGAGTCCCGCAGCCCGACTCCATTCACCTGTCGCCACTGCCTGTTCGATCGCTCCGTCAATATTACCGCTTTTTTCCAGGAACAGACCGGCCCGTTTTCTAATCCGGGCAATATATTCCGGTTTACGCTGGTGGTTAATGTAATCGGAGAGGATTTCACCGATCAGATGGTGCATGCGCCAGGTTACCGGCTCATCCTGAACCTGACTCAAAAGACCCCGGGTATGCAGTTCTTCCAACATGACCGAGCTGTCACTGCGCTTAAAAGCGGCATTGCATAATTCTGTTTCCAGGTACGGCAACAGGGCGGATGCCATAAAAAATTCCTGCAGGGGCTGAGGAAGCGAAGCCAGCAGTTCATTATTCAGGTATTGACGAAGGTTGGAGTTCTTCTGTTTTAAGGCGCTATAGGCCTGGGTTAAACTGTTCCCGGACGATTTGATAACCTGGGCCACCAGACGCAGCCCAACCGCCCAGCCCTCAGTGTGCTGGTGAATGTCGGCAATGTCTTTAGCAGGCAGATCCATATCCAGCAGGGATGTAAGCCGGGCGGTTTCCTCCCGGGAAAACAGCAATTGCTGAGCGGGGATTATTAGTAGATCCCCGGCCAGTTCTTGCTGGTACAGGTTTATATTAAGATTGACCCGGCTGATAAATACCAGGTGTACATGGGGCGGGAGATAGCGAATCAGATGCTCGGCAATGGAACAAATCACAGTATTCCCGTGTATAAGATGAAAGTCATCCATTACTAAGACCAGATCCAGCTCCAGGGGAATTTCCCGAATAAATTCATTGACAATGATCGACCATTCCAGAGCGGCACTCTTGACACTCGCCAGGGTGCGGATGGATTCGGCTCCGAAATCCGGTAATATCATTTTTAGGGCCAGTATCAAGTGGTAAAGCAAATAAGCGGGATCACTGTCATGGGCATCCAGGCTGAGCCAGGCGGTGAGTGGCCATTCCGGTTGTTCCAGGAGGGAGGCCACCCAGACACTCTTGCCATAACCAGCCGGTGCTACCAAAGTGGTTACCCGATGCTGGATAATAGCTGATCCCAATTCGTTTAATTGATGGCGCGCCACAACATACCTGATTTTAGGTGCAAGCAATTGAGCGTGAAGAACCGGATACGATGCCATAGAGTTCACCTCAATAAAAGGGAAAGTACTATATATTATCAATACTAAGAAAACATTCGACTACTTTTTTGTAATTCCTGTAGTTGCAGATAAACTTATACAAAGATTTTGCAAATGATTAAGTTGATGATTTTATGAAAAATTTACATTTTGGTACTAGACTATATAAACAAACGTGCGGAGTTTTTCAGAAGGGGGTTTTAGCTGTAGTTGAATATTTTTTAACAGCACGACGGCGTCTTTCAAACAGTTTTCTTTATAATCTACTATGCTTGAGTGTAAATAGTGTAGTTAATCGTGAAGCCACCGGAAAACGTTTCACGTAAAGAGAGGGAGGCGCAGCCGTGCATGGCATTCTCACAAGAAACGAGGAGGTAAAAGAAGATATGAAAAATCGACGACTACTCTCAGTGATACTAGGCCTATGTATTATGATGAGTATTTTGCCGGCAGTTGCCTCGGCGGATAGTCAGCAGTATGTTTATACATCATCGGACCAATGGATACAGGTAGAAAACGGGAAAACCACAGCTCCGCTCAAGGCTTTCTGGGGAAGCCTCAAGGGAACCGTCAATGTCGGGGCGGCAATATCCACGTACAAAGGGCTTGATGTAATAACAAAAGGCAATTTTGCCGGGAAAGAATGCATTATTATGGACGGCACTTTCGTCACTGACTCCGGTGCCGTGTATACCATAAACAATATGGTACCAACCCTTTCCAGTACCCCGTCCGAGCCAAAGCCGGCGGTCGCGGCCGAGCCGGTTATTTCAAATTCGGCAACCATTACTAAGCCGGATATTTCCCAACCAGCCACCGTATCTCAACCCAATGATGCCCAGCAAAGCCAAAAGATCAAGGTCATACTGGATGGGAAGTCGCTTGGTTTTAGCCAGGACCCGGTCATTCAAAATGGATCGGTCTTAGTACCATTTAGAAAAATTCTCGAAGAGATGGGCGCAATAGTCCAGTATGACGTTAACAGCCACCAGATAGAGGCTATTTGTGCCAGTAAGGGACTGGTTATTCTGTTCTCTGCCGGTAATCCCCAAGCCACTATTATCCATAACGGAGGGAAAACTGATACCTATACCATGCCTCAGCCAGCGGTAGTAATAAACAATTCAACCCTGGTCCCAATCAGATTTATCAGTGAAACCCTGGGCAATAAGGTATCATGGGATCCTGTCACCAAAACGGTAAATATTGTGGGGAGCGCCCAAGCGGCAAGCGCGGGTGATGATAGAATCAAAATTACCGTAACTAAAGTAAATCGGGCCGAGGGCAATCCCAAGCTATCCCAACCGGCAATGTTGCCGAATAGCAAGCAGAGCCAATATGACTCGGTAGCGCCGTCTGGCTATGAGTATATTGTGGTTGAATACACTATGAATTTGGCGGCAAGTGGATTTAAGGTGCGCGGAGTGGGGAGCGACTCGATCCTGTACGATACCTCCGGCAAAGACTACGAAAGCAAGCATTGTCTAATGCAGAATATTATCTGCGGGACAGACTGGCGCAACGATTATTGGGTAGGTGATGATGCCAAGTGTGAGGTTGATTTTTTGGTGCCCAAGGGAACATCCCCAGATTATATGAACCTGCAATACACTTATCAGACGGGCAGTTCTGCAGAAAAGAAAACTGCAATAATCAAAGTACCTCTGGCCGGTAAAAGCTAAAGAATATAAGCAAACCCGACAGCGAAATCTTCATTTGTCTTTACTAACCTCTGGGCAGCTATTTATAAAGGGCGGCCCAGAGGTTATTCTATATAAAGAGATGAAAATGATTTAGCAGGGAGGATAACCAGTGACAAGTGATTGGCTGGTAACCAGTCAGGCTGATATGAAGCAGCGGGGCTGGCGTGAACTGGATATAATTATCGTCAGTGGGGACGCCTATGTGGATCACCCGGCCTGGGCCTCGGCGATCCTGGGGCGCTGGCTGGAGAAGCACGGTTTTCGGGTGGGCATCATCGCCCAGCCGCGCTGGGACAGCCTGGAGGATATCCAGCGCCTGGGCCGGCCCCGACTGATGTTTTCGGTTTCCGCCGGCAATATGGACAGTATGATCAACCACTATACCGCTGACCGCCATAAACGTAAGGATGACGCCTATTCTCCCGGTGGCAAGGCGGGATATCG
>Ga0209340_1002141_pt1 | contig 12043 bp, 14 predicted proteins | sample EPASupsiteSAE323_FD_187266 | JGI IMG/M metagenome (GOLD analysis project Ga0209340, IMG submission 187266) | Bioremediated contaminated groundwater from EPA Superfund site, New Mexico - Sample SAE3-23 (SPAdes) (version 2) | ecosystem: Environmental > Aquatic > Deep subsurface > Groundwater >... | reverse complement strand
GGACGTGATCATCTACCGCCCGAATGGCGCCACTGACTGGTGGGCTTCGGTCGGCCTCCTCCCACTCTCACAGGCCCAGCACCCGATCATCCACCGGGCAATGACGTGGGTGGACGCCGGAGAACAGCTTCCCCTGTACCTCAACATCTACCGTGGATCGGTCACCCCTACGGACTATCTCCCCCTCACCGTCAGCGAAGGAACATCGGGCTTCCGGGTTCTCACTCCTTCGGGGACTGCCGGCATCCTGCCCAATTATACGCCGGGTCCCCGCGATGTGACTATGCCGCTCCAACTCGGGAACTATGTCCTGCCGGCCGATGCAATTGTCAGGAATGCAGGATATGTCTGGGATATGGAGACCGTGACAACCCACGGCGGCTATATCACCAAAGGCGATAACAACAATTTCAGCGACGAGGGGTACCTGGCCTTTGCCAGTACCGGTGAAATCGAACCCGTACAGAAAGACTGGGTTGTGGGCAAGGCTCTCTTCACCGTGCCCTATGTTGGCCTCCTTCCTCTCCATATAGGGGAAGTGATCATTGTTGTCATCATCATCATGGTCCTCCATGAACTCTACCTCCGCAGGAAGGAAGAAACCCCTGCAAAACCGCAGAAAAAGAGCGGTAAGAAACAGCGGTGAAGGAGAGACAATGACACACGTATCAACCCTGCTATCCGAGGTACTTGGTGGCCACCGGCTCACGGTGACGGAAGCAGAACTCCTCCTGGATGCCCGGGGTTCCGATATCCTCGCGATCACAGCTGCCGCAGATGAGATGCGGGAACGTCGCGTCGGGGACACTGTCACCTATGTGCGGAACCAGAACCTGCACGTGACCAATATCTGCAAGAACCTCTGCGGGTTCTGCGGTTTTGGCCGGAAAGTAACCGATGAGGGGGCATACTGCCACGACAAGGCGGGGATCCAGGCACAGGCAAAGCTCGCGTATGAACGGAACGTGACCGAGATCTGCCTGCTGTCGGGTGTGCACCCCGGTTTTACGCTGGATACGTTTGTCGACCTGATCCATTGGGTGCATGAGGCAGCTCCCGGTGTCCATGTCCACGCGTTCAGCCCCGATGAGGTAGCTCACGCGGCACACCGGGGTAATATTTCAACGCCGGAAGTGCTCGCCCGGCTCAAACAGGAGGGGCTCGGTACGATCCAGGGGACCGCGGCGGAGATTCTCGTTGATTCCGTCCGTCAGGTTATCTGTCCCCGCAAGGTCCCGACTGCCGACTGGGTCCGGATCATCAAAGAGGCGCACGGGATTGGCCTGCGGTCAACAGCGACCATCATGTACGGCTCATACGAGACTTCGAGAGACCAGATCGAGCATCTTGACATCCTGCGAAGTATACAGGATGAGACGCACGGGTTTACCGAGCTGGTCACCCTCCCCTTTGTCCATACCAACACGCCGCTCTTCCAGCAGGGGATTGCCCGGGCCGGGCCCACGGGCAGAGAAGATCTCCTCATGATCGCGGTGTCCCGGTTATTCCTCGATAATTTCACCAATATCCAGGTGGCGTGGGGCAAGGTCGGGCTTAAAATGACCCAGCTTGCTCTCTTGTCCGGTGCCAACGATCTTGCAGGAACCATGTTCACCGATGATGTGACCGGCGATGCCGGGGCATCCGGATCGGATTATCTCGACCCGAAGGATATGGACCGGATCGTCACCGATATCGGGAGGGTACTCCGGCAGCGGACTACCCTGTATGAGTATGTGTGAATCTCACGACAAAACCGGCCTGATGGCCCGGCAGGAAAAACGATTTTTTAATCTCTGATACGGATATCAGAGCAGTTCCAGCGCCGCACGTCCGGTCATGCCGTTCTTGATTCCCCGTCCCATGGCAGACCGGTTTGCTTCCTTGACAATCCCTTTTAAGAGATCATCGGTATCGACAATGGACGGGCCGATGGATGGCCTGACTTTCGCTGCCGGGTAACTGAACGAGTCGAGCGCCGCGACATCGAACGCGCCGCACCCGACCATTCCCACATCCGTTTTGATCGCGACAAGGTTCGCCGGGCCAAGGGGGATAATAAACCCTTCAGCCACTTTTCTGGTCAATTTAACGTTTACCTGCTGCATATCTCTCCTGTGATCATGGTTGGCGCGGGGGAATAAGAATCATGCGGCCAGAACGATAGGTTTACTTTTTCACGGGCGCTACACTGGACAACACATAAGGTGCTTATGGCAACCCCTGTCCTCACCCTGCTTGCCGATGCGAAGGCCGGTCACCGGCTTACTGAAAAGGAGGCCCTCTCGCTCTTCTCAGTCCGCGACCGACAGGTCTGGGATATTGCCGTAGCCGCAGACGAGATCCGGAAACAGCGTGCCGGCGATGCAGTCACGTATGTCCTGAACCAGAACATCAACGTGACCAACCTCTGCGTCAATGCCTGTGGTTTCTGCGGGTACTCGAAAAAACCCGGCGACGCAGGGATCTACTTCCATGACAAGGCAGAGATCCAGAAGAAAGCAGCGATGGCCAAGACCCGGAATGTCTCGGAGATCTGCACCGTCAGCGGCCTTCACCCCGAATTCACCGCACAGTCCTACATCGATGTCTACCGGTGGATCCATGAGGCGGCGCCGGGCGTCCACCTCCACGCGAGCAACCCGATGGAAGTCGCCTACGCGGCAAAGATGAGCGGCATGAGCACCCGGGAAGTAATGATCGCCATGCAGGGTGCCGGGCTCGGATCGATGTGCGGGACGGCAGCCGAGATCCTCGTGGATTCCGTGCGGGACACGATCTGCCGGGAGAAGATCCCGACGGCCGAATGGGTGCGCATCATCAAAGAGGCACACGAACTCGGCATCCGCACGACTGCCACCATCATGTACGGTCATTGCGAGACGGATGCCGACCGGGTGCGCCACCTCGCGATACTGCGGGAGATCCAGGACGCCACCCACGGGTTTACCGAGTTCGTGCCGCTCTCGTTCATCCACATGAACACGCCCATCTACCGCGCCGGCCTCGCCCGGGCGGGAGCAACGGGGAGAGAGGATCTCCTGATGGTGGCAGTAGCGCGCCTGTTTCTCGACAACTTTACCAATATCCAGGTCTCTTGGGTGAAGGAAGGAATCAAGATGGCCCAGCTGGGACTCATCGCGGGAGCCAATGATCTCGGCGGGACCATGTTTGAAGAGAGCATCTCGAAAGGAGCAGGTGCGGTTAATACCGATTATCTCGATCCCCGGGAGATGCAGCGCGTTGCAGAGGATGTGGGAAGACCTCTCCGGCGCCGCACAACGCTGTATGAGCTCCTGTAGCTCGAGAGCAGGGCGGAAGTTTCACACATTTTTCAAAGGAACACGGATTTACCATGCGAAGACACGACCGCGAGATAACCGATCGATCTGAAATGGAATCTCTTCTCAACGATGCGACGGTGTGCAGGCTAGCATGTCACGATGATGGCAGTCCCTATATCGTGCCCCTGGCATTTGGTTACCGGGAAGGGGTGATCTATATCCATTCCGCACATGCAGGCCGGAAGATTACCCTGCTGCAGAAGAACCCGGTGTGCTGCATTGAAGTTGATGAATGCTTAGGAGTCCTGCCCGATAAAAAACCCTGCAAATGGGAGATGCACTACCGGAGTGTCATCTGCACGGGAAGAGCACAGTTCTTAACCGATCCTGAGGAGAAACGGGAAGGGCTGAACTGCATCATGGAACATTATGGTGCAGAATCACCGGCCCTGTCAGAAAAAGATCTGCTGAGCGTCTGCGTGATCAGGGTTGATATCTCAGAAATGACGGGAAAAAAATACGGATATTGATTGTTTCAGCGATGATCCTTTTTCACCAGGCGGACTATTTTATCCCCGATCTTCTGGGCTTTTTCCACCGCTTCCCTGTCAGCGAGGACTTCGCCTTCGTGATAGCCGTTGCCCTTGACGGAGCCTAATGAAGAAAACTCGTGGGTACTTAAGAATCCTTCCAGCGTCTGTATCGTCCGGTTTGCGCCTTTATTTGCCTGAACAGCCACCGCTACGCCTTTTTTTCCTGCAAGTTTCCGGTCATGATACAGGGAATACGTGCGGTCGATGAAATTCTTGAGATGGCCGCAGACGTCAAAGTAATAGGTGGGTGAACCGATTATGAGCACATCGCAGTTGAGGATCTTCCTGGCAATAGCATCCCAGTCATCGTGCTCGATCACGCACCATTTCTTCTCCTTGCATTTCTCGCAGCCCAGACACGCGTGGATCTTCTTTCCGGCGAGCGAGACAAACTCGGTCTCAAGCCCTGCACCATGACAGCGTTCGAGAATGACATTGACCAGGCTTGCGGTGTTGCCATCCTTGCGCATGCTTCCTGAAATTCCCAGCACCTTCATATGTTATCCTTCACGTCCGGGTTCATGATAGTTTTGGTAGCTGGTAAGAGCCCGAGATGCCGGAACGCAGAGAGGATCTCGTCCCGGGGATCGCCCGTCCGGTAAAATAGATGGGAATCACAGGTACAGTCGCTGCACCCGAATCTCGGAATACCGCCCCCGCCCAATTCGTCGGCAAGCCGGCACTCCAGACGATCACTGGTGACCGCAGAGATTGCGTACATGAGAGAAAAACAGGGCGAAGTGTGGAGATAATCCACGTGCCATTTCGGCCTCTTGTCGCGCTGTGCGGCAAGACTGATGTGGCGTTCCAGCCGTTTTAAGCCCCCGCTGCCCAGCGCGGAACCTACATAACAGTGCCAGCCGGGCTCAAAATCGATCTCGCCGAGCGCACCGACCCGGACCGTGCAGCCGGGATTTTTAAAAACAATACAGTAAATTCCCTTATCCATAACCGCTCTTGATCAGGCTGAGGGCAGCGGCGATGTGACGGTTCCCGCCATCTTCCACCGGTTCCCCGTGACCCGGGAAGAGCCCCTCGACATCCAGCTGGACGAGGCGTTCGAGCGACCGCTGGAGTTCCGCCCGGCTCCCCCCCGGGAAATCATAGCGCCCGAATGCGCCATCGGTAAATACGGTATCACCGCTGAAGAGCAGCTTCTCATTCTCGTTATACAGGCATATGCACCCCGGGGTATGGCCGGGGGTATGAATGACGGTGAAATCCCCGATGATATCTCCTTCTTTTAACATCAGGTCCGGCATAACCCCGGGTGAACGGGCGCCAAAGTGCATGGAGAGGTTCTGCGCCTCATCGAGCATGCCCCGGGCATCGCTCCGGTGGATTGCTACTTTGGCCTTGCACATGTGCGCGATCTCTTTGACACGGGCGATGTGATCGAAATGGCAGTGGGTAAGGACAATGGTCTCGATCTGCTCCTTGTAGGGGGCAACTGCCATGGGCAGGACCCCGGCATCCACGAGAATAGTTCCCACAACATAGGAGTTTCCCCAGACATCCCCGCTTGTCAACCACTCGACCTTCATGCACAATAATAAGGACTCCGCACAGATGTTTCTTATGGATTTGCTGGTCCGCAGGTGTTCCCGCGGTGTTCCGGAAGAAGTGGCATCGGTGGCCCGGGCGGAGGGTATGGATCCCGCCCGTATGGCACGACTGGTTGCGGCCGGCAGGGTTGTCATCCCGGTAAACCCCAACCGGAAGCACCAGCAGTGTGCGATCGGTGAAGGGTGCACGGTCAAGATCAACGTGAATATCGGGACATCGGGCAGCCGGTGCGATATTGCGATGGAGGAGCTAAAGGCAAAGGCCGCGCTCGATAATGGTGCCGATGCGATTATGGATCTGTCGACCGGCGGCGACCTTGTTGCGATCCGGAAGAAGATGCTCGCTCTTGATACCACGGTCGGGACCGTGCCGGTATACGAAGCGGTGCGCCGGGCCGGCAACGCGGCGGATGTGACTCCGGACCTGCTCTTTAAGGTCATCCGGGAGCACTGCCAGCAGGGCGTGGACTTCTTAACTCTCCATTGCGGGGTGAACCGGCAGGCACTTGCGGCACTCCGGAGCGATCCGCGCCTGATGGGAGTAGTGAGCCGGGGCGGTTCGTTCCATTGCGCGATGATGATGCAGCGCGAGGAGGAGAACCCGCTCTATGCTGAATACGATTACCTGCTGGAGATCCTCGCGGAATACGACGTGACGATCAGCCTCGGGGACGGGATGCGCCCCGGTTGTTTACAGGATGCCGAGAAGATTGCCAAGTCAGTCGAGTATATCACGCTCGGCACGCTGGCAAAACAGGCGCAGGCAAAGGGAGTCCAGCGGATGATCGAGGGGCCGGGACATATGCCGCTTGACCAGGTGGGCTACAATGTGAAGATGATCAAGGAGATCACCGACCATGCCCCGCTGTACCTGCTCGGACCGCTGGTCACGGATATTGCGCCGGGCTACGACCACGTGGTTGCGGCAATCGGGGGAGCGACTGCCTGCCTGAACGGGGCCGACTTCCTCTGCATGGTCTCGCCCAGCGAACACCTTGCGCTGCCGGATGTCGCGGATATCATCGAAGGGACCCGCGTGGCAAAGATTGCTGCGCATGTCGGGGATACTGTCCGGAAGCACGAAGGCTGGAAGATTGACCGCGAGGTGCAGATGGCGGAGGCCCGGCATGAGCTGGACTGGGACGAGCAGTTCCGGCTGGCGCTCTACGGGGATCATGCCCGGAAGATCCATGAGCGGGACGGCGAGACGGAGACCTGCTCGATGTGCGGAGACCTGTGTGCGGTCAAGATGGTGAACGAGCTTTTCGGGACTGCCCCGAAGGGCAAAGGGAAGAAGGAAAAGTAAATCATCGTTCCCTCGTTGCTTTTTATCCACAACCCCCGGATTCCAGTTTCTTTCAAAAAATATAACATAGGATAATTCTATCATTTATACTAAGAGAGATGCATCACGTTGTCCCAGATCAGTCCGTCCCAAGATAAGCGATCGTTCGACGGGATACGGCAGGATCTCCGAACACACCTGCCAGAACTTCGGGATCGGTATGGTGTTACCTACTTGGGGATATTCGGCTCTTACGTTCGAGGAGAGCAGAAAAAGACAAGCGATGTGGATATCCTTGTGGAATTCGACCGTCCGGGAACCCTTCTTGATTTTATTCACCTCCAGAATGACCTGGAGGATCGTCTCGGTGTCCGGGTTGACCTTGTTGAGAAGAGTGGACTAAAAAGCGCAATCAAACCCTACGTGCTTGCAGAAGTTGTGCCGGTATGACCAGCCCGAAAGAGAAACGGAGTGCAGCGGAGTACCTTTCTGATATGCGGGATGCGATCCATGCAGCCCGTGAATTCTCCCAGGGTATAACGTTCGAAGTATTCCGGAACAACCGTGAGAAGCAGTTCGCCATTATTCATGCCCTTGAGATCATCGGGGAGGCGGCAAAGCAGGTACCCGCATCGGTGAGGGCGGAGTACCCGGACATTCCGTGGCGCGATATTGCGGGGATGCGGGACCGCCTTATCCATGGTTATTTTTCAATCAATCTGGAACGGTTGTGGAATACCGTTCAGGAAGATCTTCCTCATCTCGAAGAGAAGCTCAAAGAGGACAAGTCCTGATTCCAGTATGGACCCGACCGGGACAAACCGTTCCGGTTAGCACTTTACGGAGAACATCATTATGACATCCGGAGCATCCGATCTCAGATTTGTCCCTGCAACGGAAACAGATCTTGCCCGGATGAACGAGTTGATCAATGATCCGGAAGTTATCCGGTACCTGAATATCCTCCCCCCGGTCAGCATGGACCGGACCCGTGCCTTTTTTAACCTCGCACAGGTGAAAGGATTTCCCGTCTGGTGCCTGAAACTGCCCGATGTCGGGATTGTCGGAGTCGCCAGCCTGATCCCGGAAGATCCGTCCACAAAGCTTGGCCGCAATGCAACCTTCGCGCTCTACCTGATGCCGGCATGCTGGGGAAAGGGGCTGGGAAAGGCGACGATGCAATTCCTTGAGGCTGAGGCGATGAAGCGCGGGCTTCACCGGCTCGAATGCACGGTTGCTATCGATAACAGCAGGGCGTTCCGGCTGTATGAGGGGCTTGGGTTTGTACGGGAAGGGGTCAAGCGGAAGGCATTTTTCAATGGTTCCCAGTACGAGGATCTCGTTGTGATGGGGAAGTTGCTGGAATAGGGTGGTGTGTCACGAGCGGTATTGGGACGAGCAGTTCCGGCTGGCGATGTACGGGGAGCATGCCCGGAGGATTCATGAGCGGGACGGTGAGATGGAGACTTACCTGGTGTGCGGGATCTCTGTGCGGTCAAGATGGTGAATGAGCTGTTCGGGACTGCACCTAAGAGCAAAGGGAAGAAGAAGTAAATCTCCGACAAGGTCTCATTTGAATCTATAACCTTCGGATTTTCCATTCCTTGGGTCTATTCTTTTTTAAAACATTTACCTAATTTAAATTTATCTATCAAATCAAAATATCCATATATTATAAATCGTGATGCCATTGCTTTTTGTTGAATATGGTTTTGAACAAAGGCAAGACCCCAAACATCAGTTGAATCAGGTAGAACGTAGAAATTTCCTAGTTTTAAAGCAACTCCGTTTACAAGTCCTAGATTCACAGGTTCTTTACTTCCGTCAGGATTGGTTTTTGTTATTTCTAACATTCTAATAATGTAGCCATTTCCTGCAACATGGATAAAAGATGGACGTTTTTTCATTGGAATATGCGGATTTTTCTGATAAAAATCCTCTATGGTTTTTGTTAATGTAGTATGATTTATACCGTCAAAGGCAAAAATGACTTTAAAGGGCCAATCTTCTAAATCACGAATATCTACAAGCTCAAATTCAGGGTCATCTCTATCGGGGATGGATGCAATATTCTCTAACGCATCAATAAGTTCTTTTGAATCTAAATATGATTTTACAGAGATTATAGCAATGGTTCCATCAATACAAGCAAATGACTTCCCGCTCCCCTCTTCATTAAAAAAGTTATATTGTGGTGCGCTATCACAAGTAACAATTATATCGATTTGTTTTGATTCATCCCCTTTTTTATTAAATAAAAAACCCCCAGAAAAAATACTGCATCCAACTGGTGCGTGAAGTTTTAAAAAATTTATATAGATGTCTTCTCTACTACAACCCTTGTCAACTGGATTCGGAAAAATTTTTGCTCCATCAGCTTTTCCCCTTAATACACTACCCACTTCCTCATAATATTGTTGAAAACGATCGAAAAATGTTTTTTCCATAATATTGCCTTAATCCCTTTTTTATATCGCTATACAATATTCAAATTATTTATTTTAACTGGATGCAACTAGGATAAATTAAAAACAAATTGCTAAAAGATTTGAACATGACCCTTTCTAGGCTTTAACCTTTAACAATTATCCACATTCAATTGTGAATTATTAAAAATAAATGAATCTTGAGTTCCCTAACATTCTCAGAATTCGAATACCCATACTCAATTTTTCCTCCCTCTTTCTGAATCGTAGAAAATTTGTGAAGGAAGTATGCTTGTGAGTGCCCGCCGTCTGGTTTGAAAGTTTGACTGCGGTATATTCAATCGGTACGAGTTCAACGTTCTCATCATCAACCAAATGTTCTGTTTTTACGTATTTCATAATCTGTGAGATCCGGTTTTATCCCGCCCGTACCCGGAAAGGGGGGGGAGGTACCCTGTCTAAAAAGTGAGTGGGGGTATACCCCCCTACCCACCCCCTCTCCAAAACCCGATAGGGGGACCCCCTCCCCCCCTGTCGTACGAAAGACAGGGTACCACCCCCCCTTTACTACACGTACCCGGCCACGGTTTCCGATGGAGTCACGATGCAGAGCCCTTCGTACTGACCGGAACCCGGAGGGGGGTACCCCCACTCAAAAGTACGAGAGGGGGTACCCTACCCCCCTGTCAAAAAAATGAGTGGGGGTATACCCACCCCCTCTCCAAAAAGTGAGGGGGGGACCCCCTCCCCCCTTGTCTTACGCAAGACAGGGTACCTCCCCCCCTCCGGGCGCACGTACCCACCCACCGCTTCGCATGGAGTCACGTCGGAGATGGTCTTTTACTGAGGGTCGTCCGAAAGGGGGGATACCCCCTCTCTTCCGTACGAGTGGGGGGTACCCCCTCCCCCTCTCCAAAATAAGAGGGGGGGATACCTGCGTACCCTACCCCCCCTCCAATAAAAGACAGGGTACCCCCCCTCTTGTGCGGGACAGGGTACCTCCCCCCCAAATGAAAAAGAAGAAGCGGAAGCGATCCCGTTACTTTAACGGTTCCTTGCCAGCAACCGCATCTGCAACCTGTGCCATCGTGACCGGCAGGGTTTTGGTAAACGGGATCGACCAGCCGAACAGGAGGGCGTCGATGGTTGCCGTTCCCTTGATCGTCACCTGCACACTGCCTTTGGTGATAAAGGTCGCAAGTGCCGCGAGAATGGCAGCGTTCCGGGAGGTGACCGGGACGCGGAGCACGGTACTGCCCTGTGCGGGGATCTTTACCCGCCCGGTATTCCCAGAAGCGATCTCCTGATCGCGGTTGCCGGAACTGCACATGACCGTAAACGGCAGTTCCCGCAGGGTGATGCCAATGAGATTGGGGTTCTCCACCCGGATCATCACCTCAAGATCAAGCGCCGAGAGCGAGATTTTCCGGACCCTGACATCCTCTAACGTAACAACCGGGTCGTGCAGGACTGGCATAGTAAGAACGTACGATAGTCCTCCCTATAAGCATGTCCGTTATTGCCGGGCTATCTCCTCGCCCGGAGTTCCTGTTCCATTGCCGCAAGGCATTCGGTTACCTGCTCTTCGGTTATACCCGGGGTATCCCTGATACGATTGAACCGCTCGCACATCAGCTCCGGGCATTTCCCACAGTGTGGCAGTTTCCGTTCCGTTGTGCAGCAGGCGTAGATCTGGCACTGGTCGATACCTCCGTATGCCGTCCAGAACGGTTTTCCCTTCGTTGTTTCGCATCCGGGGCACTCCTTCTTGTGATGGTCACACCCGCTGCACGAGTAGCCGCAGACTGTCTCGATCTTCTTTGTCGCCATGGTACAGGATGTCGTATCCATCCAGGATAAAGGAAGGGTTCATGGAGGGTGAAAGTGACAGCCGGCTGCCGGAATCGCTGCTCTTCTGACCAAAAAGCATTCAATACACCATTGCCAACCTTTGGAGAATCATGGCTTTGAGTGAATTTTTTTACCAGATCTTCGAGCACCTTCCCCGCCAGGGACCCGGCTGCCCGGGTGCAACTAAGAAAGCATATTCATACCTTCCCCCCCTCCAAAACGATGCCGCCATTCTCGATATAGGGTGCGGTTCAGGGACCCAGACCCGGGACCTGGCAGCCCTCACCAGCGGCACCATCACCGCGGTTGACAATCACAATCAATTTCTCGATACAATCGATGCAAAGGCGAAAGAGGATGGTACTGCCGGGCGGATCAAAACCGTATACGCTTCGATGGATGCCCTCCCTTTTGAAAAAGGACAATTCGATCTCATCTGGTCTGAGGGATCGGTTTTCATTATCGGTTTTGAAAAGGGACTCTGGACCTGGAAACCTTTCCTGAAAAAGGGAGGTTACCTGGTTGTATCAGATGCCGCGTGGTTCGAACCGAACCCCCCGGACGAACTTGTCCGGTGGTGGGAGAAGGAGGGGTACAGTCCCAAGACGGAGGACCAGCTCAGGGAACTGGTGAAGATAGCGGGGTATCGCCTCATCGCAACGTACCGGCTACCGGAGGCCGGATGGTGGGAGAACTACTATGTCCCCATGCTTGCCCGTATAGCGGAACTGAAAAAGGCCCACGGCAGCGATCCAGAGAATGCCGCGATTATTGATTCTCTTGAGGCGGAAGCGGAAACATACCGGAGGTACAAGCGGTATTACGGGTACACGTTTTTTATCATGCAGAACGGGTGACGGAATCGCAAAAGTGAGCAGGGGTGCGTCATTTGAGGGTATCCCCCCATTTTTTATAACCGACCACCATTCTGAAATATCCGCAACTCCTTCCGGTAAATAACTGATACTTATGAATCCGGAAACAGACCTCAGGACTCTTGCTCTTTCCCTTGGTGCGGATTATTTCGGCGTTGCCGATC
>Ga0209340_1002139_pt1 | contig 12056 bp, 12 predicted proteins | sample EPASupsiteSAE323_FD_187266 | JGI IMG/M metagenome (GOLD analysis project Ga0209340, IMG submission 187266) | Bioremediated contaminated groundwater from EPA Superfund site, New Mexico - Sample SAE3-23 (SPAdes) (version 2) | ecosystem: Environmental > Aquatic > Deep subsurface > Groundwater >... | reverse complement strand
GTATTCCGTTTTTACTTGGTCTGCATTTGGTAAAAATGAATATATTGTGGGAACGCCATCACAAAGAAATACGTCTACTGATTTTCCATCTTTTTTCAATGCCTGATATAAAGCTAGAGAGCTGCCAACAGCATCACCATCTGGGTAGATGTGTGATATTATTGCAACTCTCCCTGCTGATTTCAATTTATTAATAATCTCAAGTTGATTAACCATTATTTATTCTTCCTTATCCGTCGAGATCTGTTTTAAAATATTTGATATCTTTATACCATATTCTATTGAGCTATCAAGTTGAAAGATTATTTCTGGTGTATATCTAATATTTATTCTCTGACCAACTTCTTTTCTTATAAAACCAGCAGCATTTTTAAGACCTTCTAGTATGCTGTTTTGCTCTTCAGTATTATTAGCCATTATACTAACATAAACTTTTGCATATTTCATGTCATTTGCAACAACAGCTTTTGTAACACTAATCAATCCTGTGACCCTTGGGTCTTTAAGCTCATTCTGAATTATATTACTGACTTCCCTTTTTATTTCTTCAGAAATCCTCATTATTCTGTTTGCTGACATCGAATTCACCTACCTAAATATTTATTCAACTGCCACTTTTTCCATTGTGAAAGCTTCAATAATATCTCCTTCTTTAATATCATTAAATTTCTCAAGGCTAATACCGCATTCGAAACCTTCTAGGACTTCTTTTGCATCGTCTTTAAATCTCTTAAGTGAAGATATTTTGCCTTCAAATACCACTATTCCGTTTCTAATTATCCTTATGTCTGAATTTTTCGTAATCTTACCGTCTGTTACATGACAACCAGCAATTGTACCGATACCTGAAGCTTTGAAAATCTGTCTGATTTCAACATGCCCAATTATAACTTCTTTGAACTTTGGTTCAAGCATACCTTTCATAGCGGCAGTTATATCATCTATTGCTTCGTATATTACTCTGTAAAGTCTTATATCAACCTTTTCTCTATCTGCAATAGTTCTTGCAATTGGTTCAGGTCTTACGTTAAACCCGATTATTATTGCATTTGTTACGTTCGCAAGCATTACATCAGATTCAGTAATTGCCCCAACCGCATCATGTATAATCTTAACTCTTACTTCAGGATTAACTATTTTCTCCAGGGATTGCTTTACTGCCTCAACAGAACCTTGAACATCAGCTTTGACAATTATATTCAAGTCTTTAACTTTACCTTGTTGTATTTGTGTATATAAGTCATCAAGCGTAATCCTGGAAGAAGAATTTAGAGATTCTTCTCTTTGCTTTATGCGCCTTTTTTCAGCAAGTTGTTTGGCAACTTTTTCGTCTTCAATAACATAAAATATATCACCAGCGTCTGGTACATCAGGTAAACCAATGATTTCGACTGGTGTGGATGGCTTTGCTTTTTTAACCTTTTGCCCCTTATCGTCTACCATAGCTCTTATTCTACCTACAGTTGTTCCTGCAACGATTGTATCTCCAACCTTAAGAGTTCCTCTTTGTACAAGCATAGTAGCAACTGGTCCTCTGCCTTTATCGAGTTTTGCTTCTATTACTGTTCCTTTTGCTTGCTTGTTCGGATTAGCTTTTAGGTTCATCATATCAGCTACAAGAATAACCATTTCAAGTAGATTGTCTATTCCCGTTCTCTTTTTAGCTGAAACATTTACAAATATAGTATCGCCGCCCCATTCTTCAGAAACCAGCCCATGCTGTGTTAATTCTTGCTTAACTCTATCAGGATCAGCTCCAGGTTTATCAACTTTATTAACTGCAACAATGAGTGAAACGTTTGCAGCTTTTGCATGGTTTATAGCTTCAATAGTTTGCGGCATAACTCCATCATCTGCTGCAACAACGAGTATGGCTATATCTGTAACCTGTGCTCCACGTGCTCTCATAGCAGTAAATGCTTCATGACCAGGCGTATCAAGAAAAGCGATTCTTCTATTGTTTACTTTTACGCTGTATGCTCCTATATGCTGAGTAATACCACCTGCTTCGCTTTCAATTACGTTTGTTTCTCTAATTGCATCAAGAAGTGATGTTTTACCGTGATCAACATGGCCCATAACTACAACAATCGGAGCTCTTGTTATCATATTTTCTTCATTGTCATCAGTCTCGTCAAAGAGTATATCTTCCTCTGTTACTACTACTTCCTTTTCAACAATATAACCAAATTCCTCTGCAATTATTGCTGCCGTATCATATTCGATTTCCTGATTTAATGTTGCCATTATTCCATATACAAGTAATTTTTTGATTATTTCAGCTGCTTGCTTTTTAAGTTTTTCACCTAAGTCTTTAACAGTAATTGTTTCTGGCAAAACAACTTTTAAAACAACTTTAACAGGCTCAAGCTTTTGTGCAAATCTGCTGTCATAATTTTTGCCTTTTGGATTTTTTCTATTTTTTCTCTTGGCGTTTTCAGCATCGTAAAATTGCATAAGGATGTTATCATCATTAAGTATGTCAGAAACTTTATGATCAGTACTTATTGTCTTTATACTTTTTTCATCGAATTTCTGGTTGTCTTGCTGCTTTCCAAATCTTGCAGGTTTAGCAGCTTCCTTTTTAGTATCTTTCGCTTTCTCTCTTAAATTATTATCTCTGAAAGTTGGTTTGTGCTGTTCTGGGCTTTGTATTTTAGGCATATCTTTTGAAGCTTCTTTTATCTTCTCGTCTATGCCATCATTTTTGTTTCCATATCTATTATCTGGCCTATATCCACCTGGGGCTCCCTGTCTTGGTGGACCTCCAGCCATTCCTCCAGTAGAACCACTTGGTCTAGGACGGTTATCATACGGAGGCCTTCCTTGGTTATTATTATTGTATGGCCTATTATCTGGTGGTCTATTATTATATCCAGGTCTGTTGTCTGGTCTTGCCTGGTTATTATTATATGTGGGTCTATTATCTGGTCTACTGCTATCAGATCTATTATTATACGGTCTATTATCTGTTGGCCTATTATTATTGTATGCAGGTCTGTTATCTGGTCTTGCCTGGTTATTATTATTGTATGGCCTATTATCTGGTGGTCTATTATATGGTCTGTTATCTGGCCTTTTTTGCTCAACATTAAAGACCTTATCTGGCTTTCTATCTGTTGCTAACCCTTCTGGTCTATGTTTTTCTTTCTCTGGAAGTTGTTCTGTTTTACTAACTGGTTTTTCAGCTGGCTTTTCAACTAATTTTTCATCAGGATTTTGTAGAAGTTCGTCAATCTTTTTTGGTACTATTTTTTCTTGCTGTATATTATCATGTTCAACCTTCTCAACTGCATCTTTTTTAGGTTTAACTTTTTCAACTGATTCAGCTTGTACTTTTGAAACAATTTCATTTTCCTCTGTACTTTGAATTGGGTCTTCTTTTTTAACTTCTAAAGGTGGAACCAAATCAGGCTTCTGAGTTTTGTTACTATCTATTTTCATATCATATACTTTCTTTCTTGTTTCAGGGCTTCTAAACTCAAAATAGTCGTTTCTATCATTCTTTGGAGTTTCTTTACTAGGTGCATTTATATTTGTTGTTCTAACTTCTCTACGATGATCTCCTTTAATCTCAGTCCTAATTTCGGTTGTAATACCAGTTGCGACATCAGTACGTATTTCCCTAACCTCTGTTCTTATAATTCGAGGAGCATTCTTTTTCTGCTTCTCGGGTTCCTGTTTTAGCGCTACGGCTACTGAAGCTTCATTTTTTTTATCTTCTACTAAGGGTGCTTCAACTGGAACTGGAGCCGAAACTTGCGTCTGCGCTTCAGTTTTTACAACGTTTACCTTAACCCCAAAATAGTCATATATAGCCTTAAGTTGATTATCATCAAGAATACTCATATGATTTTTAGTATCAATGTTGATTGCTTTCAGCTTATCCATCAATGTTTTGCTGTTTGTATTAAGTTCTTTCGCTAATTCGTATATCCTCACCTATTAAATACCTCCTATATTGCGGGACTCATCAATCAGTCTGGAAATTACATCAGAAAACCCTTTATCACATATACCTACAACAACGATTTCATCTTTACCTGTAAATTTACCAAGTGTTTGTCTATCACCGAAAACCTTGAAATCAATTTTGCGATAAGTGCACATGTCTTTAAAGCTTTTTGTAGTTCCCTCGGATGCATCTTCCGAAATTATTAATAAATCAATCTTATTTGTTTTCAAACCACGTTCGCAAACATCACTTCCTGTCATTACTTTTCCAGCCTTTTTTGCAAGGCCGATCATTGAAAATGCTTTATTGGTTATCATTAATTACTTCTAATTCCTCCCTGAGACTCTCAAATAATTCAGGTGGTACCTTGGTCTCGAATTCTTTTTCTAACCTTCTAGATTTCTGTGTCTTATCAAGACATTCTAAATCAAAGCATATATATGCACCTCTACCAGGCTTTTTACCTGTAGTATCAACAGATATAACTCCGTCTTGAGATTTTACGATTCGCAGAAGCTCTTTTTTGGGCTTCATTTCTCTGCAACCTAAACACATTCTATTTGGTATTTTCTTTGTCTTTAACGGCATGAAACTCTGGTACACCTCCAACAAATGGCTATTGGCTTTTAGCTATTGATGATTAGACTTTAGGCTTTATTCAATAGCTTAGTCTTCAAAATTTTCTGCAATTTGTGATTCACTCTTTATGTCAATCTTCCAACCGGTAAGCTTAGCTGCAAGTCGTGCATTTTGGCCTTCCTTACCTATTGCAAGAGATAATTGATAGTCAGGTACAACAACTCTAGCTGCTTTTTCCTGCTCAAATAGCTCAACCTTTATAACTTTTGAGGGATTAAGACTGCTAGCAATGAATTCTGCAGGATCTTCACTCCATTCAATAATGTCAATCTTTTCTCCTTGCAATTCATCGACTATATTTTGAACTCTGGTTCCTCTCTGCCCAACGCAGGCACCAACCGGGTCAATATTTTCTTCTAATGAGTAAACAGCAATTTTTGCTCTTGAACCAGCTTCTCTGGCAATACTTCTGATTTCCACAACACCTTCATGTATTTCAGGAACCTCAAGCTCAAAAAGTCTTTTGACAAGACCGGGATGAGTCCTTGAAACATAAACCTCTGGTCCTTTTGTTGTTTTTCTTACTTCAAGTACATATGATTTAATTCTCTCATTTTGTCTATATATTTCACCTGGTATTTGTTCTTGAGGTATGAGAATTGCTTCAATTTTACCCATGTCGATTATAACATTTTTTTTATCAATCCTTTGAATGAGACCAGATATAATATCTCCTTCTCTATTTACAAACTCATCATATATAATTCCTCTTTCGGCCTCTCTTATTCTCTGCATAACAACTTGCTTTGCTGTTTGGGCTGCTATTCTTCCGAAAGTCCTAGGAGTAACTTCAAATTCAACAACATCACCTATTTTATACTTCTTGCTAATCTTTTTAGCTTCATCAAGAGTTAATTCCGCAGAAGCATCAGTAATCTCCTCAACAACATCCTTTAATGCAAATACTTTAATTTCGCCGTCATCTCTATTGATGCTAACTCGGACATTTTGTGATGTACCATAATTTCTTTTGAACGCAGATATTAATGCTGCTTCTATCGCTTCAAGCAAAATATCTTTGTTTACACCCTTATCCTTTTCAATTTGAGCCAATGCTTCAATAAATTCTGAGTTCATTTCTTATTATTTCCCCCTCGCAAAGTATCTTAATTAAATTTTAATATTCTTTTTACTATAGAAACATCTTGTCTCTTAAACTCCATAATTTCATTGCTACAATTAATTACCACATTCCCATCTAATAGTCCAATAAGCTCACCTTCAAATAAATTCTTTTTATTTATTGGATTATATAGTTTTACTTCTACTGTTTCCCCTTTATATTTCTCAAATTCCTTGTCTTTTTTTAATGGTCTTTCTAATCCGGGTGACGAAACTTCAAAAAAGTAGCTATTGGGAATTATGTCGGCTTTATCTAATAAATGATTTGTTTTCTCACTTATTGTCTCGCAATCTTCAATTGTTATTCCGCCTTCTTTATCTATGTAAAGCCTCAGATACCAGTTTTGACCCTCTTTCACATATTCGACATCAATTAATTCGTATCCCGAGGATTCAACAATAGGCATTACCATTTCTTCTACTCTTTGAGCAATACTCAATTTACTCATGTATCAACCTCCAATATGTGTCTTCAATACGAAAGAGTGGGCTGGCCCACTCTTCTCAAAGTCATTATCTGCTTTCGTAATGCTAATATTATAACATTCGATAATTAATTGTGCAAGTTTTTATTTGTACATATAAAGGATATTTTTTCTTAATATAAAAGAATTTTATTATTAACATATTTTACAAAACTATATTTAACATTATTATAGGCTTTAAGCTCACTTTGGGAAATTTCATTCCAGTCTTTTTCTCTATCAAGATTAACAAAATATTTATCTGCAGTGTAAGTTTTACTGATTTTGGTAACATATGCTTCACTACAATACGGTAAAAGCTGCCTGTATATAGATTCTCCACCTATAACAAATATATCATCATAAGAATACTTCTTTAATTCAATAAAGAGTTTCTCAAGCGAACAACAAACCATTATACTGCCATCATTAAAATTACCATTTTTACTTAGGATGATATTTGTTCTTTCTTTTAACGGTTGTTTCCCTGGCAAGGATTCAAATGTTTCTCTTCCCATAACTACGATCTTGTTTAAAGTTATTTGCTTAAAAAGTTTCATATCTTCGGGAATTCTTTCTAATAGTTTACCTTCATAGCCAATTCCCCAATTTGAATCAACAGCAACAATGGCTTTTATAATTAATCACGCTCCTATAACTGTTTGTTCTAGGTACTTAGTTCTAACTCACCCTGAGATTTAAAACTGTCAACTGTACACTGTAAACTATACAGCCACGGGTATGCCCTTTATTTGCGGATTGCTCTGATAATTCTCTAATACAAAATCCTCAACTCTAAAATCATAAAAATCTTTTTTATCTGGATTAATAATTAACTTTGGTGCTGGGTAGGGAGTTCTCTGGATAAGCTCATTGACTAACGGCACATGCCTATCATATATATGTGCATCAGCAATGACATGAACAAATTCTCCAACCTCAAGATTACTTACACGTGCCATCATATGTACCAATATTGCATACTGACATACGTTCCAGTTATTTGCAACCAGAACATCCTGCGAACGTTGATTCAGTATTGCATTAAGTTTTTTACCTGTTACATTAAAGGTCATACTATATGCACAAGGATACAAGCTCATTTCATGTAAATCACTGTGATTATACATATTGACTATAATTCTTCGACTGTATGGATTCTTATTTAAATCAAATAATACTCTATCAACTTGATCGAACTCGCCTTCGGGATATTTATGCTTAATCCCCAACTGATATCCATATGCTTTGCCAATTGTACCTTCTTCATTTGCCCAACTATCCCAAATTCGGCTATTAAGCTCCTTAATATTGTTAGATTTTTTTTGCCATATCCAAAGCATTTCATCAATTGCAGCTTTTAAGTTTGTTGGCCTTAATGTAAGAATTGGAAACTCTTCCGAGAGATTATACCTGTTAACAACACAAAACTTCTTAATTGTATAAGCAGGAATATCATCAGTCCACTTAGCTCTTACAATTTCGCCTTCAGACGAAATACCATTCTCAAGTATATCCTTACACATCGTAGCAAAAATCGTATCAGCTTTACTCATAATGAAGCACCTCACTTTTCTGTTTAATCTTTGCATGTCAAGTTTACTAGTTGTTATTTGCTCCCTTAATATCTAAACATTTATCTAATATTTCCATAAGCCTTTCATGCTTATCAGAAACATATAAATAACCTATTAGCGCTTCAAAACCAGTAGCATAGCGATAATCCATAATATCAGCATTTTTAGGCGGTGAAGCAGGTTTTATATTTCTTCCTCTTCGAATGATATCATTTTCTTCTTCAGTTAAACAATCAGAGAGCTGTTTAACGATTTCAGCCTGTGCCTGAGCTTTTACATAAACAATAGATTTTTTGTGAAGTCGAGAAGTTTTCATTTCGCCTGTACCTATCAAATGAATTCTAACAAATAATTCAAATAACGCATCACCTACGTATGCTAATACGATTGGAGATATTTCTCTTATATTATCTTTAGAAATATGGCTATAATCAAGAATTTTACTAAGTATTTCCATTTTACGCCCCCATTATTTACATACGAGCTCCTAAAATTATAACATATTTTTTAAATTTCATGAGAAGTAATTTTTAAATAATAATTATTATGACATTATTAAATTTAAATTAATAGGTATTTAGTCCTACAATCAAATAAGTCTTTTCCATTATTTAATTGATAAGGTTATTATTGTATAATAGTAAGTAGAGAGTTTTTTTCTATAAAACCTAAAAGGGGGAATATTATGAGTAGGCTTAAAAAGTTGCTAATCTATTTTTGTATGATAGCACTAATAATAATAACTGCATTTATTTCTAGCGCATCTTCTCAATTCAAAGATGTTCCAACCAATCATTGGGCAAACAATGCTATTCAACTTATGAGCGAAAATAAAATCATAGAAGGTTACCCTGATTCTACTTTTAAACCTGATAGTATTATCAATCGAGCTGAACTTGCGAAAATGATGGTGATTGCTCTTAATATTCCGCCAAAAGAAAATCCATCGCCTTCATTCAAAGATGTTCCTAAAAATAGTTGGTTTTTCTCTTCAGTTGAATCTGCAAAATTTTATTTAACGGGTTTCAGAACAGCCGATGGAGATTATTTTAGGCCTTCAAGACCAGCAGCTCGAGAAGATATGGCTGTTGCAATTGTTAAAGCCCTAGGAATGGAAAACGAAACTGTTGACGAAAGCATTCTAAATAAATTTTCAGATTCCTCCTCTATTTCTTCAAATTTAAAAAAGTACGTAGCAATAGCAATCAAAAATGAAATTATGAAAGGTTCCCCAAAGGGTGAATCTCTTGTTTTCCAGCCCCAAAAATCAATCACGAGAGCTGAAGCCGCTGTTTTGCTCGGCAATGTAATAGAAGAAGGAAAAGTTACTTATGAAGAAGAAAAAATTACTTATGAAAAAACTACTGATTCAGTCAACTCAGTAGACAATAATGAAGATGCCAATATTAAAGAATCTGAAACCTCAATTGAAGAAGATGACGAAAATGAAGAATACAAGAAACCAGAAGTTACAGCTGCTGCTGATGGAAAAAACATTATAGTAAAATGGAAAAAAATCGACGATGAACGCTTGCAAGGATATAAAGTCGTAATTTCAAAAAGTAATTCTGCACCCAAATATCCAGATGACGGCTATCTTTTCTGGATAACTGACAAAACTATAACGTCTGCTGTTATAGACAATCATACTGCATATAATAATGGTGATTTTGGGCAGTATCTAACTTCAGGGCAGAGTTATTACTTCAGTGTTACAGCTTACTATAACGATATAAAAATACCTGGGAATGCGGTTTGCTTGAAATTTCCGGCTACGGAATCTGAGATTAATGAATCCTCGAAGTATGTAAAACCTAAAGTTTCCGGAGTTGTTGATGATACGAAGATTGTACTTAGCTGGAATCAAATTAATCATGAAAATTTCAAAGGTTACAAGGTCGTAATTTCAAAAAATAATTCCGCACCCAAATATCCAGATGACGGCTATCTTTTCTGGATAACTGATAAAACTATAACATCTGCTGTTGTAGACAATAACTGTGCATATAATGGCGGTGATTTTGGTGGTTATCTTGAAAAAGGAGAGAAATACTATTTTAGCATTACTGCTGTATATGATGATAGAAAGGTTCCTGGAAATGTTATCTCATTAACTTACCCGGAATAGCAATCTTATTAACAAAAAATAAAGCCAGCTATAAGCTGGCTTTATTTTTTTCTTTTTCTATGAAGTTTCTTATTGAATCTCTCAACGATATGTAAAATTTACATTTCAAATTGTTTTCATTAAGAATCTTAGTTATGTCTTCAATTAATTCATCATCAAAAATGTTGTTCATTGCCACTTTGATTAGATCACCTTCTTTTTCAAAAGGAACAAAACTATTCATTATCATCTGATCCAATTCAAACATAATCATCAATTCATTTTGGGGCTCAATACCTTGAAGGGATTCAAATTCTTTTCCTTCATGCGCAGCTAACTCCTTTAATACATCTTCCCTGTTTAAAAATTTCATTTCATATAATAATTCGCCAAATCTTTTATGCACATATTCTTTTTGATATGAAAGAATTTTATTTAGTTGTTCTTGATTTATTAGTTTTCTTTCAATCAAATACTCACCAAACTTTTTCTTTGTGCCCAAAATGCTTGTTCTCTCATGGGGATGCTTCTCATATGAATTTGCAATAAATCTTCTTATCATTTTAGGTAAGGAAAGATAGTATATTGGATTCAAATTTGCTGTATGAAGACTAATCATATCTTGTATTTCTTGCTTTAATTTTGAATTATTAATATCACTGATTGCAATGCTTATAATATTCCCAGATAAATCATATGGTGCAAAAGCTTTTTCTACCATTACTCTCTTATTGAAAATTTGCTGAACTTTTAACGGAAATGTCAATCTCTCAAGATTAATATATTCAACATTCAAATATGCTGCGAGCTGACTTAGAACCTCATCTTCTCCCAATAGATTAACATCAACAAGAACTTCTCCTATTTTTTTAGTTTTATTTTCTTTTTGATATTCTAAGGCATCACTTAATTGCGCTTCGTCTATTAAGCCTTTTTCAATTAAAAAAGTGCCAAGACCTAAGTTTTGCTCTTCGTTTTGATTATCATCTGGATTATAGCAGCAACTTCCTTCTTTTCTATTTTTAAAAATATTAAATAAATTCATTATATTTTCCCCCGGAGTTCTATATTTTTATATGGTATAGTCGCTTTTTTTATTTTGAAATCTTTACCGACAGTGTACGCGTTTGATTTTCTGGAGAAACTATTTTTATTACCGCTTGATTTGGCTCTCCGCTTGAACCCTTAAATAGTATATTGTGTTCATAGCTGACCTTAGACTTTAAAACCGTATTAATGGGTTGAGAAAAGCGAGAACCATTACTCATATTCATATCAATTACACCATCAATATTGAATTTTTTATATGTTTGATTTTTTATATTTAATTTTAAATTAATTCCCTCTGTACAATATTCTATTTCCTGCAAGGTAATTTTAAAACCACTACCAAAAGTTGCGACACTTGGCTCAAGCTTGAAGTTCTTTACCAATCCATCAATGGTTATTTTCCAGCCCTTTGGTGTGTCTTTAACTGAAAAAGATTGGCTTTTTTTTTGCACTGTACCTGTTTTATCAACGTATGAAACTATTGTATTTACTATTGAAGAATCTTGATTCTCAACTACATCTAAAACATTATAACCAACTATATTTGTACTTCCCAATTCGCTTTCTAAATTGTTTATAAGTGAATTTATCGAGTATTGTGAATCGCTTGTGTCTATAAGTTTTAATGCATCTGAATATTTGGTATTTTCTAAAAGGTTGAAGTAACTGCTTACAATAGATTTCCCAATTTTTTGATGTGAAAGATTCGCTTGTATTGAATCAATTGTAGGAAAAATAAATTTATAAACAACTGCAATTATTAGCATTATAATAAATCCATAACATATTATGGTGCTAAAACTAAAATTACTTTCGCCTTCAGATTCTTCGTTTGCATCGACAAATTCAGTTTCCTGATTGTCTTCAACTGGAATAACCCCGGGGTTTTGATATTTAGCATTTTCAACAAATTTTATGCTTTTTTTCATTATGAGTTGCTCCTTTTGAATTGTATCTACAAATTAAATTATATCTTATTTTTTTTTTTATACAATATCCAAATAAATTATAACTTTATGTTATAATTTACATTGATAATAATTATCTGGGAGGAATCAACTTGAATACATACATGGTTTTTAAAGAAATAGGTATGGTCTTCTTGTATCTCTTCATTTGTATACTGATTACTGGCATGCTAG
>Ga0209340_1002136_pt1 | contig 12072 bp, 8 predicted proteins | sample EPASupsiteSAE323_FD_187266 | JGI IMG/M metagenome (GOLD analysis project Ga0209340, IMG submission 187266) | Bioremediated contaminated groundwater from EPA Superfund site, New Mexico - Sample SAE3-23 (SPAdes) (version 2) | ecosystem: Environmental > Aquatic > Deep subsurface > Groundwater >... | reverse complement strand
ACTCGGGGAGGAATAGTATGAAAAAGGATTCTCAAAAACCCCGCAAGATTGTCAATAAGGATAACAAATCCAGAACAGAAGAGATTAAGCATTTAAGTAAAAAAAGCAGATCTGCTGCACTAGGTCTAGCAGTATTTTTTGCTACCAGTACAATGCTTACTGGTTGCTGGCCATTTCCCAAGACTGCGCAAGAGAAAGAGAAAGAAGAAGAACAATCATATTGGAGTTCAGGAAGCAGTAGTTACCACAGCCATTATTACGGAGGGTGGGGAAATGTCTTCGGAAGAACAAACAGTAGTATTTTTGGTGGTTCAACAAGCTCGGTTCGTAGTGGTGGTGCTGTAAGCTCATTCCACAGTGGGGGGTATTCATCCAGCAGAGGTGGAAGCTTTGGCGGCTAATATATTTGAAAAACAGAGGCAGTTTACAGATGAGCTTTTGTTTGAATATTATCTTGTAAGTACATTAATGGAAACACAAGCTCATTCTCCGTATATTTTTCATATGGATAAAAAGCTTTATGATGATATGGTTTATTCGTCAATAATTCTAGATGTAATTACCAATAAGATTATTGATAAGGCGATTATAGATTATCCAGACAAGCTGTTTGAATATGGTGATTTTAATCTCATTAATAATGTATTTGGAATAAAAAATTCGGTACTGCCTTTTTTCTGGACTCGTTTTGATGCTTTTGAACGTTCAGATGGAGGCATATTTTTTACAGAGTTTAATTATGATAAGCCTTGTGCACAAAGAGAGATTCTAATTACCGAAAAACTTGGCGGAGATGGTAATCCGAATATTGGATTTGCAGACAAATTCGTTAAATCATTTAAGAAGCATTGTGAAGATTTTTACACGAAAAATCAAAAGCTTTCAATAGCGATATTGGTTGATTCAAATCATTATGAAGAATTGCACTTGTCTTATCTTTATATTGATTTATTAAAGCCGCTGGGATATGAATTTATAATTGCAGGAGCAAAAAATTTTAGAGTTGAGGAAGATGCTGTATTTGCATTTGATAAAAAAGTTGATGTGATTTTAAGACAATACCCAACCGAATTTATGCACGAGGTTAATGATGCTGAAAATATACTTGAGCTTTATGGAAAAGGAAAAGTACTCATAATTAATGACCCAAGAGTAATAATAGGACAGGCTAAAAGTATTTTTGCATGTATGTGGGAACTGGTAAATAATAATGATGCATTAATAACCCAAGAAGAAAGTAGAGTTATCCAAACTGTCATACCATATACAAAAATGTATGATAAGAAATATAGGCAGGAACTAATTCATAATAAAGATAAATTTGTTGTGAAATCTGTTTATGGCAGATACAGCGAAGAAGTTTATATAGGAAAGATGCATGATAATGCACAGTGGGAACAAGTTCTTGATTACGTTGAAAATGCAGAATTTCCGCATCTGATACAGGAATTTTGTGAAACAAAGAGGGAACAGCTTTTAAAATTCAACGGTTATACATTTGAACCTGTCAAAGCTTTGTGCAATTATGGGTTGTATTTAATTGACGGCGAATATGCCGGAATATGTGCCAGATGGAATCAGGATTATCTTACACCTGATGAAACTGTTTGGAGCACACCGATTCTTATAAGAGAAAAGAGCTTAAAAATTAAAAAGTATTCAGGAAATGATAGAATAACTTTGTGGAAAAAGCTTAATGATGAGGTTGCTTTTAATCACAACTACACATGGGGATATACAGGCAATCAGCAAGCGTTTTCTCTTGATGCTTTAATAATTGATAGAGAATTTAATGAAGAATTGACAAATGCAGTTGATTCTGTAGTCAGGATTATTAAGAAAACTACAGAATTTGCAAAAAGCAACATTGAATTGATTGCACCTATTTTTGATATCAGCGAAACAATAGCGTCAATGATAAAAAGCGAATTGAACACCGAACTTTCTTTTATAGGAAGGCTTGACTGGGCTGTTGCTTCTGACGGAAGTTTGAAGCTGTTTGAATTCAACTCTGAAACGCCGGCGGGCATTATCGAAAGTATAAGAGTAAATGAAATTGTTCACAAGAACATTTATAATGATTATACAAATCCTAATGAAAATCTTGAAGGATTAATAAAATCATGTATGCAAAGTATTATAGGCAGTAAAAAGATTAAAAATATTGGAATAGTTGCATCAGCATATGATGAAGATTGGTTTAATACAGAGACCATTTATGAATCAGTTAAAGAACTGTCGTATAATTTTATTCTTGGTGAAATAAGTGGATTGGAAGAAATAAATGATAAATTATATTTATATAATCAACCATTAGATGCGATTTACAGGTACTATCCTCTTGAGATGCTTGAGGAAGATAATTCTACTAATGGTGTTATGAATGCGTTGCAAGGCGGTTTATTAAATATAAACCCTGCTTCTGTATTTATTAATAGGAATAAAGCGTTGTTTGCACTAATATGGGAGCTTGTTGAACAAAATTATTTTAATAGTCAAGAAGCAAATATTATAAAAAAGTATATTCCTAAAACTGTACTTGACCCTGCCAAGCTTGGTACGCCTGATTGCTGCATAAAATCATATTTGGGAATTCAAGGCGAAGATGTTATGTTTAGCTTGGAAGAACCAGAAAAAATTTACGAAGGAAGCTATGTTTATCAGGAAAGAGTGGAAGTTCAAACTATTGATATGGATATTCATAATTCTGGTGGCAGCTCCAGTGAAATTGTCTCTCCAATAATTGGTACTTTTATTGTTGGTGATAAATTGGGGGGCATATTTACCAGAGTGGGAGGTTGGATTACTGATAAATGGGCAGTTTATCTGCCTACATATATAAATAACGAGGAGGTTTAATATGGGTGCTTATGATGAAGATTTAAACGATAGTAAAAAGGGTTCCTTGACTGGAACGGTGTTTACGATTATTTTTGTAGTACTTTATTTGGTTTTATCATTGGCGGATAGTGGATTATTTGATGGAATTGGTGAATGGTATAATGGTTTAACTCCAAGGAATTATTATACTACTGAGGTTAAGATAGATAAGGGGACTGTTCAGGAAAAAGTCACTGAAAAAGGGAAATACTACATAAGAATATCAAATGCTGATGTCAAGACTGAAGATTCGTGGATAGAAGTTAAACAAGATTTTTATGACAAGCATTCAACTTTTATATCATATTATTCATCAGGTAATAATGAAGAAATTGGCTTGTTATTATGTAAGAATGATGTTTATAAAGGCAGGTTCTGGGGATTGTTTGGCAAAGAAACACCTAATTTTGAAAAAACTGTTTGGCAGGTGGCTGATGTTTATGATACCTATGATATAGCATTGGAGTCTAATCCGCATCAGATACAAACGGTTTCAGGTAAGGTTTATAAGAAAAAAAGCCTGAATGGGAAAAATTATATAGTTATTGATGTTGAAGGTAACAAAATAAAAGAGGAAGTTGACCTAACAACTTATAACAAATATGAAGTTGATGGTACAATAAACTGCAAATTCGAGAGTTGGGGAGATATAAGACAATTTAAGGGAATAGTTTAAGAATTGATAATATAAAATCAAGAATAACGGGATAATAAGTCTCGTTATTTTTTGTTGAAATAATTCTGTAATAAGATTATAATTAAATCATACAATAGTTAAACCGTTAAACTATTCGAGGGAGAAATATTATGGAGATAAAGGAAATGTTTGAAGAAATTGATAAGTTGAATTTTAATATTACAAAGATAATATCACATAGAATTAAAGAAGGTATTGATTGTGGTTTAAGTCATGCACATATTTATTTACTTATGTTTTTAAAAAATGAAGGAGAATGCATGGTTACAGATATAGCCAAGCATTTAGATATAACCTTAAGTGCAGTTACGAACCTAACTGATAAATTAAGTAGTCATGGTCTTATTTCAAGAGAAAGACGGGAATCAGATAGAAGAGTTGTAGTTATAAGTCTTAAAGAAGAAGGTATTAAAGTATTGCAGAGAATCTGTGAAAACCGTAACAGAATATTTCAGCAATATTTTTCAAATTTAACTGAAGATGAAATGGAGGTACTCTTAAGAATTACGAGAAAAATTTCAGAAAATGTAATAAAACTTGAGTCCAATGAAATTTAGGGTAATCAGAAAATTAGAATTATAAAAAGGAAGGATAATTTAGATGAAAAAGAAAAATTTAGGAATAATAATTCTGCTATTAATAGCAATAGTATCTCTTGCGGGATGTGGAGAGAAAACAGCAACAACAGCTGACGAAACACAAAAGCCAACTCCGGTAAATGCAGTTAAAGTTTCTCGTACGACAGTAGAATCAGTTGTTACTTTAAATGGAAGAGTTGAAGCTGTAAAGCAGGTAAACATTTCTGCAAAAACTGCTGGAAAAGTAGAAAAAGTCAATTTTGAAATTGGTGAAAAAGTAAAAAAGGGAGAAGTTTTGTTTGTGGTTGAACAAAAGGATATCAGACTTCAGGTAGCTCAAGCTGAAGCGGCTTATAATATAGCTAAAGCATCTTACAACAAAGCAACTGGTGGTGGATTGGAGCAACAGATGGTTCAGTTGAAGAGTGCTTTTGAGGTTGCAAAAACAAATTATGAGGATGCAAAACTAAACTATGAACGAAATAAACAGCTTTTCGAAGTTGATGGCGTTTCAAAGCAAGCATTTGAGGCGGCAGAAAAAGGATTTAAGCTTGCACAAGAGCAATACATATCTGCTAAGGCTAATTATGAATTAACACAAGGTAAAATTAATCCTGAAAATATCGAAACAGCAAAAGCACAATTACAACAGGCAAAGGCAGCATATGATATTGCAAAATCACAGTTGGAAAATACTGAAGTTAAAGCAACAATAGGTGGAATTGTAGCCTCAAAAAATGTAAAGGTTGGAGAAATGACCAGCAGTGCATTGACTGCAATGAGTATTGCTGACTTATCTTCAGCTATTAGCAAGATTGGTGTTACTGAAGATATAATTAACAAAATCAAAGTAGGGGATAAAGTTAAAGTCAATGTTAAGGTGGCATCAAATAACGCTTTTGATGGAACAATTTCAAGCATATCTCCTGTTGCTGATACCAAAACGCAAACATATCTTGTGGAAATTCGAATACAAAATGATACGGGAATGATAAAGGGTGGAATGTTCGCAGAAATAAGGATTGCTGTAGATAAGGCGGTTAATGCTTTGGCAGTTCCTTTAGAATCAATAATTGATGATGGTGGGAGAAAGGTTGTTTATATAACTGATGGGAATAAAGCAATAAAAAGGGAAATAACGACTGGATATTCTGATGGAATACTTGTTCAAGTTTTGCAGGGAATTAAAGATAATGAAAGTGTTGTATCCAAAGGGCAGACATATTTGCAAGATGGGACAAAAGTCATGATTATTAAATAGCCCTCATCACCTAACCTCTTCTCCCAAGCTTGGGAGAAGGAAGATAGAAGGTTGAGGGTTGAAATTTGGAGGGAAAATGTAAATTAACAGCTATGAAGAACTTACTATATTAAGTTCTCTGAGTTTTTTAGAGCGTATCAACTAATTTGAGGGGTGTTAAATATTGAAGATTCATGAAACGGCAATTAAGAGACCGGTTACTGTATTAATGTGTGTACTTATTGTACTTGTGTTAGGATTTATATCTCTATCCAGAGTAGCAATAGACTTGATTCCTAATATAAATTTTCCAATGGCTATTGTAATGACTACATACTCGGGGGCTGGTCCTGAAGAAATTGAAAATATTGTAACAAAGAATATTGAGAATGCAGTTGCTTCGGTGAGCAATATTAAAACTATTCAATCCCAATCATCATCAGGGAATTCAATTGTTATTGCGGAGTTTAATTCAGGAACTGATATGAATTTTGCAACCCTTCAGATGCGTGAAAAAATTGATTTGTATAAAAAAGCACTTCCTAGTGAAGTTGAAAACCCTATGGTTATAAAAGTAGACCCAAGCATGATGCCAATAGCGAAAATTGGTATTACTGGAAATATGGATGATATTAAATTAAAGAATTTTGTAGAAGATAAAGTAAAACAAAAGCTTGAAAGTTTAGATGGTGTTGCTTCAGTTGCTATAACTGGTGGAAAAACAAGAGAGATAAGGGTTGAGGCAAATCCTGAAAAACTTGCTGGATACAGTATGAGCTTAAGTCAAGTGGTTTCTGCACTTCAGACTGAAAATCTTACCCAGTCTGGAGGAGCAGTAGATTATGGTGATAAAACCCTTATGATAAAAAATACCGGGGAGTTTAAATCACTTGAACAAATTAAGGAGCTTCCGATTATTCTTCCAAATGGAAATATCATATCAATAAAAGACGTTGCAGATGTAAGCGATAATTACAAAGAAGTTGATTCATATACAAGAATGGAAAGTGGGGACAGTATAGGTTTAACAATCCAGAAACAATCTGGTGCTAATACGGTTAAAGTTGTTAATAAAGTAAAGAAAGAAATTGAAAATATTGAAAAAGATAACCCTGGAGTAAAGATTGATATTTTGTTTGACCAGGGTAAATATATAGAGAAATCAATACAGAATGTTGCCAAGGATGGAATAATAGGCTGTATCCTTGCATTACTTATTTTGTTTCTTTTTCTTAAAAATATGAGAGCTACCTTAATTGTTGGAACTGCAATTCCTCTTTCAGTTATTGCAACATTTATATTAATATATTTTTCGGGTACTACGCTCAACCTTATTTCGTTAGGAGGTTTGGCACTTGGTATTGGAAGATTGGTTGATGATGCCATAGTTGTTCTGGAAAATATTTATCGACATATGGATCAGGGTTACAATAGAGTTGATGCTTCAATTACTGCAACCGCCGAGGTTGGTAGAGCGGTTATTGCATCGACTCTTACAACTGTTATAGTATTCCTGCCGATAGCATTCGCTGATGGTATTGCGGCACAAATGTTTAAAGAACTTGCGTTAGTTGTTACTTTCGCTCTTCTTGCATCTTTGGCTGTTTCGCTAACAGTAATTCCTACCTTGAGCTCTAAGTTTTTAAATAATACTAAGGTAGCTGTAAGAAACGGTAGAAAATCAAAGCGAGGCATAATACTAACATGGTGGGAATCTACATTCAAAAAAGTCAATAGCGGTTATGAAAAAATACTAGTATATGTACTTCATCATAGGCTTATGACCACTATAGTGGTAATCGCAATTTTTATAGGAAGTTTTGCAATGATTCCTATTGTAGGAGCTGAATATTTCCCTACTATGGATCAGGGGCAATTTACTGTTGACATAGAACTGCCACAAGGCTCGCTCTTAGAAAAGACAAATGAGATAACATTATTGGTAGAAAAAACATTAAAAGCTATTCCTGAAATGGAAAAGTATTTTACCTCTGTCGGCGGCTCAAGCTCGGGTATGAGTGCTTTGACGGGCAGCAAATCCAATACAGCTTCAATAAGTGCTACATTAAAACCATTAAACAAAAGAAAAAGAAGTACGGCTGATATTGTAGATGAAATACGAAAGAAGTTTGAGAATATTCCGGGAGCAGATATTAAGGTTAGCGAAGCTTCATCGTCATTTAGTGGAGGAACCTCGTCATCACCTGTCTCGATACAAATAAACGGTACAGACCTTGAAATACTTAAAGAACTTGCTAATAAAGTGGTGGAAGTTGTCAAAAAGGTTGATGGAACAAGACAAGTTGAGTCAAGTATTGCTAAAGGCATACCTGAAGCACAAATTATTGTAAACCGTGATAAGGCATCTTTCTTTGGATTAGGAACATATCAGGTAGCTTCAATTGTTAGAAATTCTATTCAGGGAAAAGTCGCAACTCGTTACAGAGTAGATGGAGAGGAGTATGATATCCGCGTTGAACTGCCTAAAAATGCAAGAAAGAGTTTTGAACAATTAAAAAGCATTAAGATTACGTCAGCAAGTGGAATAGAAATACCGCTTTCGGATTTAGCTGATATTAAAATTGAAGAAGGACCAACATCTATTTCAAGAGAAGGACAGCAAAGATATGTGACGGTAAACTCGGATATATTTGGAAGAAATATTGCAAGTATTAGTAAAGACGTTAAAGCTGAGCTGAATAAGATTACAATGCCAGAAGGATATTCAATTGAATTTAAAGGTCAGGATAAAGAAATGATAGAAGCTTTTGGAAGCCTTTTGCTTGCGTTGATGCTTGGGTTCTTACTTGTATATATGGTAATGGCTTCTCAGTTTGAATCGCTGATACATCCGTTTACTATAATGTTTTCAGTACCTTTAGCATTTACTGGTGCAGCTTTGGGATTGGTTGTTACACACAGAGCATTTAGTGTACCGGCATTTATTGGAGTAATTATGCTTACAGGTATTGTTGTAAGTAATGCTATAGTTTTGCTGGATTATATAAATACTCTTAGAGGAAGAGGTATGGAAAGAGAAGAGGCTATACTAAAAGCTGGTCCGACAAGGTTGAGACCTATAATAATGACATCTTTAGTTACAATTTTGGCTATGCTCCCACTTGCTCTTGGAATTGGAGAGGGAGGAGAAACCCAGGCACCTCTTGCAACTGTTGTTATTGGAGGATTGATAAGCTCTACTATACTTACACTATTGATTCTTCCGGTAATTTATACTTACTTTGATGATTTGGGGATGAAATTCAAATCCAAGAGAAAAGTAAAGAGAATGGATTCGGAAGTAGTGGCAGGGTAACTCATTTTTAATATGAATCTCTTGACAACTAAGCAAGAATTTAGTAATTTATTATTAATCAAATAATTGCAATGAATAAGAGAGTAACCGCTAGTTTTTTAAGCGAGACAGTGAGAGTGCAAGACTGTCATTAACAAACGGTGAACGGCACTTATGAGCAACTGGTTCAAAGAGGGTATACTATATTGTATACCAATTAGGGTGGAACCGCGGAAGAATAGTCTTTCGTCCCTTATAGGATGAAAGACTTTTTTATTTGTAATGTATCATAAAAGCGTGATAAACGTCGTACTTCTGACGCTTTTATAGGGGAAATATAATAATAAATTAATTCCTACATAAATGCATTGAAAGGGATGATAAATAATATGAATTATCAGAATGTAATTTTAGAGCTTCAGAAATTCTGGAGCGAGCAAGGCTGTATTATCGGCGATCCATACGATGTTGAAAAAGGTGCAGGGACCATGAATCCAATGACTTTTTTAAGAGCATTGGGACCGGAACCTTGGAATATTGCATATGTTGAGCCTTCAAGAAGACCAAATGATGGAAGATATGGAGATAATCCAAACAGGCTTTTTCAACATCATCAATATCAGGTTATATTAAAACCATCTCCTGACAACGTTATAGAATTATATATAGAAAGCTTGAAGAGTTTAGGAATAGAGCCGGAGAAGCATGATATCAGATTTGTTGAAGATAACTGGGAAGCACCTACACTTGGGGCGTGGGGGCTTGGCTGGGAAGTCTGGCTTGATGGCATGGAGATTACACAGTTCACATATTTTCAGCAAGTTGGAAGCATGGACTGCAAGCCGGTTACAGCTGAGATAACATATGGTCTTGAGAGAATCACAATGTATTTACAGAACAAGGATAATGTTTATGATATTCAATGGAACGATTATCTAAATTATGGTGATGTATTCCACAGAGCTGAATATGAACATTCAAAGTACAATTTTGAAGAATCAGATACGGAAATGCTATTTAATTTATTTGACATTTATGAAAAAGAGGCAAAGCGTGTTGTAGGCTTGAACCTTGTTTTACCAGCTTATGATTATGTTCTTAAATGTTCTCATACGTTTAATCTTCTTGATGCTAGAGGCGCAATAAGCGTAACTGAAAGAGCCAGATTTATTGGAAGAGTCAGAAACTTGGCAAGAAGTGCTGCAAATGCTTTTGTTGCACAAAGAGAGGAACTTGGATTCCCACTTCTCAATAAAGGAGGTTTGAAAAATGCTTAAAACATTATTATTTGAAATTGGAACCGAAGAAATGCCAGCTAAATTTATGCCTGATATTTTGGAACAGCTTAAAAAGCTAGGCGAAAACAAGTTAAAAGAATATAGAATAAAATTTAATAGTATAAAATCCCTTGGAACGCCAAGAAGATTGGTACTTATTGCAGAAGGTGTTGAAGAAAAACAGGATGCAATTGATCAGGTGATTAAAGGACCTGCAAAAAAGATTGCTTATGATGAAAATGGGCAGTTTTCAAAAGCAGCACAGGGGTTTATGAGAAGTCAGGGAGTAACAGAAAAAGACATAACCACAGATAAAGTTGGAGAGGTTGAATATATTTTTGCTAAAAAATATGAAGAAGGCAAAGATACAAAAGCTGTCCTTGTTAATCTTCTACCTGAAGTAATAAGCTCGCTGAATTTTTCAAAATCCATGCGCTGGAGAGATTACAGTATTAAATTTGCAAGACCTATAAGATGGTTGGTTGCTTTATTTGATAAAGATATTATTGGTTTTTCAATTGAAGGAGCTAGTTCTTCTAATGTAACAAGAGGACACAGAACTCTTTCGAATCGTGAAATTATTATTGATTCAGCAAATAAATATTTGGAAATAATGGCTGATAATTATATTATTGTTGATCAAGAAGAGAGAAGAAAGATTATAACTTCACAGATTAAAGAGCTTGCAGAAGCTAAAAATGGTATGGTTGTTATTGATGAAGAACTTCTTGAAGAAGTAATCTATTTAGTTGAGTATCCAACAGCATTGATTGGAAACTTTGAAGAGGAATTTCTTGCTCTAATAAAAGAGGCAATAATAACACCGATGAAAGAGCATCAAAGATATTTCCCTGTACTTGATAACGCTGGGAATTTGATGCCGCATTTTATTACTGTAAGAAATGGCGGAAAAGAAAGCATAGATATAGTAAGGCAGGGAAATGAACGCGTACTAAGAGCAAGGTTAAAGGATGCACAGTTTTTTTACAATGAAGATATGAAAGAAAAGCTAGAGACACGTGTAGAAAAGCTTAAGGTGGTTGTATATCAAGAAAAATTAGGTACAATTTATGAAAAAGTTCACAGAATAATTGGGCTAGCTAAATTTATAGGTAAGAAGATTGGATTGAAAGAGGAAAAAATCAACAAATTATCCAGAGTGGGATTGCTTTGTAAGGCAGATTTGGAAACTGCGATGGTTTATGAATTTGCGGAGCTTCAGGGAGTAATGGGCAGAGAATATGCATTAAAGAATGGTGAAGACAAGGAAGTAGCTGAAGCAATATATTCACATTATTTGCCTAGATTTTCTGGAGATGAAATACCACAGGATATTCTTGGACAGATAATCAGTATTTCGGATAAAATGGATTCTATTGTTGGTTCATTTGGAATAGGAGTTCAACCAACGGGTTCTCAAGACCCCTATGGTCTTAGAAGGCAAGCGTTGGGAATAATAAGCATATTAACAGACAGCAATTTGAACATTAGCGTAAATGAACTTATATCAAATTCAATTGAGCTCTTGGAAGACAAAGTTACTGTTCAACCAAAGGAGATTGAAGAACAAGTTATTGGCTTTTTTAAACAAAGACTTAGGGTTATTCTTATTGATAAGGATTATAGGTTTGACATAGTTGACGCGGTATTAGAAAATGTAACGCTAAATGTTAAAGATATAATTGACAGAGTTTCTGTAATTAAGATTGCACGTGGAAACGGAGAACAGAGCTTTACAGAACTATTAACTGTTTTGAATAGAGCCTATAATCTTGCATCAAAAGCAGAAAAGAATAATACAGAAGTTAAAGCAAATAAATTTGAAAATAAATACGAGCAGAAATTATACGAAATTATTTCTAAAGTAAAAATAGGTGTTGCTGAAAACGTTGAAAGAAAGCTATATAATAAGGCGATAGAATCTTTATGTGAAATGATAAAACCGATTAATGAGTTTTTTGATAATACCATGATAATAGTTGAAAATTCGGAAATACGAAGCAATCGATTAGCTATGCTTGTGCAAGTAAAAGAAATTTCTAATAAAATATGTGATTTTGAAAAAATTTTAGATTAAATCTTGAACTATACAAAAGGTATACTTG
>Ga0209340_1002135_pt1 | contig 12073 bp, 12 predicted proteins | sample EPASupsiteSAE323_FD_187266 | JGI IMG/M metagenome (GOLD analysis project Ga0209340, IMG submission 187266) | Bioremediated contaminated groundwater from EPA Superfund site, New Mexico - Sample SAE3-23 (SPAdes) (version 2) | ecosystem: Environmental > Aquatic > Deep subsurface > Groundwater >... | reverse complement strand
GCCAATATCAATGGTGATAGGTTCTGTAGACTTTTCAGCTTTTTCAAACTTTGACATACTACAGATACCGTGGAACTGACCGCCTTCTTCGATTGTAAGACCTTCAACCTGAATATCCCCAATGATTTTTGCGGTAGAAGCAAGTCTCAATTGTTTTTTACTATATACATTTCCTTCGATAGTGCCTGCCGTATCAATATTGTTTGCTGAGACATTGCCAAGGACGAGTGATGTTTCTCCCATAATCAGATCACCATTTACTCTGACATCTCCATTAATTTTACCATCAATTCTAACTCTTCCATCGGCGGAGAAATCTCCGTCAAGAGTAGCTGTGCTGCCTATAAGTGTATCAAATGCTTCTGGAATAAAGTTACTGCTTTTGGTGAACATAGTTACCTCCCTAATACCTAAAACTAATTAGCTATAATAATATCAAGTAAAAAACATTTTGTCCATACTGGGAATAAAAATAAAAATTTCTAATATATTTACATATAATAAATTGACTTGAAGAAAGGGTATTGGATGCATTCACTAGGTGTAATACGTTTTCCACACATCAATGAACATGTTAAGCTGGCAGGAGGAATGGAAAAGATTTTTCCCGACGTATTTAACAAGTATATTTTGGAGTTAAGTCCCATGGTATGCCAAACTATACTATTTGAAAAACTGGGGCTGAAAGTTGAGGAAATACAGTTCCCTTTTCTGATTAAGGACAAGGATAAAATGTCTAGAGCCAGATTTGAGAGAGCGATTATTAGGATTACGAAAGTTTTACACCAAAAAGGTATTACAGAAATATTCTTTGATAAAGGTACCATTCAATTAGATTTGGAAGAAGCTTTTTTAAGAATTGAAAAATCATTAAGAATACTTGATGGAATAGATTTTTATGGGGTATATATTGTTGAAATACTAAATTATGTTTGCAAAAAGATGGGGATAAAACTTCAGAATTTGCCTGTTACATTGATTCTTGATGATGCAGATGATTTTTTCAGAAATATTTTAAAAGATTTGTGTACAAAAGTTCGCTTTCTGAGTATAATTTCAGATGATTCTGAGAATTTTATACCAGTGGCAAATGAGATATATAGCGAAATAGGGCTTGTCATAAGACTTGATACAAATATGAAAAGTAAAAAAGGCGATTATGGTATAATAATTAACTTCAGTAAGAATAAGAATTTTGTGAATGCTAATAAACTTTCAAGGAAATATATAATACTTAATTTTGGTACAGAATTTTCAAATAATTATAATGGAATATTAATTACAGATATAATAATAAGGTCAAAGAGTAACGATATTAAAAAGTATTCGTGGACGCAAAATCCTGCTTTTTGCGAGGCATTGGGGTATAAATTAGTAGGTGCTGATAATAAAGACAAAACCGAATTGCTCAAAAAACAAAAAAAGATGATAACCGGATTAAAAGCAGCAGGTTATGAGATTTGTGGTATTAAGGGGGTTAGAGGAGAAATTAAAACTGAAGTTCTTGCTGATTTTGGAGAAATGATTAAGCCAAAAATCGTTAATAAACAATAAAAATTTACCTATTCTCTTTAAACATCTAAATTCTTGACAATAATTTTTTTGTATTTTATAATGAGTGAGATTACTAATTTGTCATTAATTTTTTTTGCCAAGTATATAATCTAGAAAGATTATCTAAAAAACTTTCAAGGAGATACATCAAATGAATGAAAAGGAAGTAATATTGACTTATGAAGGTCTAAAGAAGCTTGAAGATGAACTTGAGAATCTTAAAAGTGTAAAGCGTAGAGAAATTGCAGAGAGAATAAAAGCAGCGCTTGCATTTGGAGACCTTTCCGAGAATGCAGAATATGATGAGGCTAAGAATGATCAGGCTTATGTAGAAGCTAGGATTGCACATATAGAAAACATGCTTAAACGTGCAAAAGTTATTGACGAGGATGAAATAACTACCGATACAGTAGGCTTGGGTACAAAGGTTAGGGTTCTTGATATTGACGAGAAGGAAGAGGTTGAGTACACAATAGTAGGTTCAACTGAAGCTGATCCTTCGAACTTCAAGATTTCAAATGAATCTCCTGTTGGAAGAGCGTTGATAGGTCAAGCAGTAGGAAGTGAAGTAAAGGTTTTAGTACCGGATGGTATAATAAATATTAGAGTTTTAGAGATTCATAAATAATGTATTTTAGGAATAACAAAACAATAAATTCCCAATTTTTAAGCCGCTATTTTTCGCCAATACTGCGTTGTTGTCAGTTGCAATGAACAGGATTCTTAGATTTAGGTGGAGTGGTTTCCTCCAGATGAATCTTAGAAGCCGTTATCCAGGGACTATAGTCATCGGATAAACCAATTATTGCGTCTTCCTCCGCCTTGTCTTGACAAAAAATGTCTCTCTTAAGAATCGGGTTTTATTATTTTCTTATTTCTTGGGAAACTAAATAAGAACTTAAACTGCTATTGATTAAAATAAAAAAGCTAAAAGGAAAAATGTCTTGAATACAGTGAAAGGAATGTGCATTAAATGAGTGAAATTATCGAAACCCAGGATTTGAATGAAATATTAAAGATACGCAGGCAGAAACTAAGTGATTTGCAGAAAGAAGGAAAAGACCCATTTGTAAATGTTAAATATGAAAGAACTAACACATCAGGTCAGATTATAAACGACTTTAAAAAGCTCGAAGGCAAGCAGGTTAGTGTTGCTGGAAGAATTATTGCAAGAAGAATGATGGGGAAGGCAAGTTTCTGCAATATTCTTGATCAGGATGGCAAGATTCAGTTTTATATAAAGATTGATCAGGTTGGTGAAGAAAAATATGAAGAATATAAAAAGTATGATATTGGAGATATCGTTGGTATTAAAGGTGATGTATTCAAAACCCATACCGGAGAAATATCAATAAAAGTTAAAGAAATAATACTTCTGTCAAAATCGCTTCAGCCTCTTCCGGAGAAGTGGCATGGTCTTAAGGATACTGACTTAAGATATAGGCAAAGGTATGTAGATTTAATTGTAAATACAGATGTGAGGGAAACATTTATTAGAAGAAGTAAAATACTAAAAGCAATAAGAAGCTTTCTTGACAGTAAGGGTTTTCTTGAAGTAGAAACTCCGATTTTAAATGTAATTCCAGGAGGAGCTGCTGCAAGACCATTTGTTACTCATCATAATACATTGGACATTGATTTATACTTAAGAATATCTCCTGAACTATACCTGAAGAGGTTAATTGTTGGAGGTCTTGAAAAGGTCTACGAAATGGGAAGAGTTTTCAGAAACGAAGGGATTTCTATTAAGCATAACCCTGAATTTAGCATTATGGAGCTTTATGAAGCATATACCGATTATCATGGAATGATGAATCTTACTGAAGAACTAATGTCAACCGTTGCAAAAGAAACTCTAGGAACGACAACGATTAATTATCAAGGTCAGGAAGTAGAGCTTGCTGCACCATGGACAAGGATTACCATGGTTGATGCTGTTAAAAAATATGCGGGTGTTGACTTCAATGAGATCAAATCTGATGATGAAGCAAGGAAAAAAGGCAAAGAGCTTAAGCTTGATGTTAAAGATACATCTACTTGGGGAGAAATACTTAATCTTGCATTTGAAGAGCACGTTGAAAAGAATCTCATTCAACCTACATTTATAATAGATTATCCTGTTGAGGTAAGCCCATTAACTAAGAGAAAGCCTTCAGACCCAAGGCTCACAGAAAGATTTGAGTTGTTTATGACTGCTAGAGAAATGGCAAATGCTTATTCCGAGCTAAACGACCCGATTGACCAGAAAGGAAGATTCCTGAAACAGGTTGAGGCTAGAGATGCCGGAGATGAAGAAGCTAATATGATGGATGATGATTTTGTAAATGCGCTAGAGTATGCAATGCCTCCAACGGGAGGTTTGGGTATAGGAATTGATAGGTTCATAATGCTGTTGACAGATTCCTATTCTATAAGAGATGTACTATTATTCCCTACAATGAAACCAAGAGAATAGAAACATGCAAATATAGAAATAAAACAGTAATTGCATAAAGCAATTACTGTTTTATTTTAACGCAAGGCTTGAAAAAGATAAAATTTGATGATTAAATATTAAACAAGCAAAGAGTACTCTATTAATACAATGAAGGAGATAAAGAATGGACTTTTTAATAGGCAAACTGCTAATACTTCCAGGGGTATTAATTGGGCTCGCATTACATGAATTCTCTCATGCTCTTGCGGCAGATAAATTGGGTGATCCTACTCCAAGGATGCAGGGAAGGCTTACAATAGAACCGTGGCCGCATCTTGATTTGGTTGGCTTCATCGCAATAATGTTGATAGGCTTTGGATGGGCAAAACCTGTTCAGATTGACAGCAGGTATTTCAAAAAACCAAAACGTGATGATATCATAGTATCTTTGGCAGGACCTATTGCGAATTTATTATTAGCCATTATATTTGGGGGTATAGTTTATGTTTTAGCATATTTTAATGTGTTGCAGGGAGTAAATGGAGCCGCACAAGGATTTTTTTGGGTGCTCCTATATTATGTTATATGGATAAATATTATTCTTTTTATTTTTAATTTATTTCCAATTCCCCCGTTAGATGGTTCTCACATTCTTACAAATCTTCTTCCAATAAAGCAAGCAGAGAAGTTTGCTGCTTTTGGTTCATATAGTATGATTATACTCCTTATATTAATGTTTACTGGCATATTCTCATTTTTACTTGAGCCACCAGCGAAATTAGTGTACTCAATAATATTGGGGATGTTTGGGTTGCCAGATGCTTTACATATTATTTAATGTTAGGAATGATAAAAACAAATGAACAAAAATTTGATTTGTCTTGCAATTGAAACAAGTTGTGATGAAACCTCTGCTGCAGTCACATGCGGTCGGGATGTTCTTTCTAATGTGATTTCATCACAGATTGAAGTACATAAAATATATGGAGGAGTAGTTCCTGAAATTGCGTCTAGGCATCATGTTGAGAACATAAGCCCTGTAATTAAACAAGCACTTGATGATGCAAAAATTAATTTTTCTGATATTGATTTTGTTGCAACTACCTATGGACCGGGGCTTGTGGGGGCATTGCTTGTTGGATTATCAACAGCAAAAGCAATTGCTTTTGCTCTCGATAAACCGTTTGTAGGTGTCCATCATATTACAGGGCATATTTCTGCCAACTATATTGAAAGTGAATGGCTTGAACCACCTTTTATATGCCTTGTTGTATCTGGAGGGCATACTGAGCTTGTTCACGTAAAGACATATGTAGACTATGAAGTAATAGGAAGAACCAGAGATGATGCAGCGGGAGAAGCATTTGATAAAATAGCCAGAGCTTTGGGGCTTGGCTATCCTGGTGGTCCAGCTATTGATAAAGCAGCAAGTCAAGGGAAAGATGATGCATATTCATTTCCAAGAGTTCGTTTCCCAAACAGTTTAGATTTTAGTTTCAGCGGTTTAAAAACTGCGGTACTAAATCATATGAATAAAATTAAGATGGCTGGAGAAGAAATAAATATTCCTGACTTAGCTGCAAGCTTTCAAAAAGCCGTGGTGGATATATTGATAGAAAACACAATATCTGCTTCAAAACAAACTGGAATTAATAGAATTGCACTGGCTGGGGGAGTTGCAGCAAATTCTTTATTGCGAAAAACATTTATTGCAGAGACCCAGAAGAAGGGAATAAAATTTAGCTGTCCAACACCTGTCTTGTGTACTGATAACGCGGCAATGATAGGTTGTTCGGCTTATTATAGATATATATCTGGGTTCACAAATGAACTTGACCTTAATGCAATACCTGGATTAAAACTATAAATAAATAAAAAAGTGCCTTGGCACTTTTTTTGTTTATTCATAGTTTTGTCGAATTATAGTATGTTAATTATGTGAAAAAGGCTACTGAACCTTACACACGAAAGCGATTGAACATGTGGATAAAGTTGTGGATAATGTGGATAATTTACATAATTCGTATTATGTTTAAATATTTTATGTAAATATAATTACGAGTTGTTATCATTTGTTTACAAAACTAAAAGCCAGTAATATAATAGTTTTGCTGATAATAGGATAGTATTTAGGAAACTGTAGGGAGGATTTATGAGCTTAAGAGATAATTATAAGTATTGGAAAATTACTAATGCAGGCAAGAAAGGCGGAATAGTAAAGTATGTTCTTCAATCAAGGGCATTCCTTATTGTGATACTTTTTTTTGTTTCTATATGTATAGGGTTGGCAGGTGGACTATTTTTGGCTGTCCTAAGTTCTACAGAGGAAATTGGCAATGATGATTTAGAATTTAAAAATTTGTCTTCAATATTTTATGATAAAGATGGGAAAGAAATTGTCAAGGTTTTTGGATATCAAAACAGAATCACTGTAAAATTGAGTGAAATGTCACAGTATTTGCCGAATGCTTTCATTGCAATTGAAGACGAAAGATTCCGTGACCATCATGGTATTGATATAAAAAGAGCAATTGGGGCTGCAATTAACTATATAATTCCTGGGGGCAAACAATATGGAGGAAGTACAATAACTCAACAGTTGATTAAGAATATAACCAACGAAAGAGAAGTTTCAATTAAAAGAAAATTGCAGGAACAAGTCAGAGCAATATTGTTGGAACAGAAGCTTTCTAAAGATCAAATAATTGAGTTGTATTTAAATACAATATTTCTTGGCTATGATGCCTATGGGGTTGAAACAGCAGCAAGAACATATTTTGATAAAGAAGCAAAAGATTTATCAATAGCTGAATGTGCTATGCTTGCAGGAATCCCTCAATCGCCTAGCAAACGAAATCCAATAGTGGATTTCAAAGGCAGCAAAGAGAGACAAGAGCTTGTACTTTCAAAAATGAAAGAGCAAGGTTTTATAACTGAACAACAATACAAAGAAGCTATAAGTGAAAAAATTAAGATTAAAAAGGGAAAGATAGTAAAAGTTGCACGGCAATCCTATTTTATAGATGCTGTATGTGAACAGGTATTGGATGACTTACAATCAGAGATGGGTATTGAGAAGAAAAAAGCACAAGAAATGCTTTTTAATGAGGGATTATTAATATACACTACTATGGATTCAAAAGTCCAGAATGCAATAGATGAAACATATTCGCCGAAATATCCTGTATTTGCACAATTTAGTGAAAGATCGGTTAAGCCTCAATCTGCAATAGTTGTTATTGATAACAGCAATGGCTATGTGGTTGGGTTATGTGGCGGATACGGTCCTAAAACAGGTGTAATGACATTTAATAGAGCAGTTCATGCAAAGAGACAACCTGGTTCGAGTATTAAGCCTATTGCGGTATATGGACCTGCGTTGGATATGGGTCTTGTTACACCGGCAACTGTAATTGATGATGTACCAATCACACTAGGAAATTGGTCTCCGAGGAACTGGTATAAAGATGGCTTTTGGGGGCTTTCAACAATACGTAAGGCAATTGAAAATTCAATGAATATTGTTGCAGTAAAGGTTTGGTTAGAAGTTGGTGGGGAAAGGTCTACTGAGTTTTTATCAAATCTGGGAATAAAAGTTTCTGATCAGGATAAATATTCTCCAGCAGGATTAGCACTCGGAGGTCTTACAAATGGAGTTTCGCCTATGCAAATGACTGCAGCGTATGCTGCGATAGCAAATGGTGGATATTATGCAAAACCAGTATTATATGTTAAAGTTGAAGATAAAAACGGGAAAGTTCTTTTAGAAAAAAAGCCAAACCTTACAAAAGTTATGGATGAAAGAGCAGCATTTGTTCTTGTTGATATGATGCAGGATGTTGTCAAATCAGGAACTGGTGCTACGGCAAGATTATCATCAATGCCTTGTGGTGGTAAAACAGGGACAACTTCTAAGAATTATGATAAATGGTTTGTAGGTTTTACCCCATATTATTCAAGTGCGGTTTGGTTTGGGTATGACGAACCAAGGCAAATCACTGGTGGTACAAATTATTCAGCAAAGATATGGAAAACAGTCATGGATAAAGCGCATAAGAATTTATCAATAAAGGATTTTGTTGAGCCAAATGGTATAGTAACAGCGAATATTTGTATTGATTCAGGCTTGCTTGCCGGAGATTATTGCGCACATGATCCAAGAGGAAATAGGATTAAAAAAGAGATGTTTATTGCTGGAACTGAACCGACTGAAACATGTAAGACCCATGTTAAAGTAAATATTTGCGTGGATAGCAAAAAACTAGCTACACCAAATTGTCCTCCAGAACGAGTTGTTTCAAGAATAAAAATTCAAAGACCTAAACCTTATACACCTAGTGATAGTAGCGCTCCTTTACCTAAAGATATAATCTATGAGGCACCAACAAGACAATGTGATATTCACACAGGATATTGATCAAGTATGGTTTTAATTGCAAGGGTGGTTATTGGTGAACCTTTAGAAGGATCATCAAAGCCACCCATTTTTCCTGGGTCTCCTATTCCGACTACATAGGGTACATTAATTTCATTAAGAATATCTATAGTATCACCAAAAATTTCATTACCTTCTATTGGAATACCATCTTTATCAACTGCAGATTCTACCTTTTTTTCTTCTCTTGATATTGAACAATTAACTTTTATTCCGGATTTTCCATGTCCCATTGAAGCAACCGCAAGAGCACCTATTATTTCAATTTGTGGGAATGAGGCAAATGATTTTAATGCAGTTTCTCCTTTGCCTTTATCTTTGTTCCCGTTATCATCAACCATTATTACTACAGGGTCATGTTTGGCAATCATAACCTGTTCCGCAATTTCTGAACCAGTTAGATTTGTTGGGTTTCCTGCAGATAAAGATATGCATCGCCCTCCATTTTTTTTGACAGCACTTTCAACAGCGGCTTGGGCATAATCGTCGCCATCTGTAACTACAATAACTTTCCTTCTATTCATTTTAGAACTCCTTTCTAGAGTTGCTTCTATATCAGCTTTTTGGTTTTGGTTTTGCTAATATGGATATAACGTATCCAAAGAATAAAGCTGCAGTTATTCCTGCTGCAGCAGCTTTTACACCACCGGTAAATGCACCTAAGAGACCATTGGTATTAACGTCTTCTATTGCTCCTTTTGTAAGCAGATATCCAAATCCAGTCAAAGGAACAGTTGCACCCGCTCCTCCAATAGCAACAAGATCATCATATAGACCAAGACCGGTTAATATAGCACCTGCTGTTACAAAAATTACAAGTATTCTAGCTGATGTTAATTTGGTTTTATCAATTAGTAATTGTCCGATTGCACAAATTGTTCCACCTAATATAAAGGCTCTCAGATAATCCATGTATGTTTCATTCCTTTCTCAACCATTAACCAGGCATTATAGGTTTTTGCGAATTGAAACCGCGTGGGCTATTGATGGAATAGATTCTCCCTGTTGTATACTTGTTGTATTCATTAATGCTCCAGTAGCAACAAAAAGAATATTTTTTAAATTCCCAGTTATTATTTCTTTATATAAATAACCATTAAATACGCTGGCTGAACAGCCACATCCACTTCCTCCTGCATGAACATCCTGCCGTTCCCTGTCAAAAATCATTACACCGCAGTCAATAAGTTTATCCGACACTTTCAATCCTGCTTTTGATAAAATATCTGAAGCTATTTCCAAGCCAATATACCCAAGGTCTCCGGTTACTATATAATCATAATTATCAGGATATATTCCTGTATTATCAAAATGTGCAGATATTGTGTCTGCTGCTGCGGGAGCCATGGCGGCTCCCATATTGTTAGCATCATTTATACCCATATCAATAATTCTTCCAGTTGTGACATGTGTGATGTATGGACCGCTCCCAGTTGAGCTTAAAAGAGTTGCACCAGTGCCAGTAACAGTCCATTGTGAAGTTAAAGCTCTCTGGGTTCCTAATTCAAGAGGAAACCGGAACTGTTTTTCTGCTGAACAAAAGTGGCTTGAAGCAGCACTAATTACATTATTGGCAAAACCCCCATCAATTATCATAGCAGCTAGTGACAAAGCTTCTGCCATGGTTGAACATGCTCCATATAAACCGAAAAAAGGAATGTCAGTTTCTCTAATAGCAAAATTTGAAGAGAGGCACTGGTTTAATAAGTCACCTGCAAAAATATAATCAATATCTGTAAAAGGTTTACCTGATTTTTTTATTACTTTATTTATACATTCACGAAGAATTTTGCTTTCTGCTTTTTCCCAGCTTTTTTCATCCCATAATTCATCTTTAAGAATTTCATCAAAATATCTTGAGAGAGGACCATCGCCTTCTTTAGGCCCAACAATACTTGATGTCTGTATTATTGAAGGTGGATTATCAAATTTTACAGTCTGTTTTGTAATCTTTTTATTTGCCATTTCAGGATTCCTTCCAATCGACTTAGAGCTAAACTAAAAATCGGTAGAGCTAGGATTAATTATCTAAAAATATAAAATAGTATTCCTATAATAACTGAAGAAGCTATTCCAAATACCAGAACAGGTCCGGCTATTATAAACATCTTTGCACCAACTCCCATAATATATCCCTCGCTTTTAAACTCCATTGCCGGAGATACTATGGAGTTGGCAAAACCGGTTATGGGAACTATCGAACCTGCGCCAGCACGCTTACCTATTTCATCATAAATATTTATTCCTGTTAGAAAAGCTCCCAAAAATATCATTGTAATAGATGTTAAATTTGATACAGTATCATTGTTAAAATCCATAAGTGCATATAAGTTTCTTAAGGCTTCACCTATTGTGCAAATAATTCCTCCAACAATAAATGCCCAAATAATGTTTTTTAATAATGATGTGCTAGGTGATTTTATTTTTACATAGTCCTGATATTCTTTTTTAGTAAAGAGCGAATCCATTTTTGCCTCCATATTATCTGTTTGGATCAACATAGAAAGCTACATTGACATTTGCTTTGTATTCTACGATTCTGCCATCCTTAACAGTTCCGGTTGTATTCATAACTTCGACACCTGTAATGTTTTCAACAGTCCTAGAAGCTTCTGAAATTGCTTTTTCTACCGCATCCTGCCAACTTTCTTTTGAATCTCCAACAAGATTAAGAACTTTTACAACTCCCATTCTATACGCCTCCTATTTTTTATTTAGGTTATGTTAGTATAATGTGCAAATAAAAAACGATTATACCGAGAATAATTTTCTAAAAAAAAGAGAACCATTTCAAAAAATGGTTCTCTTGAGAATCTTAAAATTATTTTTGTTCTAGAAACTTCTTGAGGAGACCTTCTTCTTTAGATTTATATTCGCTAAGAACATTTACAAGCATGTCCTCATTTTGTTGATCAAGTTGTTTGAATTTTATGCCATATTCATAGCCGTTTTCTGTTAATGATTTTCTTACTATATTTCCGTAAAATCTAATGGTATTTCCGCTATCTACAAATACTTCTACAAATGCATCGGAATTGTTTGGAAGTTCTGATTTTGATAGTACTGAAATACCAGAAGTGCTAAGGCTTGTTACTACTGAAAATATTGCTGGTTCACGATTGATGGTTATTTTTGAAATGATGTAAGCATCATATCTATTATTTTGCCTTGCATTTTCAAATTTGTTTATATTTAAAATTCTAATTGACATTGTTTTTGATTTTTCAATTTCGATATTATCTACAATACCATCCAAAACATATTCGGTCAGGGATGTCGATACTTTACATTTAACAGTATCTCCTACCATTACCAGCTTGTTCACATAATCCTGAGTAAGTTCAATTTGAATAATGCTATCAAAAACCTTATAAGTTACATTGGAAATCCATTCTGTCTTATCAAACTTTGTTCTTATTAAGGCCCCACTAGAAATTATGCTATTTAAATCAATATTTTCCATTAGTTTTCCTCCCTTTATGAAGATAGGTTAAAATAAGAATAAATTAATTACTTGCATATAAGGCATTTATCCATTAATATAGATATTTGACAGGCAGTTTGAATTTAATATAGTATGCTGAAAAATCAGTTCATAATAAATAGTATACTAAAAATATCAAAAATTCACAATACTTTCCGTTTTAGATTAATAAGCTAAATACATG
>Ga0209340_1002134_pt1 | contig 12074 bp, 7 predicted proteins | sample EPASupsiteSAE323_FD_187266 | JGI IMG/M metagenome (GOLD analysis project Ga0209340, IMG submission 187266) | Bioremediated contaminated groundwater from EPA Superfund site, New Mexico - Sample SAE3-23 (SPAdes) (version 2) | ecosystem: Environmental > Aquatic > Deep subsurface > Groundwater >... | reverse complement strand
ATTTGATATATTTTCAAGACTTCTTAGAGAAAGGATTATCTTTCTTGGTACAGAAATTGATGATGATATAGCCAATTCAATAGTAGCTCAGCTGTTACTTTTAGATGCAGAAAATCCCGAAAAAGATATTATGCTTTATATTAACAGTCCTGGTGGAGTTATAACAGCAGGGATGGCAATATTTGATACTATAAGACATATAAGATCTGATGTAAACACAATTTGCATTGGAGAAGCTGCCAGTATGGGTGCATTTTTACTTGGTGCAGGAACACCGGGCAAGCGTATGTCATTACCAAATGCAAGAATTATGATTCATCAGCCTTCAGGCGGAGCTAGAGGTCAGGCAACAGATATTCAAATCGAAGCTGCCGAAATAGCAAGAATTAAAAAGCAAATGAATGAACTAATGGCTAAACATACAGGTCAGTCATTCAAGAAAATTGAGCAGGATTCAGAAAGAGATTTCTACATGTCCGCCCAAGAAGCAAAAGAATATGGACTGATCGACAAAGTAGTTACACAAATGGAAAAAACACAAAAAGAGCCAGATAATTTATAATTTTAAAGTTTAATAACAAAATTTTAAAAATCGACTATAAAAAGTCGGTTTTTTTGAAAATTAAAATATAAAATGCTAAAATCCTATTAGTTTAAAAAAACGGGAGGAGTATTTTTGTGACTAATAAACAACCTTTAAAACAACGTTGGTTAACATTTTTAAGTGTAATTGTAGATCCATGGACATCAATTCTATCTATTATAACCACTGTAGTTATTTGTATGAACGCATACAATACAAATCACATTATCACTGTAATTCTATCGGTATTAACAATATTTTCATCGGGTATAATTGGAGCAAGACTGATGAAAACATGGGCTGACACTCAAGACAAAAGTATTCTTACTGCAAGAGGAAGAACTACTATCAGAGATCTTGTTCTATTGATTGAAAATATTGGCGTAATAAAAAAGAGAATACATGTTTACATTGCACGCCAAAATGAAGAACAAAGCAGAAAAGCAACTATTATCAGCTTTGAAGAATTAATAGAAAAATGTAATATTCTTGAAAGGGAAGTGATTAATTCTATCGAAAGCTGGTCAGATATCATTCCTGATACAGATATATCAACCAAATTGGAAGAAATTAGCCTGACCACAAAACATATTAATAAAGAAAAACTTCAAAAGGAGCATCTAAAGGAGGAACTTGAAATAATAAAAACAAGACCTGATAAAGAAAAAGATGAACTAAGAAATATAATTTTGGAAAAAGCTCAAAAAATTGTAGAAATGGAAGGAGAAATAGATAAAAAAGTAGCAGCTATAAATTCATCAATTCTTGGAGGAATGAATGTTTTTACTCTTTCCAAGCTGGCTTCTATTGATAAACTCAACACAGAAGCTTATTAAAATAAACCTTGATATGCACTAAACAAAGAGTAGGAATCATAAGATTTTTGCTCTTTTTAATTTTGTCTCCGCCTCATTGATATTATCTATACCATTAATGAGTGCATCAGAATTGAAAGATATACTGTTTATACCCTGTTCTACCAGAAATTGTGCAAATTCAGGATAATCACTCGGTGCCTGACCGCATAGTCCAATTTTTGTTTTAGTTTCATTAGCCTTTTTTATTGCCATAGATATCATTTTCTTGGCTGCTTCATCATTCTCGTTAAATAAGCCGCTTACAATTTCTGAATCTCTGTCAATCCCAAGTGTTAGTTGAGTTAAATCATTTGATCCAATGGAAAATCCGTCGAAATGTTTTGCAAATTCTTCTGCAAGTATAACATTACTCGGAATTTCCACCATCATATAAATTTCAAGATCATCTTTTCCTCTTTTTAAACCGAATTCTTCCATTGTTTCTATTACTTTTTTAGCTTCATCGATAGTTCTGCAAAAAGGTATCATTAATTTAACGTTAGACAGTCCCATATCTTCTCTTACAACTTTCATTGCCCTGCATTCAAGATGAAAACCTTCTTTGTATCTTGAATTATAATATCTGGACGCTCCTCTAAACCCAAGCATCGGATTATCTTCACAGGGTTCAAATTCTCTACCTCCAATTAGATTTGCATATTCATTTGTTTTAAAATCACTCATTCTGACTATTACATCGTTTGAATAAAAAGCAGCAGCAATAGTCGCAACTGCCTGAGATAACTTGTCGACGAAATAATCTTCTTTATTCGTATACCCATAAGTAAGGTTATTTATCTGTTTTGTAGCTTCCTGATCTTTTAACTGGTCAAATTTTACAAGTGCCATTGGATGAATTTTTATTGCATTATTAATTACAAACTCCAGTCGCATTAAACCGACGCCCCTGTTAGGCAAAAATGAAAGATTAAAAGCCTGATCAGGATCACCGAGAATCAACATTACCTGAGTTTTTGGCATTTTAATATTTTTCGTATTTACTTCCTGTTCCTCCCAGTCAAGCTTTCCTTCATAAATAATGCCATTTTCGCCTTCAATACAGGAAACCGTTATTTCATCCCCATCTTTTATAGTTTCAGTTGCATTTCCTGCACCAACAACTGCAACAACTCCTATTTCTCTTGCTATAATTGCGGCATGGCTTGTCCTGCCTCCTTTATTAGTTACAATAGCAGCCGCTCTTTTCATAATCGGATCCCAGTCAGGATTTGTCATATCTGCAATAAGAATTTCTCCTGTCTGAAGTTTGTCTGACTCCGATGGTGAATTTAAAATTCTTGCCCTGCCTGATGCAATTTTGTTTCCAACGCTTCTTCCTTCAGCAATTACCTTTCCCTTTTCTTTTAATTTATATGTATGAACTTTATAATGTTCTTTTTTGGACGCAAAGACAGTTTCAGGCCTTGCCTGAACAATAAATAATTCATTAGATAAACCATCTTTTGCCCATTCTATATCCATTGGCCTTTTGTAATGTTCTTCAATAATCATTGCCCATTTCGCAAGGGTTTCTATCTCATTATCATTTAGAATAATCTGTCTTCTTTTGTCTTCAGGGGTATTAATATTAACTGTAGTCACTCCTACTTTTGAAGGATCAAGCCCAAACTCGTCAGCATAAACCATAGTTTTTGCTTTTGTACCAATAGTTTTTGATATTATTGCTTTTTTACCCATTTTTAAAGATGGTTTAAAAATATAAAACTCATCAGGATTAACCGTTCCTTGAACAACATTTTCTCCCAATCCCCAACTGCCTGTCAGGAAAATTACTTTTTCAAATCCTGTTTCCGTATCTATAGTAAATCCGACTCCGGCGCAGGCTTTGTCTGACCTCACCATTTTCTGAATTCCTATCGATAAAGCAACTTTCATGTGTTCAAAGTTGTTATCTTCCCTGTATTTTATTGCCCTATCAGTAAAAAGAGATGCATAACACTTCAAACAGGAATCTATAAGTTGTTCCCTGTTTTTTATATTTAAAAAAGTTTCCTGCTGACCGGCAAAACTGGCAGTAGGAAGATCTTCTGCAGTCGCACTGCTTCTTACTGCAACCTGTATTGATTCTTTATATTTTGAAGTCAGATTTATATATGCTGTATTTAACTCATTTTTCAGATCATCAGGTACTTGTGAATTTAATACAATCTGCCTTGCTTCTTCTCCAATCTGGTGCAAATTTGAAAAATTTTTCTTATCAAGCTTATTCAGGATTTCTGTTAATTTTTCCCTTATACTATTTTCGTCCAGAAAATCCCAGTATGCTTGAGAAGTTGTTGCAAAACCGTCAGGAATATTTATACCTTTTGATGTCAGTTTTTGGAACATTTCACCCAGTGAAGCATTTTTTCCGCCAACCTGAGCAAGGTTATCCATAGTTATTTTGCTAAAATTCATAATATATTCAGTCATTTTCATCTCTCCTCATAACAGAATAAAAATTGCTTTAATAAATTAAAAAAGTCCGATGAATTTATCATCAGACTTTTTTCTATCATTCAAATTTAATAAATTATTTTTTTGCAAAAAAACTGAATATCTTGTCAATCAGCCCTTCTTCTCCATCACCATTAATCTTGTTCTCCAATTTCTCAAGTCTTTCTTTTATTTTGTCTGTTTTTACTGACAATGGAGCCATCTCCAAATATTCTCTGTATGTTTGCATAGCAAGATCATAATTTTTTGACTGATCATAAGATTCTGCAAGCCTTAAAATAGTATCTTTATCCTTTTCGTTTGTTTTTAAAATTTCATTACAGATATTAATTACCTGCTGATAATCTTTTTTTCGCCAGAAAACATCGTTCATCTTTTTTAACGGGGCAATATTTTCCTTATCAATACAATAAGCTTTTTGATAATATTCTGCCGCAATATAATCTTCAGAAATATCTTCGTATAAAGCAGCAATTTTCATAAGAATATCTATATTCTCCGGAGACTTTTCCAATGCCCAAGTAAATTCATCTATTGCAAGCTGCTTTTCGCCTTTTAAATCGTGATAAATTCCAAAATTATAATGTGATGCAAAACTGTCACCTAAAGCTTCATAAATTTCACCTGCTTTTTTATATCCAAAAGGACTTTTAGGAATATATTTCTTTATTTCATCGGTATATTTCAGAGCTGCTTCATTGTCTTTTTTAATTAAGTAGTAATCTACAAGAACTCCAATAGCTTCAACATTTTTGGGATCTTTTTCAAGCACCAGATTCAACTCATCGATTGCTCTTGAATCCATCTCCTTCGAAATACAGCTTTTTGCAAAATTTACACGCACAGAAAGATTATCCGGCTCCATTGTTATAATCTTTTCAAGCAGATTAAATGCCTTCTGGCTGTCTTCAATTTCTATATAAATATCCGCAAGCTCTTTTAAAACTTCTGTATCTTCAGGATAAATTTCATAAGCTCTTTCATAAGCTTCTGCCGCAGCTTCAGGATTATCAAGATGAATATATGCATTAGCAAGATTTTTATAAACTTTATAATTCTTGCTGTCATGTTCCAAAATAGCAAGATATTCATCAACTGCTTTAAAATAATTTTCCTGTTTTATAAGAATCTCTGCAATAGAAAGCCTTATATACATAACATCCTGAGAGTTATCCGCTTCAGCAAGTGCTTTTTTATAATTAGATAGGGCATGAGAAAGCGACCCTTCCTGTTCACTGACTCTTGCTCTCGTTACATAACAAAGCAGTTTATCTGTATCTTCATAAAGTTCTGCCAGCTGTGTAAGAGCAATAATATTATTCGGATCATTTTTTAATAATTTGCTGTATAACTCTATTGCTTTTTCATTGTTACCAAGAATCCTGTTAACATGAGCTATTTTTTCACAAATATCGTTATCTGCAGGGTTTTGTTTATAACATTCATTGTATAAATCGAGAGCTTTTTCATATTCATCAGCATTTTCGTAAAGCCCTGCCAGCTTGTATTTTAAATCAGGATGAGGCTGAATTTTCACCACTTTTTCAAAACATACAACTGCTTCGGTAAATTCTTCATCAAATTCGTATACCTGACCAAGAATATAGTTTGCATCAAAGTTATTTGGGTCAATCCCGATAATTTCTTTAAGCTGAGCTTTGGCATTACTGTAATCATGATTATCCAGATATTTTTTAACCAGTTCCAGTCTTGCATTAATGTTATTGGGCTGATTTTCTATAAGTGTTAATAGCTCTTCCATATAATATTACCTCGCTCCGCTTTTATTTATGTGGATTACCCTATTATTCCGGGTAAAAATTCATTAATCCCAATATAGTATATCAAAAATTTATAAATATGAATTATTAATAAAATGGGGGATATTACAAAATAATATGAACTAATTTCATAATAAACAGGAAAAAAAGAGGATATTTATTATTAAGTTTTATTAATTTAGATTTTTTTGAATTAATTTATATTTTTATAAAAAAAATCTTAGTCTTTTTTCATTATCTTTAATAAAAAACTTTTCTTTGATTTTAATATGTCCTTAAAAATATAAAAAAAGTAATAAAAAGCACTGCTTTACAAACTTAACAATTTAAAATTAATCAAGTATCCAAGACAATTTTTATTCTTTATAAGGTTTAATTAAATGTATAGAGATCATGCAGAGAACATCGAAAGCTTAAATATAATGGAATTACCTATTAATACAAACACTAATTATCCATTACAGAATAAAAATAGGAAAACTGTATCTTTTAAAGGACCTTTTCCTTTTTATACTACAAGCGGTTTTATGAATTTAGCTCAAAATAATGCTGCATTCAGCACAGGCGTTGTTGATATCTTTGGCATGGTTGCACCAAGAACAGCCATTGATTCAAACAGAAATGAACATGCCGGTGTCGAGACATTCAGAAGAGAAATTATGGGTACAATCGTTAATAATGTTTCTCCAGGTTTCTTAGCCCTTGGTATTGCTGCTTTAATGCATCCAGTTATGAAAGTAAACGCTAAAATCTGGGCAAACAGCGAAACTGCTGACCTATTGAAAGAAGCTTGGAGTAGTACTGAAAATAACGAATTAAAAACTGAAAATTATGTAAAAAATGTCTTTAGCAGAATTAAAGGTCTGGAAGGCAGCGAATGGAAAAGTTATACAGAAGAAAAATGGAAATCTCTGCCCGAAAAAATAAAAAATGAATATGGCAATCCTGTTGAAGAGATGGTTAAACTTATCAATAATAAAAACCTTTCTAAAACAGACTACAACCGTAGTATTGAGAAAGTACAGAATGCTATTGGTACTACAGTTAAATCCAGAAAGAATATTAATGTTAGCTGGAATGACACAACAAAAAAACCTCTTGAAACATCCATCGAACACCTTATAAGAGATATGCGCGATGTTGGAGAACATATTTTTATCAAGTCTAAAACTCCTGAAGCTATTGATACTGCAATCAGTAAACTTAAAAAGGTAAATTTTACAAAGTCATTTGGTGCGCTTGCTGTATTATGCACAGTTGATTTTGTTACACAGTACGTAAATAGAAAAATGACCAGTAAAAAAACCGGTAAAAAGGGATTTGTAGGATATAAAGACTTTGAAAACGGTGATTGTGAACTGAAAGATTCCAATAAGAAAAGAAATCTTAATATTGCAAAGGCTGTAGGTGTTGCAGCTCTTATAGGACTAAATGCTGTATTTATCGGACGCAAAAATTTAGTTAGAAAACTTGAATTTAAGAATGCATACGCTAATCTAAATCAGATCAGGCTTCTTTTCTCATCAGCAGTTGCAGGCAGAATAGTTGCATCAGATGATGGTAATGAACTTAGAGAAACTTGCACAAGAGATTTCTTCAGCTATTTTAACTGGCTTGTACTTGGTGATTTTGTAACTAAAGGTGCTATCTGGTTCAGTGACAAAGACAGGAGCCTGATTAACTTTAATAAAATTTCAAAAGATGATCTTGAAAAAATTAAAAATCCTTTTAAAAAATTCTGGAGATGGTCACAAGATATTTCTATCAAAACCCACAGTGAAGTGCTTGATCTTGAAAGATCCGGTACAATTAATAGTACAGAAAAAGCTGCTAAACTAAAAGTTTTAAATAAATCTATCGGAGCAGGTCTTGTATATTCAACTATCGTACTTGGAATTGGTATTCCTGTACTTAATATACTTTTAACTAACAAAAAAAGAAATCAGGAACTGGCTGCACAGAAACTTAATATAACACCTATCGCAGTAAAAAATAAATTAACAAACAAAAACAATGTAAATGATCAGCTTTTTTCAGCCTTTATCAAATAGATTTAATTGGTATATAATTATTAAGTAATATTTTAAACAAATTTAGTTATATGTTTGTGTCATGCTGAACTTATTTCAGCATCTGTAAAATATTAGACCCTGAAACAAGTTCAGGGTGACACGTAATAATTTATTAACACAGGAAGAGAACTAATGAGTATATTTGAAATTGGTATGTTAATTTGTTTTGGTGCCAGCTGGCCTTTTGCAGTTGCAAAAACTTATAAAACAAAGAATGTCAAAGGAAAAAGTATTTTATTTCTTTCTCTGATTCTTATAGGCTATCTTTTTGGAATTTTACACAAGATTTTTCACAGTTATGATCTTGTTATTTACTTATATATGATTAATGGGCTTATGGTACTTGCAGATATCATCCTTTATTTCAGATATAAAAACAGGTAATTATTTAACTATCTCCAAGCCCATGAATTTATAATAATATTTCTTAAATTTGTATTGTAAAAACACCCGATTTATGTTAGTATAATTGGGTTATACATATGACTTGGCTCTATTTGTTCTTAAAAATTTTGGAGGTTAGATAATAACGAACTGCATTCCCGTTAACGCTTTATACAACAAAAATATTATAAAAAACATTTCTTCAAGCCTTTTCAATCTTGATGTGGATTAGTAATAAATAAGAAGGAGGTTAATTACTTTTTTAAGTTAGTCGACTATTCAGTTTACACAATTAGAAGAAGTAATGGAGTTGTATTAATGAAAGCAGCAGAAAAAACCAGACAAAGATTGTCCTCATCAGAAACAAGAACGGCAAACGCAAAATATTGCTCCAAACGATGGAAAATCAATATCGCTTCACTCGAAGAATACCTTGATTATATGGAGGATGATAATCTAAATTACATAAACGAATAGAGGTCTGTTGCTAAAAATTGAATAATAATTACGCAGGACAGGGAATATCCCTGTCCTGATCAGTTTTATTCTATTGTATAACCCAATTTCTTTAAGTTGTTTCTGACTTCCGCTTCTTTTTCAATAAGATTATCTATTGGCATACTTAGTTTCAAGGCAATTTCTTTAAGATTTTTTAAAAACTCAAGTTCAATATTATATCTTGTAAAGGAATTCGCAAAATCAGATTTACTTATACCTTTAACATAATCTTTGTGAGCCTTTTCAAGAGCCTCATACTGTTGTTGCAAGGTACTTTTTAGTTTATTGTCCATAATATTACCTGTTATTGGTTGTTTTATCGAATTTACAAGATTTACTTTTTCTATCATTTTATTTTCCTCTCCTAATTTTAACAATTTATAATTTAGCTATCAATTATTTTTTATTACCGAATTGGAGCTAGATGAATAGTATTAACATAGCTAAGCAATTCATCAATTGTTTGGTTGCAGATTTGAGATGAATTCCATGGATTGAAATAAAAAACCTCCTCTGTATTTGAATTAAAATCAGTTATTCCATAAGCATGCGAACTATATAGACTGTTAGCCCTATCAAAAGAACTTTCTACCGGAGTTCCCGGTTTAGGTGCGGTTCCAAATGCCTTTATCTTGTCCTGAGAATTTAGTCCATTTAAGAATGTATTTTTCTCAAGTTTTCTAAGAGCCTCTAAAATTGAAGTAATATTTTCTGCACTGGAATTATTTTTTAATATTTTTGATTTATATTCTTCGAACAATATCGAGTCTTTAGGATTGGTTTTCAAATGATCTGTGTATTCTTCTATAATACTCTTAAAGCTCTTTAAACATTCTCTTTCTTCAGCTGTTAGCTTCTGATTAATTTTAAGAATAGATTCTATAGTTTTTAACAAATTTGTCATATCTTTTGTTTTAGTAGTTAAATTAATTGTTGCTTTACCTCCCAGTAATTCAAATACAACGCCTGGTTTTCCGCTTGGTCTGTAATAGTCTTCCACTGTTTTAAATGGGAGTACGTGATTTTTAATATTTTCATTATTTATTTCAGTTAATGTTTTATAAGAGGATATTATTCCATTTTGATCTTTTATAAAGACAATATCACCCATATTTTTTTCAAAATTTTCTGTAATTTTAAACAATTCATCGTTTAACTTAGCTGCATTAGAGGGATTTGCTTTGATTTGTTTCATAATATAATTAAAATATTCTGATGTTCTTTGATATTTTAGATTTATACCATAAGTATGTTCTAATAACTGTAAACCTATAGCTCCTTTCATAAGCCTGTCAGGATCTGCCGGAGTAAATTCACCATTTTTAACAGTATATGATACTCTTCCTGATGCATCAACTTCACCGGTTAAATTTCTTAAATCCTGAATTATTTTATTATTTGCAGGAAGTGTTACTTTAATATCATTTCCTTCCTGACTGAAATATTTTAATAAATTCAATCTTTTTACCGGATCATTCATCTCAGAAAGAAGTGCTGTTACAAGGTAACAATCCCCTATTTTTCCCTGAGCAACGGCAAATCTTTGTACAGGCGGAAACAATTTATAGTATGTATCTTTATTTATATCTAATTGAACTAGTTGACTTTTGGATAATTTGAAAAATACTTTGTTGAAACCATCTACTTTACATACATCTCCGACTTCTACCTGCTTCAATGATTCCTGAATATTTTTAAATGTCGGTACAAAAACATCTTTCGGATCTTTACCTTCTTTTAAAGCCTGATTAAGCAGTTTTGCATCGTTTAATACCAATTCATTTATTTCTCCGTTTTCTGCCATACGCTCAAACATATAAGAAGGTATTTCACCTGTTTCAGCAAGTTTTAATAACAGATTATAATCATTATAATTTGGACTTGACGGATCAAGTTCTTTCATCATTTTTTGAATACCGCTTAAGTCCATCATAGCTTCGCCTTTATTGTTTTTTAAACCGGATAAATAACTGAATTGTTGGTCAAAAGAGTTTAATTCAGAAGGACTCAAATCTTTAATTTTACTGTTTATATCCTTTAGTGATAGGCATATGCTTCCCGAATTATTGCCATTAAATCCCTTATTTTCATTTTTAATAAGCTGTTCAATGTATTTAGAGGTGTTAACTCCTGGATTAATATCAATGACAGTTTTAACACCATTCCAATTTAATACATTTCCACCCTGGGTATTTTTTAAAGTGGTAAAATAATTTAAATTTTGGCTGAAGTTATTTAGCTCATCTGGATTTAAGTTTTTAATTTTATTGGATAGATAACTTATAGCTCCCGGTAATTGTTCTGCAGTTATCGAACATCTATTGTTAATAACCTGTTTAAGATATTTAGCAGTATTAGCTTGAGGATTAGTATCCATAAGTTCTTTAAGTTTATCCCAATTAAGTGCATTTTCTTTTTTGCCATTTTTTAAACCAGTAAAATAACTAAAGTTTTCTCTAAAGCTTTTCAATTCTTCCGGACTTAAATTCTTTATTTTGGTAGAAGTATAATTTATAATATCCGGAATTTGAAATCTGGATATTGCGTACCGGTTTTTAAATATTTGTTCAAGATATTTGGCATTATCAGCATTTAATCCACTTAATAAAGCAATTTGATCTTTATTTCCCCTTTCTATGACTGTCATCAAACTTGTTAAAACTTCAGGGGTTTCTGCTAATTTATCAAGATCCTGAAAACCATTTAAAATTTTGTCTATAGATTCTTTTAAATCCTGATCGATATTGCAGTCTGTATCTTTAAATTGCTTTAATATATTAACCGATTTTTCAGTATGGAATTGTTCTTTCCCGATTTTAAGATCTGAAAAATCAAATGATGTTTTTCCATCAGGGGTTGTTTTTAAATAAGTTTCTAATTTTCCGATAACTTTTGGAGCAGATTGGGATGCGAATGGACTGATGCCCAAATTCTTATTATTGTTAGTTTTAACAGGTTTAGCTGTATCATTTCCCATCAAATCCAAACTTGCAGATTCTTTTTCAATTGCAGAATCTATCACTGCAAAATTATAATCTAACTCTTCTGAAGCCACATTAAATGAATTATCTTCAATAACATTGGTTTTTTCCTGCACTTTACCTGATTTACCTGTTATGGATCCAAAACCTTTAACAGCAGCTTTAATACCTCCATTCATAAATACGGATGTTATAGCTCCTGCAACAGTACCTTCAATAAAAGCTTCACCTGTGCGATCCCAGCTACCTGTATTTAATCTATGAACAATAGCGCCATTAGGTCCGCCCATTACTGCGCCCTGAACTGCAAAATCAGTTCCATATGCGAGAGCCTTTTTACCTAATGATTCACTGACATATTTATTTGCTGTAGAGAGCACTGCATTTTTAGCTCCCTGCTCTGCAGTTGTCGTTATACCTTCTTTTACAACTTGAACTCCCAGTTTGGTGGCAACTGTTTT
>Ga0209340_1002133_pt1 | contig 12078 bp, 9 predicted proteins | sample EPASupsiteSAE323_FD_187266 | JGI IMG/M metagenome (GOLD analysis project Ga0209340, IMG submission 187266) | Bioremediated contaminated groundwater from EPA Superfund site, New Mexico - Sample SAE3-23 (SPAdes) (version 2) | ecosystem: Environmental > Aquatic > Deep subsurface > Groundwater >... | reverse complement strand
AGCACTTCCATCCTCTGCTTCACCGACAATTTTGATATCATCTACTTTTTCAAGGACAAGCTGAAGACCCATTCTTGTCATAGTATGATCTTCTACAAGCAAAACTCGAATTTCTTTAGAAATTTCTGACATATTCACCCCTTACTCACTCATTCTATTTGGAATACTAAAATTAAATTTACTTCCTTTTCCAAGCTCACTTTCCAGCCATATTTTTCCATTATGAGCTTCAACTATCTGTCTTGCAAGATACAATCCAAGACCTGTTCCTACAGAACGTTTTTTACTTGTACCCTGCGAAAATCTGTTAAACAAATTTGGAATGTCTTCTTCAGGTATTCCAATTCCCGTATCTTCAACTGAGATGATAATATTATCTTCATTGGAATCAACAATTATATTAATTTTTCCGCCTGATGAAGTATAATTAACTGCATTACCCAGTAAATTAGCAAGAACGCGTCTTAATTCCTGTTTATCAGCAAATATTTTTAATTCATCACTTTCATTAAAGCCAAGACTTATTGATTTTTTTTCTAACAGGGAACTAACTTCGCATGAGCATTGATGAATTAAATCCATTAAATTAAAGAAATCTTTACAAAGAACGAGTTCTCCTGATTCATACCTGTATACTTCCAGCAAAGCATTTACAAGACCTAGCATATCCTGATTGCTGTATAGCATTGTCTCAAGAAGTATATTCTGTCTTTCTGACATTTCTCCAAGTGAACCGTCAAGAAAGAATTTTAATGTCTGTATAGCGGCAAGCAGTGGCGTTCTAAGATCATGCGCCAGTGTTGCGACAAAATCTTCCCGTGACTTTATCAGATCTTCTGTTCTTTCTTTTACCATAGATTCCAGCTGATTATTATATTTTTCGAGTTGGCTTTTAGCATCTGAAAGCTCATTTATTTTTAAATTTAATTTTCCAAGTAAATTGCTTCTTTCAAGTCCGTTTCTTATGCATAAAAGAAGATCTTCATTATCCCAGGGTTTTTCAATATATCGGTAAATACCTACATCATTAATCGCCTGTATTGCACTTTCTTTGTCAGCATAACCGGTTAGCAAAATAAGGCTGGATTCAGGATGTATTTTTTTAACACTTGATAAAAATTCAATACCATTCATTCCTGGCATTAAAAAGTCAGAAATAACAAGATCGATTTGATTATTCTTTATATATTCGAGAGCATCAAACGGATTATTAAAAGTATTTGGAATAAAATTATCTTCAAATGAAAGAAGAGTTTTTAGACTGGATGTAACAATCATCTCATCATCAACAATCACAATTTTATTCTGTTTAACAATCTCTTCCATATACTTCTTTCACTCAATACAAAACTTTTATGAACTCCATTTTGACCTGTCATTGATTATTTAAATAATACTTTCGGATATACTTTACTGTTATTAAATATTACTGACTAAAAAAACCGAAATCCAATTTTAGTTTAGTATAGTTATAATTATATCTCTTATTTTCCATAAAATGATTAACTTTTGTAAATTCTTTCTTATTGTTAAAAAAATAATCATTAATTCGTCAATTAACTTTATATTTTATATATACAGCTACAGCATATAAAATATTCCTCAAATGAACAAGTTATTTACAAAATGAGACATAGAATCACTAAATTTAGGTAGTGTATAGATACAAACTGATAAAAAATTTCACTACTAGCTAAATTTAAAATCTCAATCCCTGCCTGGCTAATTTTTTACTTTGTATTATTTGTTATATTTAGTAAGAAACAAAGGCAGTACGTTTGTATATAGCATCGGAGTAATAAATTATGAAATTAGTGAAATTAATCGTTTTATTTCTCTTAACATTTGTATTTGGCTCTTTATCTTCATATGCATTAGTAAAAATTGACGATAACAGTGTTGATCTGGCGATAAAATATGGAGTAAAGATGAAAGGTTATTCTATTGAGAATATTCTTAATACAAACTGGGTAAATGACGGTAATGGCAGAATTTTAAATATATATTCTCCTTTTATTCAGATCGCTATAAAATCCACAAATAAACCTACATCGGGTGATACAGAAGAAGATCTTAAAACTGTAAAAAATCTTTTACAATATGACATAACGAAAATTAAAAACAAAAACGAAATCAGATTTCTTGTGGCTCTTTACGGGGATAGCATTGACTTTGCAAAAAAATATAAAGCTTACATTGTTGAAGCAGATAAAATTTCATACATTAAAGAACGAGATAAAATAACCCCTAAAAAAAGTTCTATTCAAAAATTTGCAGATAAAGACGGCTTTTATCCTAAACACCCTTTCTCTGCCGTCAATTGTTACATATTTAAATTTGATAATCTCTTCAAACTCAAAGAATATTATTTTATACTTGTGTCAGATAATAAAGATGAAATAAAATATAAAATAAATAACGAAGAAATTTTCTAAAACAATATGATTCTTTTCCACTATAAATATACTCTTCTAACTGTTGCTGTTTTTGCCAGTCTAACAATTGGTATTATTGTAGCAATAGCTTCTTATATTAGATATAAGAAGCTATTGAGCATGCTTGATCCAATAGCTGATGTTGCTATGGCAGTTATGCATGGGGATCTTGCCCAAGAAGTTGAAATTAAAGGAAAAAACAAAATAGCAAGGCTTGGAAAAGATATAAATAAGATGATCGAATCTTTAAAAGACAGGGAAAATAAGATTAAAGAGTATCAAAAAGAGCTTCAAGGACAAAAAGAATATCTGGAAGCAATATTTAATTCACTTATAGATGGAATAATAATTATTTCAAAAGAATGCATAATCATTAAAATTAATCCAACAATTGCGATTTGGACTAATTCCAGAGAAGAAGAAATCATAGGAAAACATCTGACTGAACTGATTAATTGTAGATGTAAAGTTGATTGCAGTAAAAATTCTGACAATTGTCCTTTAATTTTTCAAAATGAAAGGCTTTTACCAAATGAGGCAACTATTGTAAATAGCAGTACAAAAGCTGAAAAATTGCTATACCTTAATTCTGCACCGATTTCAGGAATGATTGATGAACCTAATTATCTGATAGTTTTAAGAGATATAACTGAATTTAAAGAAATGAACCAGATGAGAGAAGATTTCATGGCAACATTAACCCATGATCTGCGTGTTCCTATTCTTGCAGAAGGAAATACTCTTAAATTATTCCTTAAAGGAATATTAGGACCCCAGACAGATAAACAGAGAGAGGCACTCGAAAATATGCTTGAAAGTAACAATGATTTACTGAGAATGGTATCCAGTTTGCTTGATGCATACAAGTATGATTCTGGTAATATTGAATTATTCAAGGAGCCAGTTCATCTTAAAAAGCTTGTTCAGGACTGTATTGCGGAACTAACTCCTCTGGCAAGAAAAAATGATCAAACTCTAACAAATCTTATTTCAAAAGAAATTCATTCGTTGAATATTGATAAAAATGAAATCAAACGTGTTTTCAGAAACCTGATTGGCAATTCAATAACATATACTCCAAAAGGAGGCTCTATTACTGTTAATGCAGAAAATAATGATAGAGAAGTAATAATCAGTATTAATGATACAGGAAAAGGTATTGATGAATCCGAACTAGAAAAGATTTTTGACAGGTTTTTTTCTAAAGCAAGAAAATTCCGTAAAGTTGGAACCGGACTGGGACTATATCTTTCAAAGCAGATTGTTGAAAAACATGGCGGTAAAATATGGGCAGAAAGTAATGTAGGAGAAGGCAGTACATTTTATTTCAGCATTCCGCTTGATGCGAAACAAGAATAAAGGAAATCAGTAATTATTTTATGTTTTAATAAAAGAATAAATTTTTACTTAACAAACCAGGAGCTTACCTGTGAATAAACAAAATGAAATTAGTATTTTAATAGTTGAAGATCATACATTGACAAGATTTGGTTTAAAAACTGCCTTTGAATCTTTAAATCAGGTTAAATTAATTTCTGAAGCCGAAGATGGTGAATCTGGAATTGAAATAGCAAAAAACTTAAGACCTGACATAGTGTTAATGGATCTTGGCTTACCGGGAATTAATGGCATTCAGGCGACAAAAATCATTAAAGAATTTGATAATGGTATAAAAGTTATAATTCTAACGTCTCACAATAATGAAGATGAAGTATGGGCTGCTCTTGGAGCAGGAGCTAACGCATATTGTCTTAAAGACATTGAACCCGACAGACTTGTCCATGTTATAGAATCAGTATATGACGGTGCTGCATGGCTTGATCCTTCAATTGCTGATACTGTTTTAAAAAGGCTTTCAAGTAATAAGTCTAAATCATTACAATCACAGGATATTCAGGAAGATCGTGAAGAAGAAAAAATTCAGCTTACGGATCGCGAAATGGAAGTATTGAAACTTATTGTTGATGGTTTTAGTAATGCAGAAATTGCTGAAAAATTATTTGTAAGTATACATACTGCAAAAGCTCATGTATGTAATATTCTGCAAAAATTATCAGTTGATGATAGAACACAGGCTGCAATTAAAGCGCTTAAAGATGGTCTTGTATAAAAAAAATTTGTAAATACTCAAATATGCTCTAATTGCCAATTTAACTACAGCTTTCCCATAATATTATTGTAAAAATTTTCACCGTTAATAAAAATACTGCTATAATAAAATAAATATTAGATCTTGTAGTATCAAATCGTTTAATGGGCCAAGTAATAAGGTAGGGTAAGAAATGTCCTCAATAGCTAGAATTCTTGTAGTTGATGATAATCCAAAATATCTAAAAGATGTGCTTCCAATGTACGGATATGAAATAATAGTTGTTAACGACGGCCTTCAGGCGCTTAAATCACTTTCAGACAAGGTTAATAAATTTGACCTGATTATTCTTGATGTAATGATGCCTAATATGGATGGATGGGAAACATTAAAAGCAATAAGAAATAACAAAGAATATGAAGATATACCAGTAATCATGCTTACAGCTGTTGACAGCGAACAAAAACAAATATCAGGCCTTAAGTTTGGAGCTGATGACTATATTGTAAAACCATTTGCGCTACCTAATCTTCTTGCCCGTATTGAAGCACTTTTAAGAAGATCAAGCTGGAATCAGAAAAAAGCTCAAAGTAAAGCTATGAATCTACCATTTACATCAAATGAACCCATTACTCCATTGACTACAAGAGAAAAAGAAGTTCTTAACCTTGTAGGGCAGGGAGCAAACAATCAGGAAATAGCAGAAAAATTATTTGTAAGAGAAGTTACTGTAAAAACTCACTTAAATAGTATTTTTAAAAAGCTGAATGTCACAAATCGAACACAGGCAGTTCTACTTGCCATGCAGATGAATATTATTGAATAGGGGTATAAAACTATGAAAAGCAAGGATGAATTAATTCAACTTTTAAGAAACGGCTTCATAGAAGAATTTAATGAATTTAGAAATAGTGAATCACTTGATTTTACTGAGATTGATTTGTCGGGTTGTGATATTCCGGAAGCCAACCTTGGTGGCTCGGATTTATCAGGATCAGATTTTAGTGAATGTGATCTTTCAAACGCCGACTTCCGTAATAGCGATCTTTCTTCAGCAATCTTTACAAGAGCGTCATTAAAACAGACCAATTTCTCTAACACAACACTTGCTGGAACAAAGTTTGGCAATTCTGATATATTAAACTGTGATTTTTCGGAAGCTGATATGACCGGAGCAGATTTTTCAGAAACAAACCTGTCAAAGGCTGATTTGAGCCTTGCTGTAAATCTTAACCAGTGCATTTTTGACAGCTATACATCCTGGCCGGATTCAGATAATTTGCCGGACGATTTTGATCCTGAATACATTGAAGACCTGTCAAGCCTGAGAGATGATGACGATCTTGATAGTGAATACGGGTATTAATATCTCAATTTATATTTCTAAAAACTCTTCAATAGAAACTCCAGCCTGATCGAGAACAGATGACAGGTTATCTTCTGAATAAAAGTCGTAGGATTTGTTTATTTTAAATATTTTACCTGTTTTGGGGTTTATCCATTCTTCGTCATTTGAATCAATTTCTGTGTGAAATTGAAAATCTATGAATATAAGTTTCGCAGTAACCATAAAATAATTAAATCCAGATAAATTTTTTATTTAGCCTGATCCTTCCATTTATATAAGAATTTTAAAATAATCATAGTCACACCATATTACTCGATTGCTGATATGTTTTTGTTCTCAATTAGACTACATACATATCTATAAACATATCAGAAAATAAACAATGTGACAAATGAGATTACAAAATTAAAAATATTAGGTAAAAATATCCAGAAGTATAGAAAAGAAAAAGGTTTATCCCAAAACCAGTTAGCAGAACTTCTTGATATTTCTCGTGAGCATTTAGCTAAAATTGAAACGGCTAAACGCTGTGGCAGCTTGAAATTATTATTTAAAATAGCTGATACATTAAAAATTACAGAAAAAGATTTATTAGATTTTGATCTTAAAAGTTAATTTACAATTTAACTGGCATGTGTAAGTTCAAGTGTCATTGCGAGCAGAACGAAGCAATCGCAAAAAATAATAATGATTTTTAACTATTTATATCCTTACGATAATCACGAGAGTTTTTTCAAAACTCTCGTGACGACAAAATGAATGGTAATATGTATTTTGGCTATTTAACAATTAAAGTTATTTAAATAAAATTAATCAAGCCATCTGAAGCTTTTAACTGATTTTGGATCGTAGAGATTTCCGTTAATTTTTACGGCAAATCGTCTGACTTTTTTATTTCCGCCAAGTCCAAGTCCCGGTATGCGGCTTATTCCAGGGATAAGATTTATTAAACCTGTGTCAGGAGTAGATGGAAGAAAACCTATTCCGGGAATGAAATCAATAAATGTATTTATGGAAACACTTCCAAGTGGTCCAAGCAGTCCTGAAACTTTTTTGGACATGTTTCCAAGAACCGTAATATTAGCATTATTTGTAACCATATCAATATCACCTGAAAGATATAAACTAAGGTTCTTACCCTTTGATGATAGATTATCTGTTTTTAACAGTCCGTCTTTTGCGGTAAGTATACCTTCTAATACCTCGAAATTACCTGTATTTTGCGGTACTATCAAATCAAGTATATTGTTTAAATTAAATCCTGTAATACCACTCTGGACAATATTATATGCTCTTAAAAAATATTCAAGCGAGCCGAGTCTTATGAGTCTTCCGTCAGTTATTTTAAAGCTTGCAAATCCATTTGCATTTGCAATAAATTCCTGTGAATTTCTGCCTCTTGAATTAAATTCTCCTTTTCCGTTTAAAGTACCGTAAACTTCGTTAGGTAGTTTTAAAAAAGTTGTAGCAGCAGCGTTAGCCTGCATATCCTTAACTGTTATATTGGCAGAGACGTCTGTTGATTTTATATTATATAGAACTTCACCTGTTGCAGTCCCTCCTGCCGTATTAAGAGCCATATTATTTAGTGATAAAAGCCAGTCAGGTGTGAATGTAAACTTTGAAGTAACATTATTAGTAATAAGATTACTTATTATAAGTTCCTGTGCATTAATAACTCCGTTTGTAATAACAAACTGCGGCAAATCTTCATTTTTGGCAACATTTTTACTAAATAAACCAGTTATTTTATCAATATTCAAAGATGGAGAATCTATTGTTATATCTTTCACTAATATTGGATAATCAAGTACATTTGCCACAACAGCGTTTATTTTAACGGAAGATCCCCCAATATAGATATTTCCATTATTAATTGTAATATTTGACGGATTTAAATTTAATTCACTACTGTTAATTATTATTTGTTTTGATGGAATATTAACATTATAAAGTGAAAGATCTCCAAGTATTTGCGGTGATGAAATTCTACCATTCAGCAGAACATTGCCTTTAATTTTACCCTCACTAAATAAAGGCTCCATATTTTGAGTCTTTATAGCCGAATTAAACAAAGTTATATCTACAGGACTTGAAGCTGCTACAGATAATTTATCAAAATAAGGAGAATCTGACTCTAAATTATTAATAGAACCTTTAATATTCAATAAATATTCGTGCTGCATATTTTTGTTAAATCGTGGAGAATCAAATGCAATATCAAGATTATTAATAACAATTTTGTCTTTCATTCCCTCTGCATTCAAGTTAAAAAACCTTGTTTTATTATCAGGCAGTTGTATATCCTTTAAATAAGTAATATTAGAACCTTTATTTAAGGTTAATTGAGAAATAACTTTCCATTTTTCAGAATTTCCTTTAATAATTGCTGATACTGGAATTATTCCTTTGGCTGCTAGCTGATTTTTAAAATGAGGATTTATATAGTCATTGATATCGTCCGAATTGATTTTTGCAGATGCAATTAAATCCATTACAGGCTTATCTAGATAATTATAAAAACTGCCATTCAGAAAAACATACGATTTTGAAGCTTTTGCATATACATTATTAAATAATAACCTTTTTGGCGTTACCACTATTTTACCTTCATTTAAATATAAAGGGGCTTTCCATGGTAAATATCTTCCTTGAATATTATTAATTTTTATATTTGCAATATATTCGTGAGCAATTATATTGACATTCGCACCAAAAGAGCCCCTTAAATTGTCGAATTTATTAATATAAGATTTTACTTTGACTGGTACAAGATTAGATTTGCTTAATAAAACAACTTTTGAAAGATCCAGTTTTGGAATACTGATATTCATATTCGGAATGGGGGATTTAACTTTGAAGCCAGTGATTTTGCCTGACGCAGTAAATGGTGTATTAAGAGCTGAACCTTTCATACTGTTAGTAAACATTCCGTCCATGGTGAATAAAACTTGATTACCTGATACATTAACCGGATAACCAAATTTTTTATTAAAAAATGACGCTTTATAATCAGTAAACTTTATATAATCAAATATTTTTTTACCCGGAATATATCCGGTAAGACTCATTTCTGCTTTTGAATTTCCTGAAATAGACGGGTAATCCTGCAATGCTTTTTCAGTTTCAAATAATATCGGACTATTTTTAATAAATTTTCTGCTTTCTGCAAGATTAGCATTATTAGTAGTCAAAATTAATTTAATATTTTGTTTTCTGTCAACAGTTCCATTAGCAATAACCGAACTTTGAGCTACTATTCCTTTTATATTTTCAAGAAAAGTCATTTCATCGTTATATTTTACAGTTCCGGTCAGATTTTTAAAAGATTCACTAAAGCCTTTATATTTTGCTTCTGCTCCATTTAATATAAAACTTCCGTGAGAATAGAGCTTTTCTTTGGTTCCTTTAAGATAGATTACACCATCTGCGATGCCTGAAGCACTTTCAATACTTTTAAGAGCTTCTTGCACTTTTATAAGCAGCGGACTGTTAAAGACAAATTCGTATCCTGTTTTTAGGTTTACGCTGGGCAAGGTAAGCTTTACATCACTAAAACTGTTTAGTCTTATTGTAGAATAGCCTTCGGGAATTACTTTTGAATTTTCTACATATCCATTTATTTTGTTATAAATAATGCGATCATTTTTAAACAAAAGTTTGCCGTTAATGTCATGCGCAAACTTGGCAAGAGGTTCATAAGTTAAATATCCGTTTTCTACATTTATAAGTCCATTTATATTAGGAACTTTGGTAGGGCCTTTAATGTTTATATTTACGTCACCTCTACCTTTCATGTGCATTAAAGGAACCGGACCTAGTTTAAAGTTCAGTATATCTCTAGCTGCAAGAAGAATTTTTTGCGCTCTTTCAATATCAAGGTTATTTGAAACTATATTTAAGTTAAGGATTTTATATTTTAAGGGAGAAATATTTCCGCTTACTTTTACATATTCTTTTGGGTTTATATAAGTAATAGTATTTAGATTCAGGAAATATTTGTCAAATATAATTGTTCCGCTGCCACCCGGAATATTTTTTCTGTTTTCAGCAATAGAAAAATCATCATATTTAACATTGCCGTACATTTGAGGTTTTCTGTAATAACCTTTCAGAGTAACGTCAGCTTTTACATTTCCCTTTGCTTTATATTTATACAATTTATTAAAAGGATCTTTGGGAACCCTGATTTCTTTCGGAAATATTTCAACAATAGACTCAATTCTGGAATTATTAACCTTTAATTTTAAATCCAGAGTTCTTTTTTTAGTTTTGAAATTATGTATATTTCCTGATAAGTTTATATGTGCGTTAGGACTGTTAAATTCAGCTTGAGTGAAGCTTACTACTTGTCTCAATGAATTATCAACACTTCCGTTTAATATAATTTTTGACTGTTCAGGTAGGCTTATTACTTTTCCTCTTTTCTTTTTGCTGCCCAAAAGTTCTTTAGCAAAACCTTCAATGTTGAATTTATAAATATCATTAGCTGAATTTGGTCTGTTTATATCAAATTTAAGGTTAGCAAATCCTGATAAATTACCGAATTTGTTATCAATGTATTTATTTATATAAGTCAAATATGACCCGGGATAGATATTTTGTATTGTTCCACTAATTCCGAATGTTTTGTTTAATAAATTTCTTTTTTTAAGCGGAAGATGAGTATATATCTGAATATCGAAATTAGTATCCGGTTTTTTCTTTGATAATACTAATCCTTTAGCATTAATTTTAATAAACTTACTTGGAGTAAATTCTGAAATTTGTATATTTGGTCCCATTATTGATATGGATTGTGGTGGATTAATATAGTTATCATTAAAATATATCTGATAGCCATTAATTATAATATTTGAATTTTTAAAAACGACTTTATATTTTCCGGGTCTATTTTTTGGAGGGATTAACTGCTCTACATCAAAAACCCCATTTTTGAAGCGAGTAATATTCGCAGCAGTACTATTTACATCAATTTTTCTGATTAATATCTGTTTTTTTAAGAACGCAGGAATGGATAATTCGATTGTAGCAGGTCCGGTAGAAATAAATTCACGCTTGTCAGAATGGCTAATATTTAAGCTGTCAAGGTCAATCCTGACTCCAAGATTCCATGTAACCTGAGTATGAAGTTTTCCAAGAGTAACAGGCAAGTTAATATTTTCTTTTATAGCTTCTTCTATTTGTGATCTATGTTTATCAAGGTTAATAACTTTCGGAAGATATTTAAAATAAAGCAAAAAAATTACTGCAATTGCAATTATAACTGCATATATTGTTAATCTTATCTTCATTTTTTGCTTTAGCGTCATACGTGATACTCAACTTAAATTGATATTTAATAGCAATAATTAATTAATAAGTATACCTAAAATATTAAATGAAACGAAATATTGAAATCCTATATTGATTTTTAATCAAAAGAAGTGGGGTTTAAGCATTTTGACTTTTTTCTCATTGTCTTTCTTGCTAAATTTAACTTGTTACAGGCATAAATGCTTTTCTGATTTTATTTATTGATTATAATATAGCAGTTTTTTATTGCATAATTATAAGGCATTAGTAGGATTTTATACTGATATTTATAAATTTAAGCAATTTTACCATAACAATAAAATTAAAATTATTTTTATAAACATTAGTCACATTTAGTAATACTTTATTAAGAATCATTTAATATATTTATATTCTACTTTTTATTTAGATATTAAAGCATATGCAACTTATTAACTACCTTCAATGAATTATATTATCAAATTAATATCTATACATGCACTGACTGAAGTGTTATCATGTAACAAATTGCGTATGTACCTAATAAATTAATTCTTAACTTAAAATATAATATAGTTATCTGGGTAAATATTACATAATAATCGTGTTTGAGGCAAAGATGAGAGATTTATGTCAACTTTATGTAAAGGAATCACATAAAGGATTTTCATTAATAGAAGCGTTAATCCTAATGCTAATACTCAGTACTATAATAGCAGCGTCAACACCTATAATGACAGGAATGTCAAGTTCATTGACAGGGACAGATAAAAATTCTCTCGATTGTATTAACAGTAGTGCTTCAAATATTACTTTCAATAGTGCAGGTAAAATAACGAGTATGCCTGCAACCGGAACAAAATGTTTTGGAGCAGTAACAGGTTGTCAGAATAATCAGAGCAAAGTATGTAATACCCTTGTATGGCAGGCAG
>Ga0209340_1002131_pt1 | contig 12088 bp, 9 predicted proteins | sample EPASupsiteSAE323_FD_187266 | JGI IMG/M metagenome (GOLD analysis project Ga0209340, IMG submission 187266) | Bioremediated contaminated groundwater from EPA Superfund site, New Mexico - Sample SAE3-23 (SPAdes) (version 2) | ecosystem: Environmental > Aquatic > Deep subsurface > Groundwater >... | reverse complement strand
CATACTCGGAAAAATTGTATATCCCTGATAATATGTTTCTAAAAATATATTATCAATACCTGTTTTCTTCAACCTGTCAAGTGTTTTTGCTATTTCTGACTGGTTTTTTTCTATTGGTCTTATCCATACCCCATGGAGTTCATCTTGAACAGCAGGAACTGCATAATAAAAAGACATGTCAGCCATTTTAAGTGCTGTATTTGCAAGATCTCTTCCTGATTCATACTGTAATTTGTCAAGCATATATCTGGCTTCATTATATTTTTGCATAGCTTTATTCAAGTAATTCTGGGAAATTTTAGACTGATAACCGGGAAGTGTGCTTTTATATTCTATTATAACTTTTTTTGAATCATTTATTCTTTGTCCTGCTTTATATAAATAACTTTCAGGAGTGATAATACTTTCCAACATCATAGTATTCGGATAAATTTTTACGGTTGCGCCTTCCATTAATCTTTCATTTATCCATTTTTTTGCAGTGCCGTGACCGCTTACTATAAAACCATTTTTAGGAATATAACAGTTTGAACCGCAAAACCCGAAGACTTTATCTCCTATTATAATAGCTTCTTTCCCAAATTCATTGGTATTTGTATATTCTCCGAAAGTAGAAGTATAAACAACGAGCTGATTATTCCCCCTAAATCCGGGATAATATGCACCCAACGGATTTGTTTCAGGAGTAGGATTTATTGCATTAATTTTAATACGAGATGATTTTATACACTGATTTGCTTCATTTTCCTGCAAGACATTATCTTGTGCCAAAGCAGGGACTAATTTGCCCCAGAAAAAAACCATTACCATTAAAAATATTATATATTTTATATTTTTCATTTTACTCCCCTATCACTCACAAAGATTTCTATATAAGATATTAACCGCTTATTATTTCGTTTGGCAATACTTACTTTAATTAATTCTGTTTGAAACTTTTTCTTGTCTCAAACAAAACTTTTTTCATTTGTTCATGAATAATTGAATTAGAAGCAATAATATTCTTAATTTCAGGATTAAAATCTTCTGAATCAAAGTTTGTAACTTTGCCGCCTGCTTCTCTAACGATGCAAGTACCTGCGGTTACATCCCATGGACAAAGATTTAATTCCCAAAACCCGTCAAGTCTCCCCGCTGCCACATAGCAAAGATCAAGGGCTGCTGCTCCAGGTCTTCTTACAGCCTGAGAGTTGTATACAAATTTCTGAAAATATACAAAGTTTTCTTCCAGCGTTTTTTCTTTTGAACAAGGAAATCCTGTTGCAAGTAAGGATTTATTTAATCCTTCTATTTTGCTTACTTGAATAGGCTCAGAATTAAGAAAAGCCCCAGTTCCTTCCGCAGCCCAGAAAAGTTCGTTTTGGGAAACATCGTACACAACACCCGTAAAAATTTTGCCATGCTTCACAAGCCCTATAGACACCGCAAAATGCGGGAAATTATGAGCAAAATTGGTTGTACCGTCTAAAGGGTCAAGCACCCATAAATATTCGGATTTATTTCCTGCATGCGTCCCCGACTCTTCGCCAAGAATGGCATGCTCAGGAAAATTTGCCTGAATAATTGACACTATCTTTTCTTCAGACAATTTATCAGCTTCTGTTACAAGGTCAAATTCGTTTGATTTATGAGAAATTCCTTTTTTCTTTCCTAAATATGAAAGCTGTATTTCTCCCGCTGCATAAGCTGCTTCTTTTGCGACTTCCAGCAGTTTTTCAATATTTACCAAAGTTTTATCGCTCCTTTTATATGAATTAAAAATATAACACTTTTAACTTATTCTCAATAGGTTAAAGAGCTCATTTAAGTTCAAAACATATAAAAAGCCCCTTTTAAACAAGGGGCTTTTTATTGTTAAATTTTTTACGCTGTAAGTTTTTCTTTAGCTAAATCCACAACTTTTTTGAAAGCGGCAGGATCTTTTACTGCAATATCAGCCAAAATTTTTCTGTTTACTGCAACATTTGCTTTGCCGAGAGCATTTATAAATCTGCTGTAGCTTAAACCATGCTGTCTAACTGCTGCATTGATTCTTGCAATCCAAAGACGTCTAAAACTTCTTTTTTTGTTGCGACGATCTCTGTACTGGAATTTAAGAGCTTTCATTACAGCTTGATTTGCTACAACAAATAGCCTGCTTCTTGCGCCTTTAAAGCTTTTTGCTAATTTTAATATTTTTTTATGTCTTTTGCGAAGGACGTTTCCCCGCTTTACCCTTGCCATATTTTATTACTCCTTGTTATGATTTCTAGTTTTGTTAATCGCCAAATAATTATCTTGAATATTTAATGTAAGGCAATTCAAGTTTAATTTTTTCAAGATTGCTTTCAGATACTTCTGCAAATCCGCTTAAGCGATCTTTTCTTGCAGTAGCCTTATGTCCCAGCAAATGTTTTCTACCTGCCTGTCTGCGTAGTATTTTCCCGCTGCCGGTAACTTTATATCTTTTTGCTCCTGCTTTATGAGTTTTCATCTTAGGCATAATTATTTTTCTCCATTAATTCGAGTTTTTGTTTTTTATATTATATTATGAAAAAAATCAAATAAACATAATTTATTTAAAAGATTTATTAAGAATGAGTTCAAATCTTCCAATCCTGGCTTTTAATGTCTGCCACCTTTCAGATTTTACTCTCGCTTCGTGTTTAAGAAGCGCCTACAGGTCCAATTATCATTACGGCGTTTTTGCCTTCCATTGAAGGTTTTTTCTCCAAAATGTAATTTTCGTCCTGCATATCCTCTGTTATTCGCTTTATCAAGTCGAAAGCCAGATTAGTATGCTGAATTTCACGACCTTTAAGCATTACCATGATCTTAACTTTATTACCGGCATTCAAGAACTTTTTTATGTTTTTAACTTTAACGTCATAATCATGCGTATCAATCTTATAACGCATTTTGACTTCTTTCAACTCAACCGTATGCTGTTTTTTTCTTGCATCTTTGGCTCTTTTTTCTGATTCGAACTTATATTTGCCGTAATCTAAAATCTTAGCAACAGGTGGTTCCTGATCAGGACTAACAATAACAAGGTCAAGATCTTTTGCTATAGCCATGTTCAATGCTTCACTTGTACTGATAACGCCGTGATTCACACCTTCATCGTCAATTAGTCTAACTTCTTTGGATTTTATTCTCTCGTTTATTATAGGCACTATCTTAGTCGGGCCTGTAGATTTTACGTTGCTAATAACTGTTCTCCTATTTTTGTAACCTTCTTTAAATATCTGCCGAAGGCGGGACTCGAACCCGCACGGGTCGCCCCACATGAACCTGAATCATGCGCGTATACCAATTTCACCACTTCGGCTTTTTAAATAAGTCTTCGCCAGTTTAAATTTTTCCTTTTTTAAGCTTAGTGCAAATACTTATTCAGTTTTAAATGTTACTATAATAAAGGGGAAATGTAAATATATTTACATTTCCCCTTTATTATAAATCCATTAAGGCATGCTTTTTAAAAATTTTTATTTTTTATTTTAAATTATAACTAAAATATCATTCTAAATTTCAAAAATATGGTAAAATTATTTTCAATTAAACTACTTATAGCATTTCAAGTTTTTTACCAGACAAAAGAAGAGAAGAAATTATGTTTACCAATAAATCATCGGAAGTTTTTTACAATAAAGGTATTATCCATTACGAAAAAGGTGAATACGAACTTTCAATAGAATTATTCAAACAAGCTCTTGAAAAAAATTCATCCAATCCTCAATTTTACTATAATTTAGGTCTCGCTTATGTAAAAACAGAAGAATATGATTTAGCTATCAATAATTTTAAAACAACAATATCATTAAATCCAAAAGATGCCGATGCTCTGCAAAATTTAGGAATTGCTTATCATAAAAAATCTCAATTTGAAGAAGCTATTCAATCATATAAAAAAGCCATAGAAATAAAGCCCACCGATTATGAAATTTATGACAATATGGGCATTTCTTACTTTTCAATGAAACTATATAATGATTCTGTTGAATGTTTCAAAAAAGCTCTTTCTCTAGACAAAAATAACCCTTCTTTAGCCTCTAACCTCGGCTATGCTTATTATGTAAGCGAGCAATATGATTTAGCAAAAGAAAACTTCCTTTATGTAATTTCTTTAAACAATACTGACGAAGAAGCTTATTTCAATCTGGGAAATGTTTACTTAAAATTACAAGATTTAACTCTTGCTGAAGAAAATTATAAAAAAACTTTATCTTTAAATCCTAATCACCAAGAAGCTATAGAAGCTTTAAAAAATCTTCATAAAACAGAAACTGCTCCTTTGACAGAAGAAAAACTTGAAAAAGTTGAACCTGAAGCAAAAAAACCGGAAAAAGCTCCTATCCCGGAAGATCCCGAAAAAATATCTGTAGATATAGAGGCCGAAGCTGAAAAATGTTTTCAGAAAGCAGTGACTTTATTCAAAGAAAAAGAATTAGAGCAAGCTATTGAAGAATTTAATAAAACTTTATCCCTAAAACAAGATCATCTCAATGCCCGTGATTTACTAAAAAGAGCCACCTTGATATTAAATGAAGCTGAAAATTTGTTTAAACGAGGGGTTTCTTTTTATTCAAGCAATGATTTTTGTGAAGCCGTAAATAGCGCGAAAAAAGCACTGGAATTAAAGCCAAATTACACTAAAGCAAAAGATTTACTGGATAAAGCACAGGAAAAAAGACTATCTATAATTTCAACTCAAAAACAAGTTTATAAACCTTTAATTGAAACCGGTCAATATGCTCTGGCAGTTGATGCACTTAAAAAAGCTATTGATGAAAACCCTAAAGAACCTGAAAATCATTATAATTTAGGCGTAGTTTATATAAAACAAAAAGAATATCAATATGCTATAGAAAGTCTTAAAAAAACATTATCTCTTGATCCCGAACATAAAGAAGCTCAAGAAGCTTTATATGATGTAATTAAAATGATAAATAATGCCGGTGAAGATACTAAATATTATTACAAACTGGCTCTTATTTATGTCGAAAAAGAAGAATATCACAAAGCCCTTGAAGAATTAAAAAAGATTTTTGATATTTCCCCCGATAATATTGAATGCAAGGCCTTATTTGCTAAAGTAGTGGCGCTAATGAGCAGAGCAAAAGCCATTAATAACAATGAATCATCAAATCTTAATTTAGATGATGAAATCTTAAAATATCAAAATCTTATTAAATCAAATCCTGATGACTGCGAAGCATGTTATAAACTCGGGTTAATTTATTCACAAAATCAAAATTATGATTTTGCGAAAGAATATTTTTTAAAAGTTCTTAAATTAAATTCAAATCATAAAGAAGCTCAAAATTCTTTGTATAATTTAATAAGAACAATGAACAAATAAAAATAACGGGCAAAAATACCCGCTATCTTTAAAAGTTTTACCGAAGAAATTAATCTTCTTCTTTATGTTCTTTTTTGTTTTGTTCTATGATTTTTGTAGCCAGATGAGCAGGAACTTCTTCATAATGAGAGAATTCCATTGCAAAAACGCCTGCACCACTTGTCATTGAATTTAATACAGCAGCATATTGAAGCATTTCAGCCATTGGAATTTCTGCTTTAACAGTTTGTGTATGCCCTTCCGTATCAATTCCAAGCATCCTTCCTCTTCTGCTGTTCAAATCACCCATAACATCACCGACATTTTGCTCGGGAACTGTTATTTCAACATGCATTATAGGTTCAAGCAATATAGGATTTGCCTGCAAATAGCCTTTTTTGAAAGCCATTGAACCCGCCACTTTAAATGCCATTTCGGAAGAATCAACAGGATGATAACTTCCGTCATAAAGCACCGCTTTTATGTCTACGGCTGGACATCCGGCAAGAACACCTTCATTCATGGCTTCTCTTATCCCGTTTTCTACGGCAGGAATATATTGTCTGGGAATTGATCCTCCGACAATATTATCTACAAACTCAAAGCCTTTGCCTTTTTCAAGTGGATGAAGTTCTATCCAGCAGTCTCCGTATTGACCTTTTCCGCCGGATTGTTTCTTGTATTTGCCCTGTACTTTTGTGCTTGCGGAAATCGTTTCTTTATAAGGAATTTTCGGAGCTTCCAGCAGCACTTCCGTACCGAATTTTCTTTTTAATTTTTCAATTGCAACGTCAAGATGCACCTGCCCCATGCCGGACAAAATCATTTCTTTTGTCTGGGCATCTCTGGATAAATGCAAGGTCGGATCTTCTTCCATAAGTTTTTTCAAGCCCGCATGGATTTTTTCTTCATCGCCTTTATTTTTTGCTTTAAGCGCAAAAGATATAACGGGCGCAGGCATTTTAACCGTTGGAATTATTACGGATTTTTTCTCATCGCTAAAACTATCACCTGTTTGAGTGTCTTTTAATTTTGGAATTGCAATTATATCACCGGCTGAAGCTTGTCCTAGCGGTTCATGCTTTTTGCCCACAAGATGAAGAATTTGTCCGATTCTTTCTTTTGTTTTTTTAGTGGCATTATAAATTACGGAATCCGCTGATATTTTTCCCGAAAATACCCTCAAAATAGTAAGTTGACCTGCATAAGGATCAATTACGGTCTTGAATACCAATGCAGAAAGAGCTTCTGACTCTAACGGTTTAATTTGTATTTCAGCTCCGTCTTGGGCTAATGCTTTTATTTCACCTCTATCAGAAGGTGAAGGCAAATAATTATTAATAAAATCAATGGCTTGAACAACTCCAATATTCTTTAAGGCTGAACCAAAAAGCACAGGAATGATTTGACAATTTACAATACCTGATTTAAGGGCTTTTTGAATTTCATCAGAAGTTAATGTCTCACCTTCCAGGTATTTTTCAAGAATTTCATCATCACATTCCACTATTGATTCAAGGGATTGTTCTCTTAAAGCATCTGCTTCCGCTTTTAAATCAGCCGGAATCTCCTGCACTGAAAACTTACCGCTTTCATTTTGTTCAAAAACATAAGCTTTTTCACACAATAAATCAACAACTCCTTTAAAAGAAGTTTCTTCTCCTATTGGAAGCTGAATTAAAACAGGTTTTGCCTGAAAAGATTTTTCAAGACCTGCGATTACGTTTTTATAATTGGAATGTTCTCTTTCAAGCTTATTTATAAACACAGCCATCGGTAAATTTAATTCTTTTGCCTGTTTTATAAGTTTTTCAGACTGAATTTTTATTCCGTCTATGCTGTCAAGGACAATAAGCACAGAATCAATGCCCTGCATGCAATTTTTGGCGTCAGCAACATAATTCGCTGAACCGGGCGTATCTATAAGATTAATCCATTTGTTTTTCCATGAAAAACTTGCTATTGCCGCACTTATTGTTGTTTTTCTTTTTGTTTCTTCCGGCTCATAGTCCAAAAGAGAAGTTTCGTTGTCAACTTTGCCGAGTCTTGTGTTTTGACCTGCATTAAATAAGACTGCATCGGCAAAAGAAGTTTTTCCTGTTCCAACATGCCCTATTAAGCCAACATTTCTAATTTCTGATGTTTCAGCCATAGATTACCCCCGTATCTTTTTTGTAAAGTAATAAGCAGAAAATATAATTTAGAGTTTAGAAAATTTAATCTATTTTAACGAAAGCATTTAAAAAATTAAAATAACGAATTTATTTTTTTTTAACATTCATTCATATAAATTATATTACATGAATACAAATTATATTAAAAAATAAAAATCATATTTTTACCAGTGTTTTGAATATAAAAAATAATTTATAATTTTAAATATATTGGTTTTTTATTTCAGTTAAAGGAGACCCAAATGAATATACTCGCAATAATTCCTGCCAGAGGCGGCTCAAAAAGAACTCCAAGAAAAAATATAAAAATGATTGCCGGTAAACCTCTTATCGCACATGCAATTGAAGCCGGTTTAAAATCAAAATTAGTTAACAGGGTGGTTGTTTCAACAGAAGATGCTGAAATTGCACAAACAGCTTTGGCTTTTGGAGCAGAAGTAATTGAAAGACCCCATGAATTAGCTGTTGATACTGCAAAAACTGCTCCCGTCATGAGGCATGTGGTTGAACAACTTGAACTTAAAGGTTACGTACCCGATATAGTTGTTTTATTACAGCCGACAAGCCCCACCAGAGACGAATTTTTAATTGACAAGGCACTTGAGCAATTATTAAACTCTGATAAAGACTCTATTATGGGTGCGTTTAAGTTAAGAAAAAGCATGCCTCTATGGAAAAAGGGATTCGACGGGAAAAATACCGCTATTTATGATTATCATTTCAGACCAAGAACACAAGAACCGCATCTTATGGAAGACATATACCATGAAACAGGGGCTTTTTACGCTATAAGAATAGATGCTTTCAAAAAAACAGGTGATTTTCTCGGCGAAGACGTTGATATTTTTGAAATGGAAGCCTCTGTAGATATTGATTCTCCCGAAGATTTTGCCAGGGCAGAAAAATTATTGATTGAAAAAGCATCTTCCAAAATATAATATTCATATAAACTTGCATTTAAATTATTAAATTGTTGCCTAAATTAATTATAATATTTTATTATAAAAGTTCTATTATAATTTGTTCTAATTGTTCTAAAAGATCTATATAAAAGGTAAAGATGTCAGGCAGCGATAGTTGTATTAAAAGAAATTTTGGACTGGATATAATAAGAAGCCTTGCAATTCTTATGGTTGTAATAGGTCATATAATACCTGATCAAACACTTAACGAACATTTATTGAATACTGCACTAATGCTGCGTGGTTATGGAGTTGAATTATTTTTTGTTTTAAGCGGATTTTTAATTGGAAAAATTTTAATTAAATTTTTTAATGAAGATTTAAATATATCAAACATAAAAAATTTTTATATAAGAAGATGGTTTAGAACTTTACCTTTATATTATTTATATTTTTTCCTTTGTCTTGTATTTATAAAAATTTTCAATCCTGAAACAAATATTTTTTCTTTTTTCTATCTAAAATATTTGTTTTTTATACAAAATTTTGACATAAGACACCTGGCTTTTTTTAATCACAGCTGGAGTTTATCCATTGAAGAATGGTTTTATTTATTATTGCCATTGGTTTTACTGATAATAAAAGACAAAGCTAAAATTTTTAAAACTACTCCCTCCGATAAAAAATTTTTATACATAGATTTAATAAAAATAATAATTTTTATTGCTTTAATAAGATTTTTTTATGTTTATATAACTAATGTTCCTAATGCGGATTTTGGAATCAGAAGACAAATTCCGATCAGGTTTGATGCTCTATTAACAGGGGTTTTATTTGCTTGCTTAAAAATTAATAATAAAGAAATTTTTAATAACTTATTACAAAAAAAATATTTAATAATAAGCTTTATAGTCTTAATTTTAATAACTTTTAATTATTATGGTTTTCATTTTTATTTTTCAAAAACTCTTTTTGGAGATTTACAAAATTTATTATTTTATAATACATTTTATTGGAGTTTTGTTCCTCTAGCTTTTAGCTTTATAATTATTTTTTTTGAAACCAGTAAATTTATAAATATCAAACTTCCAAAATTTTCTTTAATAAAAAACTTCTTTGAAAAAACAAGCCTTTATTCTTATTCCATGTATTTCTTTTCTTACAATATAATTATTTTTTACAGGGTTTTTTATCTTCACTTTGAACAATCATGGCTTCATCTCTTATTTTGTATGATTATCATTTACATAGTAAGCTCTCTTGTTTATAAATATATTGAAAAACCGATGATGAATTTAAGAGATAGATTTTAAAAGGTCAATAATTTTTTCTTTTGGTTTTTATTTATTTGTATTTAAATATATAAAAAATTATTACTTTGAGTATTATAAAAGAATTTGCCTTTGTGTATTATATAAAGGACAATATAATTAACCTATTTATTGAAAATATAGCTGTTATGAGAGACGAAACTTGAGAGAAAAATGGATAAATGCAAGCATCAATAAAAAAAATCACTAAAAACAAATTAAACATCCCAAATCAAATTCCTGTATTTTATGACGAAAAAATACAGTCTATAACCGGTTTATGGAAATTTTATTCTGTGGAATACGCTAACATTAAAGTAGTTATAGATAAATATTCCGATTATGAATTTACCTACAAAGAATTTTATAAAAAAATCAAACTTTTATCCTCCGGCTTAAGGTCATTGGGATTAAAAAAGGGCGAAATCGTTTCTCTTTTCTCAGAAAATAGTTCTAAGTGGCTTCTTTCTGATCAGGCTATTTTACTTTCCGGTGCTGTTAATGCAGTAAGAGGCTCTGCCGCTCCTGATGACGAGCTTAAATATATTTTAGAACACAGTGACAGTGTAGGTTTAATTGCTGAAAATCTTTCGGTAATTATGAGACTAAAAGAAAATTTAAAAAATTTAAAATTTAAATTTATAATTTGCCTTTCAAATGAAGATTTTACTACTTCTCTCAAAGAAGATTTGCCTGTTTATAAGCTTGATGAAGTTATAGAATTTGGAAAAGAGTTCTCTGCTAAGCCTATTGAAATTAAAAAAGATGATCTTGCCACGCTTATTTACACTTCCGGAACTACAGGCAACCCAAAAGGCGTAATGTTAACGCATGGAAATCTTTTATCACAGGTAAAAACCGTTAAAAACCGCATATTTATAGAAAAAGGCGAGTTGGCTCTGTCGGTTTTGCCTACATGGCATTCTTATGAAAGAATCGGAGAATATTTTATTCTTTCGGGCGGTTGCACTCTTGTTTATACGAATTTAATTAATCTTAAGAACGATATAAAAGAAATAAAGCCGGAAATTTTTATTTCTGTACCGAGAATCTGGGAAGCTTTTTATAACGGAATTCATATGGAATTAAAAAAATTGCCTGCAAGCAGACAAAAATTTATCCAAACTTGTTTAAAAATAAGCGAAATATACATTAAATCCAAAAGAATAGTCGAAAATCGAGATATTTCAAATACTAACTCATCTTTGATAAAAAAACTAAAAGCTGCTTCTATTACCGCTTTACTTTATCCAATCCATAATTTTGCGGATAAATCCATCTATAACAAAATCAGGCTTGCTTTCGGAGGAAATTTAAAACAGGGAATAACCGGTGGAGGCGCAATTGCAAGACATCTGGATAATTTTTATGAAACAACAGGCATTAATATAATAAATGGCTATGGTTTAACAGAAACAAGCCCGATCTTGACGGCAAATTCATTGGAAGGAAACTTAAGAGGCTCTGTAGGAAGACCTCTTGACGAAACAGAATTAAAAATAGTTAATCCTGACACATTTCTTCCTGTTAAAAAACACTGTACAGGACTTGTAATGGCAAGAGGACCGCAAGTAATGAGAGGATATTACAAAAATCCTGAAGAAACCGACAAAATTTTATCTCAAGACGGCTGGATAAATACAGGAGACCTCGGCTGGATTACAAAAAACGGTGAACTCGTCCTTACAGGACGAGCAAAGGATATTATAGTCCTGTCTAACGGTGAAAATATAGAACCACAACCTATAGAAGATGCCTGTCTTAAAAGTCCTTTTATCGACCAAATTATGCTGGTCGGGCAAGATCAAGCTTCTTTAGGAGCTTTGGTTTTTCCTAACGAAGATTCTATAAAATTATGGACAGAAAGAAACAACATAAAATACAATGACACTTCCGAAATTACGAAAAAACCCGAAGTTCAAAAGTTTTTCAAGCAAATATTGACTGAATGCGTTAAATCAAGACCACATTATCGACCTTTTGAAAAAATACAATATTTAAAAATACTCAATGAACCTTTTACAGTGGAAAACGGCTTAATGACACAGACAATGAAGCTTCGCAAAAACGAAATTCAAAAACGATACGAAAATTTAATCAAAGAAATGTTTGAATAAAATCAATGCAATTTCTCTAAAAATTCAAGTATTGGTTTGTCTTGCCAGCCATAATCGCAATGTTTTCCTGTTTTTGAAAAATAAGTCTGTGCATCAGGTTTTAATTTTGCCAGTTTTTTACCCATTTCAACAGGAATCATTTCATCATTAACCGCATGAACTATAAGCATCGGAGATTTTATTTTTGCTATCTTGTCTTTAGACCTGAATTTTTGGGTAATCGGCATATTATTAAAAAGATAATCTCTTACAAAAAGATGAATAA
>Ga0209340_1002129_pt1 | contig 12097 bp, 7 predicted proteins | sample EPASupsiteSAE323_FD_187266 | JGI IMG/M metagenome (GOLD analysis project Ga0209340, IMG submission 187266) | Bioremediated contaminated groundwater from EPA Superfund site, New Mexico - Sample SAE3-23 (SPAdes) (version 2) | ecosystem: Environmental > Aquatic > Deep subsurface > Groundwater >... | reverse complement strand
ATGGTATGCTTTTGGCTTACTATCCCCTGCTTCCATCTGGATTACTTCTTGGTTCTTTGGCCTATGGTGGCAATTATCAAGGGGCGACAAATGCAGGGGAATATGCCATCATACCATCGGGCCAATATTCAACCAGCCAACAGGGTTATGATATAAGCTATGTCAGCGGCAAACTGACCATCGGCCAGCGAGGGGTAACAGTAACCCCCGATAGCAATCAGCACCGGGTCTATGATGGGACGGCAAATACTCCATTATTGACCTATACGACCTTGGCTGGCGGTCTAGTAAACGGTGATACACTTAGCGGTATACTAAGCCGTACTGCAGGGTCAAATGCAGGTAGCTATGCTATAACGCAAGGAACCCTTGCCAATAGTAATTACAGCATTACCCTTGCTCCCGAGAATTTTACCATTGACCGACGAGGAGTAACAGTAACGCCAGATAGCAATCAGCACCGGGTCTACGATGGAACGGTAAATACCCCCCTATTGACCTATACAACTTCAGTAAATGGTCTGGTAAATGGAGAAACGCTTAGCGGTATACTAAGCCGTGATGCAGGGGCTAATGCAGGTAACTATGGGATAACTCAAGGTACCCTTACCAATGGTAATAACGGTAATTACAGCATTGCCTTTACTTCTGGTGTAAACTTTAGGATTGATCGACGAGGGGTAACGATAACCCCAGATAGTAATCAGCAACGGGTCTATGATGGGACGGCAAATACCCCCTTATTGACTTATACGACCTCAGCAAATGGTCTGGTAAACGGAGAAACCCTTAATGGTATACTAAGCCGTGATGCAGGATCAAATGTAGGTAATTATGGGATAAATCAGGGTACCCTTACCAATGGTAATAACGGTAATTACAACATTGCCTTTACTTCTGGTGTAAACTTTGGGATTGATCGACGAGGGGTAACGATAACCCCAGATAGTAATCAGCACCGGGTCTATGATGGGACGGCAAATACCCCCTTATTGACTTATACGACCTCAGCAAATGGTCTGGTAAACGGAGAAACCCTTAACGGTATACTAAGCCGTGATGCAGGGACCAATGCAGGTAACTATGGGATAACTCAAGGTACACTTACCAATGATAATAATGGAAATTACAATATTTCCTTTACTCCTGGTGTAAACTTTGGCATTGATCGACGAGGAGTGACGGTAACCCCAGATAGTAATCAACACCGAGTTTATGATGGAACGGTAAATACCCCCTTATTGACCTATACGACCTCAGCAAATGGCCTGGTAAACGGCGATATACTTAGTGGTATACTGAGCCGTGATGCAGGGTCAAATGCAGGTAATTATGCTATAACTCAGGGTACACTTACTAATGGCAATAACGGTAATTACAACATTACCGTTGCTCCTGAGAATTTTACGATTGACCGACGAGGAGTAACGGTAACCCCCGATAGTAATCAACACCGAGTTTATGATGGAACGGTAAATACCCCCTTATTGACCTATACGACCTCAGCAAATGGCTTGGTAAACGATGATACACTTAGCGGTGTACTAAGCCGTGATGCAGGGTCAAATGCGGGTAATTATGCTATAACTCAGGGTACACTTACTAATAGTAATAATGGGAATTACAATATTTCCCTTACTCCTGGGGTAAACTTTGCGATTGATCGAAGAACTTTGACGATAACCGCTAACAATGCTACTAAGTATGTTGGGCAGGTTAATCCGACATTCACCTTTAGTTCTAATGGTCTGGTAACTGGTGATAATCAATCATCCCTAGGGACGCTAATTTTCGAGACGGCGGCGAACATAACTTCGCCAGTAGGTAGCTACGCCGTTACTCCGTCTGGATTGTCATCTGATAATTATAACATCGGCTATGTTAATGGCATGCTGACAGTAGAGGCGTTCCCAGCGACAATTTTTCCTCTCCCAGTGTATGATAGTGCAATCATCTACACACACCAAACTAACTCTATTTACCCTGGTAGGGGCGGACAGACCCTTAGCTACTTTGGATCAATGAATGGTTACCTGACTAGGATGGCTAATAACTATGTACCGCTGACCATTATCAGTAGGGATATTAAGAAATTTGAAGATGTTCTTGTGGAGGATTCCCGCAATAATTAACCGTAAATTTACCTCTATCGCGGCAAGGACAATAACAAAAGCAATGCAAAAGTAAGAAGGTGATTTCTGTATTGAACAGGAATCACCTTCTTACTTTTTATTATCTTACATACCTCTGATTATTCCATTGAGTAGCACTGTAAGAATAATTGTAGGGAGCTTTTATTATATTTCATGGTTGATTATACTACTCATTGTTATTGAGTAGTTGACAAAGCTTTTGAGCAGCCACACAGGGATTGGAGCAAGCGACAATTGCAGATACTACTGCAGCACCATCAACACCGGTTGCCATGACCTTCTTAATATTATTCTCATTAATTCCACCAATGGCAACAACTGGAATAGAGACCTTATCTTTAATCCTTTTGAGTTCTGCTAAACTTACATTAGTAGCATCACCTTTTGTTTTCGTAGGGAATATTGCTCCGATACCCAGATAGTCAGCACCTTCTTGTTGGGCAAGTAAAGCTTCTTCTAAAGTAGCAACAGATACACCAATGATTTTATTAGATCCCAAGAGTTTTCTTGCCACTGACAACGGCATATCCTCTTGTCCAATATGAAGTCCATCAGCATCCACTGCCAAGGCAATATCAGCCCGATCATTTACGATAAAAGGGATGTTATATTTTTGAGTAATACTTTTTATTAATGTTGCAACTTGAAAAAACTGTAATGTAGATAACTCTTTTTCGCGGACTTGCACCACTGTAACCCCGCCTTTAATGGCCTCTTCAATCGTTTGCACAAGATCTTTGGCGCCCAGCAATTCTCTATCAGTGACTAAATACAAAGAATAATCAATTGCCTCTTCATGCATTTGCAATTTGGCCACCTTTCTCTAGCATTTCTGGTGTCATTGACCATACGGCATCAAATAAGCGAGTACGGAAGGTCCCAATACCTTCTCCTATCTGCAAAGACTGCTCGGACATTTCTCCAGCGAGCCCCATTGTCATAATCCCTGCGACTGTTGCTGCAAACAAATCGTCGGTTGCGCCACAGAAACAACCAATTAAAGAGGTAGCCATACAACCTGTACCTGTGACCTGAGACAAGATAGCATGACCATTAGCAATGCAGCACACCAGATTTCCTTGGGCAATAATGTCCTGTTTGCCCGTGATAGTGATTATGCAGCCAAGTTTTTTGGAGAGCTCTCTGGCTACCTTTTCCCCATCTATCTCGTCAGAGATAGAATCAACGCCCTTAATCTCTGCAGAAAGGCCTGCAAGAATCTTAATTTCCGACATGTTCCCTCGAATCACAGAAGGAGAAACCTCTTCAATAATTCTTTTAGCAGTGGCTGTACGAAGACTGGTTGCTCCAACGCCCACAGGATCAAAGACAATGGGTATTCCCAGTTCTTTTGCTTTCTTGCCAGCAGCTATCATCGATGTAATACTACGAGCATTCAATGTCCCCATATTTAGTACTAAAGAAGAAGCAAAAGCGACCATTTCTTCTACTTCTCCAATATCATCGGCCATAACAGGCGAAGCACCAATTGCCAAGGTCATATTAGCACAATCATTCACTGTTACATAATTGGTAATGTGATGTACTAAAGGCTTTTTGTTTTTTAAACTTACGAGGCTAGCGGAAACTTTTTGCAATAGTTCCATTGTTTTGTATACCCCCATATTATTCTATATAGTACTGCTGTAATAATCATTACAGGTATGGTAGCTCCTAGTACAAACTCCATAGTAATAAATTGATAATATAGCCCTACGCCTAGAGCCCAAACCAGCAATGCTCCCCAATTCACAAGCACATCATCTCGCAGTTGACGGTTTTTAATAACAAAATACTCTGTTAAGAGTACGGCAAAAAGTGGGGAAAAAACAGAACCGATAATCAGTAAAAAACCTTCATATTGTTCAATATCAACTCCAAGAGCTACTAGGGTACCAATCACTGTCATTACCAAAGCGACATGCTTTTCATTGAAGGTAGGGAAAATATTAGCAAAACTAACACCGGCAGAATAGGCATCTAAAAAGGTCGTCGTTACCGTTGCTAAAATCACGATACCGAGGGCTGACAAGCCTAGATTCGCAGCTAACATCATAGCAGAAGGCTCTGGGTTGCCAGCAACAAGGGCAGCGCCTAGGCCAATGATATACATCCAACAACTACCGATAAAGTAGCCAAGTCCACTTCCTAAAACTGCACTTTTTTTATGTTTAGCAAAACGGGTATAATCGGCAATCAAAGGTAACCAAGATAGGGGCATAATAACGCTTAATTCTAAACCTTCGCCAAAGGACATTCCGCCAATAGGAGAGGTACTCAGCGCTGTACTGTCGTTAAATACAACCTGGCTGAGCATTACTGTGATACCAAAGAGTAGGAATACTGCCACCATATTGGCTTTCTTAAAACCACCCTCACGGCCAAGGGCAATCCATAGGAGGACTAATCCACCAATGCCAATAACCCAGACAGAAAGCTGATTGATATTCCACAGCATTGTGCTGATTTCATTGGCTGAGCGCGCTGCTGCAATTATCATAACTGCCGTCCAGCCGACTAGTTGCAAGATATTTAATACGGAAAAAAGATAAGAACCATAAGTGCCAAATGAAATACGCGTCGATAAGATAGATGGTATTCTTTCCTGGGCACCAATCAAACCACCTAAGATTAAAATAAGAGTTCCTACCACATGACCAAGGACAATGGCTGCTAATCCACTTTGAAAGCCAAGAGGGGCCAATAGTCCGCCAGTTAAGATCTCGGCAATGGAAACGGCAGCACCAAACCATAAAAATAAATAATGGTTGAAACCTAAGGTGTTGTTTTCTTTACTTATCATTTAAGATACCTGCCTCTTTATATAAATTATAGAAATGATGTACTGGGCCCACACCTTTACCAATAGAAAAAGAGTGTTCAATAGCCGTATGAATATACTTCTTGCCACGAGAAACCGCCTCTTGCACGCCGTAGCCTTGTGCCAAATTAGCGGTAATAGCGGAAGAGAGAGTGCACCCAGTACCATGGGTATTATGGGTAGCAATACGCGGGGTAACGAGATGCTCAAATTTTTCCCCATCAAATAAAATATCCGTAGCATCTGCTTCCCGATGACCACCCTTTAATAATACATAACGTGGTCCTAAGGCATGGATTTTGCGCGCTGCTTCCTCCATATCTTTCAGACTTTGAATCTTGAGGCCGCTTATTTCTTCGGCTTCTGGAATATTAGGTGTAAGCACGGTAGCCAAGGGCAATAAACAGGATACCAAAGCCAAAGTAGCATCCTTTTGTAATAAATAATAGCCACTTTTTGATATCATAACAGGATCAACTACGATATTTTGGGCTTTGTAGTGAATTAACCCACTTGCGATGGTGCGAATGGTTTCACTGCGCGATACCATGCCAATTTTCACTCCGTCAACGCTAATATCATCAAAAATGGCTGCTATTTGTTTTGTAATAATATCCACATCAATATCCTGTACAGCAAAGACCCCTTGGGTGTTCTGAGCCGTCACGGCTGTAATTACACTCATGCCAAAGGTACCGTGGGCGGAAAACGTCTTTAAATCAGCTTGAATCCCTGCCCCGCCACTAGAATCAGACCCGGCTATTGTCAGTACTTTTTTCATGAAAATTCCTCCTTGCTATTTTAAAATAAAAAAACGCATCCCTAAGGATGCGTTTTTGAAATACACAAAAACTCAATAACATCCCTCCGCTGGCATTATCCAGATCAGGTTACAGGGTCATAGATTTCTTTGGATCTATCTCTCAGCCGGCCTTTCCAGCTCCCCTTGACACTATTTTTTTTCTCGCTCATCGTACCATATCTTATCTATATTTTCAACTCAACACTCTCTAAAGAAAGTACCGTGCTGTATCTGCATTTAAATATAATTTAATAATTTCCAAATATTTAAGGTAGCCTGTAATAGGCAGTTTGTGCTTAAATATGGAAGAGGTTTGTTTTAATAAGTGAAGAACTTGTAATAGTAAAGTAGTAATATTTGGCGGTGAAGTTAGATGGACAACATAAATATAAAAGAAGAAAAGAATGAAGTACTTGATTTTGACCCACTTAGCCTAATTGAAAACAACATCAGTGATATTATCTGTATACATAACCCAGACGGCTGTTATCGATATGTTACAGGGGCGATTGAAAAAATACTTGGCTACACTTCAGAAACGTTAAAAGGTACTTCTTCATATGATTATTTTCATCCGGACGATATTGAAGGAGTGCGTCATTATCATGCCCAGGCATTAGCCGGTAGGACTGGGGAAACGAGGATTGAATATCGATTCCGAAAGAAAGATGGTAGCTATTGCTGGCTTCAAACCCAAACAACTCCCGTGTTTGATTCGGAAGGAATTGTTACAAAGTTATTGACAGTATCTCGGGATATTAGTGATCGCAAACTAGCCGAGCAATCCTTGCAGGAGAGTGAGATAAGAATCAGAGAATTTGCAGAAGCTGTTCCTGATTATAGTTTTATATTTGATGAAGATGGCCTATATATCGAGGTATTTGGTAATGAGAATTTACTTTCCAAACCCAAAGAACAGTACCAAGGATCTTCCATATACCAAATTTTACAGGAAGAAGATGCTACATTTGTCCTTGATGAAGTACAACAAGCCATTCTATCTGGGGAAAAAAGGTCGTGTATTCGGGAAATAAGAATGGGTCTAGAAAAACGTTTTATATCCGGTCATGCAGTACCGCTAAATTACGAGGTAAATGGCAAAAAGACCGTGGCAATTATTGCAACGGATATTACAGAACAGCGTCGGATGGAAAGAATGTTGCAAGTGACGTATGAACTCCGGCGTCGAAGCGATTTTATTAATGATATTCTTAGTGGGAGAGCGTCGGATGAGAATATTACTTACCTTTCCAGCAAGATAGGATTCGATTTAAATGTACCCATATTTGCTTGTATGTTTCTCAGTAATAAAATTCATTTTAATCAAGTCGATTTACAAGGAGAAAAGTTAAATAGTGTTCAAAAATCTAAGGATGCAATGATTGATGCATTACGCGACATACCTAACTCTGTAGCCTGGGATTGTCGAGAGGGGATTGGGGTTTTATGTCAGACGAAATTCGACGCTGACGAATGGATATATAACAAGCAATTAGCCTCGCATATTAGGGAGACGTTGCTAAAACATGATGCTAGTATCGTCGTAAGTGTGGGTGTAAGCGATGTACACACTGGTATCCAGGGGTTAAAAAACAGTTGGCGGCAAGGGACAAACGCTGCTATTGCAGCACGTTGTCAGGTAATAGAAGGGATGGATATTGTTCATTACCGAGAGGCAGGCATATTTCAATTTATACTTGAGCTATTGGGGAAAGATGCTGCGAAGGAATATATTGAAAGAAATATTGGAAAACTCATTGCTTATGACCGAGAAAAGAAAATGAACTATGTATCGACTTTAGAAGAACTTCTACGGGGCTCGAGTGTAAGGGAAACCGCCGATAAACAGTTTCTTCATCCTAAGACCGTTGTATTTCGGCAAAAACGCATTGAAAAAATATTAAATGTTAATCTTGGTGCCAGTCATACTCGCTTGGCTTTAGGGGTAGCGATTCAACTCCATAAGATAAATAACATATAGCATTAATGAATACGGGGAACTTATTATCTATTTTGGATAATAAGTTCCCCGTATTTATTAGGGAAAGCTATCATATTAGAGGAATAGTATAGGCGATAGTAATATGAGATAATGAATTAAGTATATAAAAGTGCCAGGTTGCCTAATTCTACTCAAAAGTAGGAAGGCACCTGTTTTTTTACGGAATCGAAAGTATAACACTTTCCGATTCCAAGCAAGGGCAACTAAGGCTTGGCGCAAGCCAAGTTTTCTATGTAAAGTTTAGCAGGAGCTGTAGATGTATTTGGGAAGAGTCTCTAAGCTTTTTCAAAGAAACCAATGATACAATAACAGAATCTTCGATTGTAGCTCTTATTTATAAAAGTATTGAAAGGCAGGTGAATTGGCTCCATTATTATAATGAAGTCAATCAAGCATGAAAATGACATTACAGAAAAAAATAATAGGTGGATTGCTAACGGTAGTTCTATTTACTCTGATTGTTGCTGGAAGTGGCATTTATATGATTGGCCAGATGAATCAGACGCTAGAAAGATTAGATAAAACATCCATCCCGCAGGCATTATTGACAGAAAAAGTCGCAACTAATGTAGCGTTACAGGTCATGTTTATTCGTGGTTACTTATTGACTAGCGAAGAAAGCTACATACAAGAATATAGACGAATCAGCGAGGAAAATTCCAAATGGGAAGATGAGTTAGACCAGAAATCTCTCACAGGGGCTGGAAGAGAGCTCGCGCAAGAAGTAAAAAAACTAAATGGACAATTTGATAATATTGTACTGATGAAAATTGTTCCTTTAAAGCAAAGTGGAAAAGCAGAAGAAGCGATAGCAGTCTTGCAAAAGGAAGGAGACGCCGTTGGGAAAGCTTTAATTGGGAAAATTCATGAATATGTTGCCTACCGTGAACAGGTCATTGGCTCCTTCATGACAAAGGCTCGCCAAGAGGGCAATGAAACGGAATGGACCCTAGGCGTTATTGGTATTCTTTCGTTACTTATTGGTATCGGGATAGGCATATTTATTAACCGTTCTGTAATAAAACCGATTGAAATGGCGGCACACGATCTTGGACAAATGGCGAAGGGAGACTACACTTTTTCTGTTTCAGAAAATGATATCGCTAGAGAAGACGAGATAGGTAAACTCGCTAGAGGCATGCAAACGGTTGCTAAAACCATGAAAGAAGTTATCGGGCATTTAGTGGATTCGTCAGGACAATTAGGTGCTTCATCGGAAGAACTGACAGCAAGTGCGGAGCAGTCAGCCCAGGCAGCAAATCAAGTAGCAGAAGCTATTGCTGACATTGCTATAGGGGCAGAGATGCAACTAAGCACAGTTGATAAGACCACAATAGTCGTTGAAGAAATGTCGGCGGGCATTCAAAATATCGCTGCTGATGCGGAGGATGTTGCTAGTATTGCGGAAAAAGCATCTAGTTCGGCTAAAGATGGCGGCAAAACAGTAAGTGAAGCAAAAAGGCAAATGGCAAGTATCGAGAGAACGGTCGGTGAATCAGCAAAGGTAGTTGCTAAGCTAGGTGAAAACTCGAAAGAAATAGGACAAATCGTAGATACAATTTCAGGGATTGCTAGCCAAACCAATTTATTAGCATTAAATGCTGCGATTGAGGCTGCTCGCGCTGGGGAGCAAGGGCGGGGATTTGCGGTAGTAGCGGAAGAAGTACGTAAACTTGCAGAACAATCCCAAGAAGCATCAAAGCACATTGCAAAATTAATTAATGAAATTCAAGGTGATACAGAAAATGCAGTAATTGCAATGTCTACTGGCAGTCATGAGGTCAAACTAGGAACCGACATTGTCAATCTAGCAGGAAAAACATTTGATGAAATTGCTAGCCTCATTGAACAAGTGTCCAATCAATCCGGTAGTATTTCCGTAGCCATTCAACAAACCGCCAGTGCTAGCCAACAAATCGTATTATCCATTCAGCATATTGATGAAGTAAGTAAAGACGCTGCCGGGAAGACACAAATCGTATCGGCAGCAACAGAGGAACAATCGGCATCCATGGAAGAAATATCATCCTCTAGTCATTCTTTAGTAGAAATGGCTGATCAATTGCAAAGGATTATTGGAAGATTCAAGGTTTAAAAAAAATCCAGTGTGTACAATAGAAGCTGTTTGCCTAAATAGGTAAACAGCTTCTATTGTATTTAATGGAAATTAGAGAGTGGTCTATCAACTCTACTGGTTACATAATATAAAGATGTTTTGAACGTTATATAATTTGTAGAAGGAATTTGCTTTTTTAAATCGAAATACTAAAAAAGAAGTATCTTTGTATCCATATATGAAACAAAGTTGCGTAATATAGAAGGAATAGATTGTTTTTTTGTAAACTTTGTTCCTGAAGTTGTAATCTTATTAAGCATTAGGAGGAGAAAAATGAACCGAGGAGATTTTTTATGGCTGGCTGCACTATGTGCTGTTTCATCCATTATGTTGGTTCCGGCCAGTCATCAAGTATTCATAAGTGTTACGAAAGAACATCCCTATATTATGGGTTTCGTAAAATTCGCCATTTTGGCTACAATGGGTGAACTGTTGTGCATCCGCATTGCGATGGGACAATGGAAAATGCCCCCAGGTGTAGGCTATCGTGGTATCATCTGGGGACTAATTGGTATCCTGATTGTTTTGATGTTTGAAATATTTGCTAGCGGGGTTACGTCCGCCGTCACAAAAGGGCTGCTATGGTCTGGTAGTGTATCTGTTAGTAAAATATGGACGGCATTGTGGATTAGCACAATCATGAATTTAGCTTTTGCACCTGTATTTATGACTTTTCATCGGATAACTGACACCTATATTGATATAATATGTGGTGAAAATACCTCCCTTGGAGATGTTAAGTTATCGGATGTGATTACCAGAATTGATTGGCAGGGGCTGATTTCCTTTGTAGTTTTGAAAACCATCCCTTTCTTCTGGATACCTGCTCATACCATTACCTTTTTATTGCCACCGGAGTATCGGGTTTTGATGGCAGCGTATTTGTCCATAGCGCTAGGGGCAATCCTTGCTTATGGAAAAAGAAAAAAGTCTAAAATGTAACATGAGGGATGAAAAGGAGAAAAACACAGCATGCTTATAACGGAAATACTTTCTCGCAATGCCATATCCTATGGTAATGATATTAGTTTAATTGAAATAAATCCTGAATTACAGGAAGAACATGAAATTTCATGGCGTGAATATGAGCTGATTGAAACCAATCCTGTATCCCATTTTCGGCGGGAAATGACATGGCGTGAATTTGATGATAAAGCAAACCGCTGTGCCAATCTGCTACTGAGTAGTGGTATAAAAAAAGGTGATAAAGTTGCTATACTGTTAATGAACTGCCTGGAATGGTTGCCTATTTACTTTGGAATTCTTAAACTAGGCGCTGTAGCAGTACCTTTAAACTTTCGCTATACTGCAGAGGAAATAAAATATTGCCTAGAACTATCGGAAGCGACCCTGCTAATCTTTGGCCCGGAATTTATCGACCGTGTAGAAAGTATTAAAGACCAGCTTGTTGCTGTTAAAAGTTGTTTTTATGTTGGAGAAAATGGTCCTTCCTTTGGAAAAAACTATAGCGAAATTGAAACTGCTTATTCCTCAGAAGCACCCTGCATTAAACTTATCATGGAAGATGATGCAGCAATCTATTTTTCTTCCGGCACGACAGGCTTTCCTAAGGCCATTCTTCATACTCACTCTAGTTTACTATCTGCTTGCTATACAGAACAAAATCATCATCAGCAAACTCGGGAAGATAATTTTCTGTGCATTCCGCCCCTCTATCATACTGGTGCCAAAATGCATTGGTTTGGGAACTTTCTAGTAGGCAGCAAAGCTGTTTTACTTCGTGGGGTTAAACCAACATGGATACTAAAAGCCGTCTCTGAAGAAAAGGCTACAATTGTCTGGTTGCTTGTTCCTTGGGCGCGGGATATTCTTAATGCCATTGAAAGTGGAGAAGTGAAGCTAGAAGATTATGATCTTGCTCAATGGCGACTGATGCATATTGGTGCCCAGCCTGTTCCGCCTAGTTTGATTCACCGCTGGCAAAAGTATTTCCCTAACCATCAGTATGATACCAACTACGGTTTGAGTGAATCAAGTGGACCAGGCTGTATTCATCTTGGCATGGAAAATATTCATAAAGTTGGGGCCATTGGAAAACCCGGGTTTAAATGGGAAGCAAGGATTATCGATGAAACAGGCTGCCCAGTTCAGCAGGGAAACGTCGGGGAACTTGTTGTAAAAGGCCCAGGTGTGATGAAATGTTATTATAACGACCCTGAGGCGACGGCAGCGGTACTCAAAG
>Ga0209340_1002128_pt1 | contig 12112 bp, 6 predicted proteins | sample EPASupsiteSAE323_FD_187266 | JGI IMG/M metagenome (GOLD analysis project Ga0209340, IMG submission 187266) | Bioremediated contaminated groundwater from EPA Superfund site, New Mexico - Sample SAE3-23 (SPAdes) (version 2) | ecosystem: Environmental > Aquatic > Deep subsurface > Groundwater >... | reverse complement strand
TCCCCAACAATCAAAAACCCGAAATCATCAGCATATGGTATCGGGCAGTTTCTCGATTCCACATGGAAAAACATGGGCGGGACTCTGGAGAATCGGAGCGACACCGGAAAGCAGATCGAACTCTTTACGGATTTTCTCTACCAGAACACCCAGGCTCTCACCAAAACTTTAGGGCGCGCTCCGGAGTCATGGGAAGTTTATCTTGCTCACCAGCAGGGGGCAGGTGGTGCCAGTAGTCTTTTGAAAAACCCGGAAGCGAACGCTATCGAAGTATTGAAGCAGGTCGTCAAAAATGACAAGACCGCAACCGATTCTATTTTGCTGAACGGCGGAACCCCGGATATGACTGCCGGGCAGTTTACCGCAATGTGGCAGAAGAAATTTGACGCGAAGCTTGCCAAGGTTTCCGGCGGGGTGCCACCGGTTATGACCCGTGAAAAGTTCGTTGAAGCCCTGAACAAGAACCCAAAAATCCCGGCGGAACAAAAAGACGCATTCCTCGAAATCACCGATGCAGTGGCGGCGAGCTGGGCGGAAACATATAAACGGACCCCGGAAGAGTGGTACAGTGAAAGTTTGGCGGGGCTGGAAACGGGGAAGGCGCGGGCTTTTGAAAAGGGAATGCTGGCACAACCCGCTTTCCACGGTTCTCCTTATAAGTTTGATAAATTCAGCCTTGAGCATATCGGGAAAGGCGAAGGGGCGCAGTCTTTTGGGTGGGGGCTGTATTTTGCTGGGTTGAAAGACGTCGGGGAGTTTTACCGTAACAGTCTCACTATGGATAAGGCTAGATTTGTCAGGGATTCTGTAGGGAGTAGTTACGAGGATACAGTAAGAAGGGTTGCCGACGAAATATTTATTTCGGGGAAAGGTGTCAGTAAAGGCAGAGCGAGGGAAATCGCAGTTGATATAGTGGATGGCCTTTCCAACGGTGACGATATCGCGCATTTTCGTCGTTTCTTGAAGAACAACTCAGATGTTAGTTTGGAAGCGAATGAGAAAGCGGCAATGCTGAAAGGCCTAGACATAGCGGAGAAATATACAGTCGAAAGGCCTACCGGGCAGCTCTACAAGGTCGAAGTTCCGGACGATTCGAATTTGCTGGACTGGGGAAAACCTTTAAGTGGACAAAATGACAAGGTTAAGGATGCCGCCAAAAATATAGAACCCCACCTTGATGATGGGTTCAAGAGGTATATTAGCGAAAACGACGTAACCGGGCAACAGTTGTATAACATAATCTCTAAATCAATAGGTGGTGATTTACCTATAAAGGACAGGCAGAAAGCCGCTTCAGACTATCTTCTATCTCAGGGTATTTCCGGTCACAAATACCCTGCGGGCACTTTGGGCGGCGGCGGCGGCGGCAAAACTGATTCATATAACTATGTCATCTACGATGATGAAGCAGTTAAGGTTCTCGAAACCTACTACCAGGACAAAAAAGGCGCAGTCCAATTCCTCACCGACACCCGCGCGATAATACACCTTTTCGAAACGGGCGACGTTTCCACGCTGATCCATGAACTCGGGCACGTTCTGAGGAGGCAACTTTCCCCGGAAGATATGAAGGTGATAGAAGATTGGCTGGGGATTGCCGGGGGTGGAAAAAGTGCTACCACCTTGGGGCAAACCAGTGATAAAATGTCCGGAATGGCTAAGAAGTCGGGGAAGGGCGACATAACCACCGGACAAACCCCGAAGCCCGAGGGCGGTGAAACTATTGAGGCCTATCATGGTGCTTGGACGGACACGACCGCCAAGGCTGGGAAGTTCCCCCCGAACAGCTATTTCACATCCTCCCCAGAGATGGCGGGGTCTTATACAGCTCCTAGGGAAGTTCATGTAAACAATATGCCTGGGAAATCAGTTGGAATGAAAAAAGCCCAACTGAAAAAATTAAACAGGCCGCACATTTTCCCCGTTCGTATTTCCTTGAAGAAACCGTTAGACCTTCGTGGCGTAGACCCGGACAATCCTCTACCATTTGATCCTTTTAAATCGTCTGCGGGTCAGACCTCCGAGCCGATGCAGATGCTCAATCTTTTGGGTGTCACTCCGGAACAATTATCAGATGCCCTCCATAAGACTATGCCAGATGATTTTTCCGTTAAAAACGGAATGGTTAATCCGAAAAACGCGGCATATTTTATGTTGCGTGAAGTAATGGGGTATTACAAAGATGCGGGCATGAAAAACCTTACCCGAATGATGGCTGGTGGTGAGGGGGAAAAGTTCAGCACCGATCTAGCTAATATTCTGAAGGCTCTTGGATTCGACGGAGTAATATTTAAAGATTATGGAGTTTTGAAAAGCGAGTTCCAAGAGAAGCAATACGCGGATGCTTATGTTGTATTTTCCCCGGATCAAATCAAATCGCCTTTTAGTCAATCCGGCCCCCAAGATCAAGGGCTTGATGTTCTCGCCCAAGGCGGCGAGACTCCCCCCTCTTCCGGTACCGGCTGGACAGTCGAAGCGGAAGAAAAATTCGCCCGCGCCTTCGAAGCCTATATCATGGAAGGCAAGGCGCCTTCCTCCAAACTCCGCGATGTCTTTGCGAAGCTCCGCAAGTGGCTGCTCGATATTTACAAATCCATTAAAAATCTCAAGGTGGAATTGACGGACGAAGTGCGCGCCGTTTTCGACCGGCTTCTTTCCACCGAAGAACAGCGCAAAGCAAACGTCCTCTATCAGATGATCGAGGATTACCCGGAGCCTGCGAAATCCCCTATTCCCGCCGGCGCAATCAAGGAATATGAACAGCTCCAGGCAGAAGCCATGCGGCGAGCGGTTCAGGCAGTGGAAAAGGATTTCAGGAAAGCCGAACTCCAGATGGAAGCGGGCTGGCGCAAACAGGCCCAGGGCATGTATGAAGCGGAGCCGGTTGTCCAGATCAAAAAGGACGCCATTGCGCGGGGTGGTTTCAATCATAAGCGGATCTCTCGGGATTGGGATAGGGACACCATTACCCAGATCGTCAGGCGCAATCCAGGGCTTATCACAAAGGCGGGAAAGCTGGCACTCGATACCTATGCGGCGGAAACGAATTTCGAATCCGGCGACGCTCTCATGGAAACCCTTATTAATTTCCCTTCCCGCCAGGACTACATAGAGAATTTTGTCGAGCAGGGCCGCCGGGATGCGATGCCGGAACGGGAATACGATACAGCGGAATACCAGCTTGCGGTGCTGGATAAGGAAGTGGAAATCTTCAACGAAATGTTGAAAGCCTCCACGAAGGACTGGCAGAATATCACTCGAACCGGAATCAAGCGGGCTATCATCGAGAATACCAGCTCCATTAAAGTATCTGACGCAAAGGATACCTCTGAGTACCACAACCTGAAGGCGGCCATGAAGATGGCGGAAAAGGCTTCGAGGGAAGCTTTCCGCGCCGGCAAGATCGAGCAGGCCTTAAAGGATAAAATCAAGCAGGCTGAAAATGCGGCGCGGCTGCGTGATCGCCTCGCGGCACGGAAAGAGTATCAGGGAATCAAAAAGGAGCTGGTCAAAGCCCTGAACGATAAGAAAGTGGACTGGGATTACCGGGAGCAGATGATTCAAATTCTCTCCCCCTTCAATATGCGGGCGCCGAAAACTCCGAAGAAAACGGAAAGCCTTTCCGAATTCGTCACCAGGAAGGAAGCTGAAGGCGAGGTAATCCTTTTCGATCCTGCGGAGATTGCGGCTCTCTCGGCAAAGAAGCTTCACGAACTTTCGATGGAAGAGCTCCGGACCCTGCGGGATGTGGTGAAACATATTCACTACATCGGGGCTTCGGTTAATTCCTTCCTGGGGGCGTACAAAGATAAATCGATCACTGAAGCGGCAACAGAGATTGCCCAAACGATCTATGACACTGCAAGATCTATCACCGATCAACCCCACCCGCTCGCGGAGAAACAAAAAACTCTTCTCGAGAAATTCACCGGGAAATATAAGGAACTGGCTTTCGAGCAGATCAAGATCGAATTTCTTTTCCGCTACCTGGATAACTTTCAGAACTTCGGACCGATGACGCGGTTTGCCTGGCAGCCGATCAAGAAAGCCGAAGATGCGGAACTCACTGCAGCAAAGAAGATCTTCGAGCCGTTCACGGAACTCCTGAACACTCTTTTAGATCCAAAATCCCCCGTCCGCCGGGAATGGAAAACGAAAAAGATCGCAGTGCCGGGGACCGGATTTTTCGTTACCAAGGAGCAGGCGGCAGCCGTCTATTCGAATGCGCTGCACCCGGACAATCTCCGACATCTCCGGATGGGTTTTGCGATTGATCGCCCTCCCCTTTCCGATGATGAAATAAGATCGATCATCGGAATACTCACCCCGGAAGAGCGAACCTTTGTCGACAAAGTAATTTCCGATATCATACCACTGGCAAAGAAAGGCGTGTGGGACACGCACAAAGCCCTGACAGGTGTTCCGCCCACTGAAGTTGTCGGAAAATACATGCCTCTTAAATTCGATCCCCGGTTCTCTGGAATCATCGAAGCATCCGAGAATGAAAAGGCGGTCAAGGGTGCCGGTGCTTTCAAAGATTTCTTTCCGCCGTCTTTGCAAAAGGGCATGACGATCACCCGTAAATCCGGCGGGGCCAAGGCAATAAGAACTGATTTCTTGAACGTGGTGGCAGAGCATTTGACGGAAGCCATTCGATACGGTTCGTATGGGGTGGCCCTGCGTGACACTCTGAAGATCGTAAACCATCCGCTCGTAAAGAAGGCGATCGAGGAAACGCTTGGCCCGGAAGCCTATCAGCAAATCCGGCCTTGGCTGAAGGAAACGATCAACCCGGGGACTCAGCCGGTTACCAAGACTGAGCGACTGGTGAACCACATCCGGAACAATTACACCTATTTTGTTATGTGCTGGCGCGTTTCAACGATCCTGATCCAGCCGACGGCAGTCTTTAACTCCGTACCGGAACTGGGATTTGCTACGGTGATGAAGTCTTTCGGGTCATACATCAAGAGCCCTGCGTCTGCCCGGCTGACTCACGAATTTATAACAGAGAAATCCCCGTTCATGGGAATCCGGACGCAGAGTTTTGATCGGGATCTTTATGCCGCAATGGGGCAGTTCGACCCGGCCGGGCTTCAGAATGTGAACTTTGTGAAGCAATCCGGGTTTTATCTTATCAGCTTGTCAGATCGCCTCGTTACTGAGCCGGTATGGATGGCGGCTTATTCCAAAGCACTGAACGGGGAAGTTGAGGGAGTGACCAAAGGCGACGATACAATGGCCGTTGAATACGCCGACGGTGTTGTACGCCGGACTCAATCATCCGGGCTTCCGAAAGATCTCGCAGGTATTCAGCGCGGCGGGGTATGGCAAAAGATGTTGGTAAGTCAGTTTTTCACGTTTTTCAATGCGGTCCACAATCTGCTTTGGGAAGCCTGGCAGAAGAAAGCCCGAGGGGGATCGTGGTTTGATTTCATCGGATCTTACTGGTGGATAGCATTCGTGCCGGCGCTTTTCGGTGCAGCCATGCAAGAGCGGCGAGTGCCCAAAGACGGGGCCGATCTTTTCAAAATGATCGGTAAGGCGGAACTGCTCTACCAGGCGGGGCGGATTCCTCTGCTTAGAGATTTTGCAAACGTGACTCTGGGCGGGTATGACTACCGGGCGGGGGCTCTCGGGGCGACTTTTGATGAGGCGGCAAAAGCCTACAAGATCGCAACCAAAGGCAAGAGGGACAAGGGCAAGCGGCTCGCGCTTTCCGCTCTGAAGTTTGGCGGTATGGTTACAGGGCTTCCCCCGGATCAGGCAATCATTGCCATGCAGGGGGCTCTTGATCTTGCATCCGGCAAGACTAAAAATCCGGCGCGGCTCTTGTTCCGAGAAACGAAACCAGATTAATCTCGGGCGCCGTAGTGGACGGCCAGGATTGAAACGGCTGTTGACAGGTAGAAAATCCAGTGGTCTTGAAAAGGAAGCGAAGCAAAAAAGATTAAAAATCCGATCAGTATGAACCAGCGTTTCATATTCTCCCTTTGCTAACGTCGTGATGACGTGAGGAGCAGCACACATGCGAAAGTTTACCCTCGCAATTCTAATCTCCCTGTTTATGATCGCAACTCTTTTTTCTCCCGCCGGCGCAACCGTCACCGTCCAGACAACCCGAAACGTTTACACCGGAACCGGGACCGTCGGGCCGTTTCCTTACCAGTTCAAGATTTGGACGGCAACCGATCTTGAGGTAATCAAGACTTTGGTTTCGACTGGGGCCGAAACGGTCTTGACTCTGAATACCCACTACACCGTTTCAGGGGTGGGGGTTGCGGCCGGCGGAAACGTGACACTGACTTCCGTTTTGCCCTCGGGCTATACGCTCACGATCCGGCGCAAGATGCCGCTCACGCAAAGTCAAAATTACGTTTCCGGTCAGGCTTTCCCGGCGGCAGCCAGCAATAACGTTCTCGATAAATTGCAACACCAGATCCAGCAAGTGAACGAAAAAGCGGACCGGGCGGTCCAGCTTCCCCGGAATACCGCCCTCGCTACTCCATACCTTATCCCAAGTCCAGGAAATCCTATCAGGTGGAATCTTACCGGGACCGGTTTAGAGGCGGTGCCCTCTTCAAGTCTTGCACAGGGGTCTTTCCTGCAATCCGGGACCGGAGCGGTTACAAGAACCGCACAGGCCAAAATGGGGGAAATAATTTCTGCAAAGGATTTCGGGGCTAAAGGCGACGGTGTTTCCGATGATACGGCGGCACTTCAGGCCAGTCTTGCCGCGACTCCCGCCGGCGGAAAATGGTATCTCCCCGGTGGTGATTATGTCGTGGTTGCCGGGAATCTTGCCGTTACTACTGCCGCTCATCTCTTCGGTAACGGGCGTATTTTGACGGCCGCTGTCGATGCCGCAATACTGGATATCCAGGCGGATAACGTCACGATCGACGGACTCACCCTCGAAAGCACTGCGACCTTTACTGCTTATGCTGCCTATGGGTCTGGGGCGGTTGCCTCCAATCTCATCAAGAACACGGTGGCGGCTTCGAACGTGTTTATCCGCAATTGCACGTTTACCGGGGGATATACCGGGGTGAGGCCGATCTATGGTGGCACAAACTGGACAATTGAGAATTGCACTTTCAACGGGCAAAAATTCTGCGGGATAGTTGCGGAGATCGATAGCTTTCAAATCCGGGGGAATCGTTTTTCCTCCATCGGCACCGACACGACAGATACCACGTTTCATGCGGGCGGCCATGCCTCTGCTTGTCACGCTGTCTATGTGGCGGTATCGGCAACCAACACGGTTAAAGACGTAATAATCTCCGAGAATGGGTTCTCCGACGTCACAGGGTCAGCGGTCGCGGTTGCGAGTAATTCAGCCGCGGCTGATATCGTCGGGCCTTCGATCATCAATAATAAATTCAGGCGGGTTGCGAATGCTGCAAACCTTACCGTCGGCGGCACCAGGCTAAAGCCTTGCATCGAGATTGCCGTTTCTGATGCAACATCTACTCTCAGAGGGGCAACAGTCATCGGGAATCAATTTCTCGAAGCGGCGGCCCTGCCCGTCGGAGCGGATACCCTTGATTGGTATCAAAGGATGCTGGTCTTAACCGACGGCAATGTGAGCGATCTGGTCTTTTCGAATAACGTCGCTATCGAGGGATCAGGGTATCTCATAGGTGTATTTGGTAACGACAAGTCAAGCACTGCCCGGCTTCACGATTTCATTGCAGAGGGCAATATTTTACACTTCAGCACGACTGAACTTCCGGCCTCCAAGACCACCACCTACGGCGCGGTGTTCGTCGGCGGGTATAATAACACCGGCTGGATTCTGGCAAATAACCTTATCTCTGGGGCGAACATGGTCGCCCGGGCACCGATGGTGAAGGGGGCTATTTCCGGAAATACCTTTTCAAATATCGGGGCCAATGCGACGGATGCTATTGCCTACTTTAGTTTTCTCTCAGGATCAACGGGGAACCGTTTCACCAATAACATGTTCAGCCGGTCAACTGGGAATGCGAAGCGGTGCATCTGGTTTAATACGGGGGCCAATGGGAATACTGTCGGCACCGGTAATGAGTGGGATTCCGGGTGGTCGGATTTCTACGACGGGACGATTTATAACCAAGGTGGTGGGAACCTGGTTGAAGAAATTTCCCTTACCCGAACGATCAGCCTCGCCACTCCGGGGACTTCGTTTAACCTGTACTACCCACCGACGAACATGAGCTTTATTGTGGACCAGCTCACGGCCAGGGCTGATACCGATATCACCGCTACAGATGGGGACTATTGGGGGTTCGGAGTTGATGCCGGCAACCGGCGGGTCGATTTCGGGGTTTCAACGAATGCGGCGGCAACCAGCAGACACGCTAAAAACTCAAAGATTCGGTGGCTTAATTCCCCGGATAAAGCCTGCCAGATCGTTGATTCCGGGGAATTTCTGAAGTTAATATCCGTCAATGGAAATACCGATGCGGCGGCAAAAAGCAATAACATCGGCGGGGCGGATCAGACGATCACAGTCCGGTTGAAAGGAAAATTGGTGGGGGATCTGGAAGACCTGTAGGTGCAGACGAGGTGCGGTACAAAAACCTGCCTGATTTCCTTAATACTTCCGACCACTTAGCCAGTGGTCGGAGGTTCAAATCCTCTCCCGCCTATAATGATTTCAGGGGTTTAGGTCAGATTTGGCGGGTGCAGAAGAGGTGCAGAGAACCGGCACGCAAAGATCCATTCGGCGCCAGGCCTTTTCCGGCCCTCTTGCTGGGCCGAGCTGACAAAGTCCTTGGGTCTCCAATGGTTCTATAATATGCCAATCGTCTTTGTGGACTTCGATGCCGTCACACTCGCGGCAGTTCCCCAGGATCTCTTTTTGTTCTTCGGTTAGCTCGTTCATTTCTCCCCTTTTCTTTCCATCCGGGGATTACCCGGCGACTTGAATATGCTCCTCTTCATCCACCTTGAAAACCGGGATGCCGCAGAACCTTAAACGTTTTGTCTCATCTACAATAAGGGTGGCCGAGGTTTTGGGGCTAATCCCCATCATCAACCGGTGGTAGGTTTTCCAGCCTAAATAAATTGCGGTAGCATTTTTGCCCGTTCGGACTTCCCATCCAGCGAGATGATCTAAGATAGTATCAATCAAGATATCCTCATTCATTTCTCTTCTTGCCTTTCTCCCCCACTAGCCGTTTAGTCGGGGTACAGTGTTTATTTCGCATCCACCACATAATAGCCTCCAGTTCTTCCAGCGAGAATTCCCCGTCCAGTGTAATGTCTTCATCCCCCGGGTTCCAGTACATGTAAGTCCAAGTACTCGAAAGCGAATTGTCGGAGTTTATGTTGCCCCCATTTTTAGAAAGAATTTCTCTCGCCCGTTTTTCGTTCATTTCTCCTCTTTTCTTTCCATCCGGATCACCCTTGCCGGTCCCCGGGTCAGTGCATATCCTTCCCGCATTTCATCAAAATTTTTCTCCAGGTAGCGGTCGAGGGCTTTGTTGGTGGAATGGTCCGAGAGTACCTTGACATCTTCCTTGCTCTTTCCCAGTGATCGAAGATATTGCATAGTAGAATGCCGGCAGCCCCCGTAAAGATCAACCCCAGAAATTCCCAATGAATTGCAAGCTCGTATCCAGTAGTCGTAGAGGACATGCTTGCCAAGGGGAGAACCAGCAGACCGACCACCCCCACCACGATCGCGCCGGAAAAACTTCGTCTTAGGGAAGCCTTTAGGGAGAAGTTTAACGGATTCAATGTCTTCCTCCAGTAACGGGACGAACTTCGGGCCTTTGCTTGATACCGTCTTGTGATCGCGGATCGTCAGGATTCCACGGGAAAGGTCGATATCTTCTTCCAGGATTCCCCGGAGTTCCCCCGGTCTGATCGATACGTAGGTGCAAAGCCACTTAATTCCAAGATAGATTCGGGGATTGCCGAGGGTCAGCTTTCGGACTTCTTCTAAGATTGCGTCCTGGGTGGGTTTGTCAACGGTCTTTCTAAATCCCAATTCAAAGGACAGCTCGGGGAAATCCGGCATTTGATCTTTGCGAAGCACTCGTCTTCTAGTGAGCCACACAAAGAAGGCATGCAGATTTGTTTTAACATTGTGGCGTGTTTTTCCGGAAATTCCCTTTCGAGAGAGCAAGAAATCTTCGATTTCTCCATAGCCAATTTCCTTAATATTGGTTTCCCCGAAGTACGTGGCAGCCGTTCCGATGTCTCGTTTGATATGGGTGTAACTCCCCGGCTTGACGGTTTCCCGTTTTACCTCAAGATATTTTTCCGTGAGGTTCGCAAAGCCGAGCGGGTTTGCTTTTTTCCAGTCCCGTTCATCGTATGTACCTTTGCTGAATTCGAAGCGGAGCCCCGCCAAAAAATACGCTGCTTCCTCATAAGAGCTGAAGCGACGGAAAACGGATGGCGGGAATTTTACGAAAAACGTGGTGGCTTTCAGGATCTTTTTCGGGTGCTCTGGACTTTGACAGATAACCCCGTCGCGGCCGTTGTCTTTCATTGCTTCACCGCAAATCGGGCATTTCTCGTTTGAATAGACACCTCCCTTGACACACATAACCATTCCCCTTTCCCCTGGATTAGAAACCGGGGGATATAGATTACTGGGAAAGGTGGGGGGTGTGCAAGGGGGTTTCATAAAAGGCTATTCGTTCCGAGCGATTGAAGCGTTCGCCCACATCACGCATTCTTCCAGGGCGGTGATCGCCAGGGACTTTTCCCGAGAGTCGGGGCAGCAATTGTTGATAAGCAAGGCGTACTCCATCGCCCGGCTACGAATGGCGTCATATCGCGGCGGCTGATCGGCTTTCGGTTGATGGTAAGTGAAACGCTTTCCGATGTCTTCTATCTGCATATTTTTCCTTTCCTCTCCTTCAGGACCGGAGCACAATTGCCCCGATCCCCGTTGTGAGTTGGTAATCAGTCCTCGCCGCTATGCAGTGCTTTCCAGGGGCGTGCATCTCAACCTGAAAGTTTCCGGATACTGTTTTATGGATCGCGCTTCGCCAGCATCAAAAAAGTTAGTTGGTTTTCGCGGCAAGGGGCGGATACGGTGTTAGGTCATAGGGCGACCTCCTTTATTTGAGTAAACGCTTTCATGTGGGCCTTTGTTGCCGCCGGTCTGCACCATGTTTTAAGGAACTTTGACCATGCAGGATCAAATTTTGCTTTCTCAGATCCGCTTTTATATCGCATCGCAAAAGGAAGAAAACCGAGTGCCCAAACAAGCAGACAGCGTAATTCAGCATCTAGTGGTGACTCATCCATAAAGCCCACTAAGACGTAGCAACGTTTTTTATACCGGGGAAAATCTTTTAACATGCTGCTAATTCGAAGCAGATCAAGCAGTCCTTTCCAGCTATCACAAGCAAAGAACATTTGATCTATCCGCGCCTGTTTCAACAAATCAACATGCCAAGGTTTAAGAAGTCTTGCGTCTAATCCCCCGGAAAAAGAAGCGCGATCTTTTTGTTGACTCAGCATCGCAAAAACTTCTTTTATGTGACTGTCCGGGCAAGCAAGTAGGTTATTATCCTGAATGTTGTATCCTTCAGTGATCTTGAGTGTTCGGATTCTTCTTCCTTCCCTCTCTGGTACTAAACAGAAAGGACAGGATCTAACGCATCCCCGGGAAGTGATCACGGTTCCGAGTTTCAGAAATCTTCCTGGTACGAATTCCTCTCCGGGGTCTCCGAAAGCCGGGCCACCTATTTGGATAAGCGGGTAGTATCTTTTCCAAGACCAATACAGACGCTTCCCCTCTTCTATGTCATAAGAAAAGGAGACAGAAATTTTAACAGGTAATAGAGGCGGTAGATCTCGTGGGGGATCTCCGACAAACGCAAGATTATCATCAGGAGTTAACGGGGTACGCCTCGGGAATACTCGAATCATTTCTTGTACCTTTTCGCTCTGTAGCCTTCCGCCGCAACCGGGCAGCTTGCCGCCCAGTCCGGCACTATTGCCGTAATCCGTTCAAAATCTTCCAGACTCCCGAAGTCTTTCGGGGCTTCCGATATCACTTCATCATGCACAGACAGGAGCAGAGGATAGCCGGAGTCTTCGAGTCGGAGCATTGCCAGTGCCATAAGATCGCGGGCAGTTGCCTGGACGATATTTTCGACCA
>Ga0209340_1002127_pt1 | contig 12113 bp, 15 predicted proteins | sample EPASupsiteSAE323_FD_187266 | JGI IMG/M metagenome (GOLD analysis project Ga0209340, IMG submission 187266) | Bioremediated contaminated groundwater from EPA Superfund site, New Mexico - Sample SAE3-23 (SPAdes) (version 2) | ecosystem: Environmental > Aquatic > Deep subsurface > Groundwater >... | reverse complement strand
CCATAGAAGACAGCCTTAAACGCCTAGATCCCGAGATGAGCGAGGCCGATAGGAAGACAGCAGTGTCCACAATCAAAGAAGAAAATCCAACTCTAATGTAGAAGTATGTACAACTTGCGAGAATCCAGCTCTTTTTTGACAGCTCCTTAATAGGCCCTATTTTCGCTTCTGCCTAACTACCCATTCCATACACTATGAAATCATTTATCGACAATTGCCCGTTATCGATTAATCAGCATCGGCTAAACCAAAAAGATGCTGTAGAATCCAGAGCGCAAAGGCATACCTTATGAGGGCAGAAAGGTATTTATAAAAATATTATGGCCCTCCGATTCTGGTCGTATGGTCTTATATCCAGCTATGAACAACTTCCAAGGCGTTTCCTAATTGTGACAATTTCATTTAAAAATTGTCCTTAAAGGATACATTTATATATTATCAGGTACATGATAGATCTAGGTTAACGAGATCCGTAAAATTTCGGGGTAAGCATGGCAGAAGATGAAAAAACATTCACTCAGGCCGATGTAGATCGGATTGTAACGGAAAGACTCAGACGCGAGAAAGAGACTCATGGAGACAACGCGGCACTCATCGCCGAGAATGCCACATTAAAAGAATCATTAGCCTCTGAGAAAGCACTTCGATCAGGGCTTGAGGCCAAAGTAGCACTGAGGGACGCCGCAGACCTTAAAGCAAAGATCGCTGCCGAGGAGAAGCTGCCCCAAGGGCTGATATCGCTTATTACGGGCGAAACTGAGGATGAAATCAGATCAAACATGAAGATCATGGTAGCATCCATAGGACCAGGCCCGGCAATTGGAGCCGAGACAACACCGGCTACTCCTGCCCCAATGCGCTTCACAAGGGCGCAGATTGACCAGATGGCACCGGAGGACATTGAAAAGAATTGGGCAACCATCGAGAAGCAAATTGCTGATGGCTCCCTAAATCGGTGATTCGATGACGGTAAACAACTTTATCCCCTCAATATGGAGCGCAAAGCTCCTGGCGAGCCTGAAGAAAGATCAGGTCTTTACTCAGGCAGGCGTAATGAACAGAGACTACCAGGGCGAGATTAGCGGGCAGGGATCTGTAGTTAAGATCAATGGCATCGGGCCTGTCACTATCCGGCCATACACTAAGAACGTGCCCATCGAGGCCCCGGAAACTCTGTCCGACGCACAGACCAGCCTGACCATTGACCAGGGCAATTACTTCAATTTCGAGGTTGACGACATTGACGTAGCTCAACAGACTCCTAAGATCATGACCGGCGCAATGGCTCAGGCATCTTACGACCTGGCAGATGTGGCCGAGATGTACCTGGCGGATCTGCTCTATGATGGTGTGCCGGCTGGTAACAAGATAGGTACAGACAGTGATGCTGGCGCTATCATTCCCGATCCCTCAACCGCTGGCGAGACGGCCTATGATTACCTGGTAGATCTCAGCACAAAGCTGAGTGAGGCCAAGTGCCCCAAAGCAGGAAGATGGGTTATCATCCCTCCCTGGTTCACCGGGCAGCTCGTAAAGGATGACAGGTTCACCAACATAAGCGCCTCTGGCAGCCCTGAAGCCCTCAGGAACGGCATAGTTACCCGTGTGGCTGGCTTCGATGTGCTGGAGTCCCTGAATGTCCCTGTGGTCACCTCAGAAGGCAAGGATAACAGCGAGATCATAGCCGGACACGGCATGGCCGCGTCCTATGCCGAGCAGATCAAGAAGGTGGAAGGCTACAGGCCGCAGGACTCCTTCAGCGATGCCGTGAAGGGCCTTCACGTGTTCGGTGCAAAGGTCGTAAGACCTACTTGCCTGGCTCTCCTGACTGCAAGGGCGGTGGCTTAAATGAGACACCTTACCATTTTTGTCATCCTGGTAAGCCTCATGATGCTGTCCACCAGCGCATTAGCAGTGCGGGCAGTGATCCAGCCAACCGCAGGCGTGGCCAACGGGCAGGAGTCAGTTGGGTGGTATGCCATCGGCACGGGTGGCCATTACTACAATGCATCCATAGACGGCTCTCAGCTCCTCATAGTCAATACTTCCACCATAACCACAACTGCCGGTATTAACCTGACCGTGATGGCTGGTGAGTATTGGAGAGAGGCCCTTGGGGATGCACTCTTTCAACTGCCTGCCAACCATACCTACGTTCTCGGACCTTTTGAGAGTTCTAGATTTAAGCAATACAACGAGACGGTGCTTATCAACAGCAACGCCACGCGCGGGTCTATTGCCCTTGTTCAACTGCCCTGAGGAGTCAGGGCTATTAATTTTTAAGAGGTGATAAACACGGCAGATTACATAGACCATACCGGCGCAGATACCTATTTCGGCACAAGGCTCTATGCTGCATTGTTCACGGCGGCTACAGATGGAGATAAAGAGAGTGCTCTGCACATGGCCACTCAGGCGATCAACTGCCTGCCGCTCAAAGGGTGGAAAGCCAACCCTGAGACACAAGAAAACGCCTTCCCTCGATACATCCCGCTGGCCAGAGGTGGCTTTATGGGTGATGGTGTCACCGTGCCGCAGGCGGTAATTGATGCCTGCTGCGAGGAAGCATTAGAAATTATCACGACCGGCAATAATTCCCGCAGATCCTTGCAAGACCAGAATGTAGCCTCATTTAAGATGCTGGATCTATCAGAGACATTTGCCCCAGCTCCTGGGCAGCCCACCCTAACCTCCCGTATCGCCCGCCAACTTATGAGGCCCTACATAGCCGCGGGAGTGCCGATAGTATGATGATCGATGACTATCTCAACCAGGTGGGGAAAAAGAAAACTTCGGTGCTATGGACTCTCTACAACGATCTGAGCGCCGCAACGCTGGTCCTAACCAATACTGCCCCAACGGTGACGTTCAGATGCAAGATTACCTTATCGGTTAGTGGCGCGCATAATGATGTTACTGGTAGTGTCACCGTCAACGCTGAAGTAATCTCGTTTACATCGGCTACCACCAAGACCACGACCACTAACTTAACCGCCCTGCCTACTGTAACCTGCCAGAACCTCGACTGCAACGTTAAGATATGGTGCATCGATACGGGCGGCGCGGACATTATGCAAGTCTCTTATGCAGACTTCTTTTGCAGATGGGAAGATGTCAATGTGCTGTTCATGAACAATCTAGGCGCATGGACTCAGAGCAATGCTAAGGTGGTATGCAAAGAGGCTTATGCTGTCGGGGATTATCTCAGGAAGGACGGCACGACCACAGAATACCCTATTAAGCAGGCTACCGTAGTCACTGACTTAGATGCTGTAGAGCAGTTTAGAAAGTACATGCTTTGAACGGCGTCAGTATTTCTTATGTAACGCTGTTCTTATGCTGGCCGTTACATAAGAAGGACCAGAAAAAATATAGCTGATCACCATATCAATACCGGCAAGGGAGCGGTGATCACCATGAGAATTTATGCCGAAGCTAATGATCAGTTGCTAAAAGACATAAACTTAGCAGTCAAAGAAAAAGGCATCGGTAAGACTCAAATTGTTCTTGAGGCTCTCGATCAGTACTTACATGGTAGTGATCATAGAGAGCTTGCGGAGGCCATATCCAAGCTGGATAAGACCAAATCAGACCTTGATAAGAACTGGTCCGAGATCACTAGGTTAAGAGCAGAGATCACAGCCATTAAAGCCGATTTAGATAAGGCAAGATCACTAGCCGATACGCTCCAGCAAGAGAATGATCAACTAAGAAAAACTAGTGATCAAGCACGCATCGACCTAGAATTAACTAAGCGTGATCACGAGCACGCACTAGACACCATCCGACAGGACCGGGAACAGATCAGTATGTTAACCGCCTTAACTCATCAGCTTACGGAGAAGATCACTCCTGCGCTACCACCAAGCCAGGAAGAGGCCAAGGCTAAGCATTGGTGGCGGTTCTGGTGGAGATAATAGACAATTTAACAGGATAAGTCTTCGAAATCTATTTCATCAAGTATCATAGATGCGAGTCGAAGATGGAGCTGACCAAATGGCTTGTGGCTTGGTGGACGAAGAAATATTTATTCTCAATGCTCTTTATCAACATCGGTGCATAAATAGTAACCATAGCAAAAATCTTGGCGAAATTGCAAAAGCATTTAAAGCCCAATTTAATGTAGATTTGGAAAGATTCGCAGTACACCTAACAAGCCTCGGATATATAACACAAAAAAGGAAAATAGATATTAAATATTATATATCCGATGTGCCAAGGACGTGCATTGCCATAAATCATCACGGTGGACGAGCCACTGAAGGACGGATATTTCCACGCAACAGACCACACAGGTTGTAAGGATTTATTAACATCGATGTCAAAACTACTATATAGAATGAGAAAACCCTAGTAAAGGTGCATGCAATGGAGATAAACAAGAGGGAAGATTAATGTCCGCGCCATTTGAGGGGTTGTTGGGAAACAGCAATGAGCTGAAGATAATTCAATTCCTGTTACCATTGGGAAGCTTAGAATTTAATATCAGTGAGATCGCGCGGGGCACAGGTGTCACTCGCCAAACTTTGGAACCTGTGATAAGGAAACTCAATAAGTGGCATGTGATAAAGATCGCAAGCAAGCATGGCAATGCTAATTATTATGTGATGGATGGAAATTCCGGTTTCATTGAGGTATTCGAGGACTTAAATAACCGCTTGATAGAACAAATGCTCGGAGAGGAAACGTTGGAAGAGATAGCAATGTGCTCTCTTGAGCAACATATCAAGATACAACCGATTGAAACTCCGACGTATGGCGTCAAAAATGGATGGATCACTGCAGCCGGTGTAGCTGGAGAAGATTGGTCGAACATAAACCGTAGCGAGCGTGGTAACTATGCCCGAGCGTGAAGATTTCTTCAGGAACGAACTTGTAGAAGAACTAAGGCTAGTGGAGACAAAGATGCGAGAAGAGCCGACATTAGAAAAGAAAATATACTACTTCTCCGCTGCATTTGGGATAACAGGACGAACCTATAAGTATGTCTTCTCAAAAGATGTTCTTTTAGCAGATATAGTCATGCAAAATGTGTATAATATGTTAAATGAGCAGATGGCTCGACTAAAATCAGGGGATAGAAATTGCTTGCCAAATCCCGTTGTATTTGAACGAATTTGTGATGCGATGCGAGACTTAGCGAATGGTTTCGAATCTGATGGTGATGTTATTGGTCCGCTGGAAAACATGGCTACTGCTGGATTCTCCACGACGGGCGCCGGGAATTATTTGCTAGAAAAGGGCCTTATAACTCTATGATTGCTTGATAAGTACCTTTTCCAAGAACATGGTAACGTCACATCACCTAGGACGCAAGACCATGATGGGTACTTGATAAAGCCGGAGACTAGGACTCTGAAAATAGGCGAATTTCTCCTACTCTTATCTTGCAAAATCAAACGCAAGATAGTTCTTTTCTATCCTTTTATATACATCTCTTATTATCTCTTCTCTTCTCAAAAGTAATCAATATCAATCAATCTGAGAAATTCCCCTCAGATTTTGCTATTTTTCTGTTGGCTCTCTAGGGCTATCGATAATAGGAATAGGCGAATTTCTCCTATTTGTGAAGCATGATGAGGGTTCGCTTCCGCTTATCGCCAGGCGTGCGGACTATGCCATATCGACCAGGAGAAGAGCCCATAAGTGTCTTGATTGCATCATTGAGGAGATCCTTGTCTATTCCGAGATGGCCCTTCAAGGTCTCAAAAGTGGCTCTGTGATCAGGCCGCGATGATAGATATCTCTCGATCTTCTCAGATCTGGATATCTCAGTCTTTCCCGGTCCCTTCTTGGTGGTCTCTCGGAGATCATGAATAAGGCGAAGTTGAATGAGCTGGTTATCGGCCTGTGTGTCTTGTGTGGACTCCAGGGCTGCGATCTTCTCATCCTGGTTGGCTACTGTGGCCTTGAGATCCCTAACCTCATCCTGTAAGGGCTGGAGGGCCTTCGCTGTGGCCTGGGTGACAAGATTCTGAAGCTGACCATAGGTCAAAGTGATAAGCTGCTCTGAAGGCGGTACAAAATCGGCTTTGGGCGAAATCCCAAAGGTATTTATGCTAGCATTGGCTATTTCTGACATACGCAAATCGCTTCCTAGTGCGAATTCCTGTCAGGGTGCGGGAACACCCAGGCAGGTCCGTTTTTTATTTTTACTATTATTACCGATGATTATCTCAAATTATTATAAAGCTATGCCTAAGATGACACGGCAAAGGCTATATTCTCCGATAGGGTAGTATCTGTTGACATTGTAGTTCACCGCTAAAATGTCGGTTAAGCCACAATAGGGAGACCTTCAGCGTTTCCCTGTTTGCTTAACTTCTCTGTTTTCTCAGCTCTCAAGGATTTAAGTTCATCAAATAGCCTGTCGCATATAGTGGCTAGTGAATCACCATATTTTCCCTCTGATTTCATGAACTCTACCGCGTCTTTTGAGACTTTAATTGTGGTTTGCTCCATAACCTATCTTTCAGCCATTAACCTATTTAAATCTTAGGTTTAAGCATTAAACGAAGGTTTAAATAGAATAACGTGGTAGTGTGTATTGGTGAACTGCAATGTCTGGAAAAAATATCTTAGAAGGTCGAACCGGCCCGGTAACGCAATCAGTAGATGCTATAAAGAGCTTGTTAGCTTATGTGGGCCGGGCAAGCGATCCACTACCAAGTGATGTGAGCCTAGATAACGGTCGATTGGTGCTGGTCTTGAGCAACAAACGAGATGCTTATTATACATGCACAGCTCGCGCGTGCTCCTGCCCTGGTAATCAGTTTAGGCATAATTGCAAGCATATCCGGAAGTACTTCCCACAACCAGAGAAGCCAGCCGCGACAGAACCGGAAAGCATCAAGCCCGCTCTTCCAGCCTTCCGGCCCTTTGACACGTTGCCTGGCGAGAAGGCGGTGGGAGGTGCCTGAGATGGTCACCCAAACATTTTTCATTAGATCTTGCAATCTTGAAGTAAGACAAGGAGGGATTTAATGAAGACAATCGCCATATTAATGCTTGCCATGCTACTATACGCTGGAAATGCGGAGGCAGTTGAATTTAAGCTTGGAGAGTTCAATATTGCAATGAATCCGCCGGCAACCGTAGATCACATAAGCTATACAAGCGACACATATGACGTGGCCGATATAAACACGGCGAACTTTGGAGATCTATTCATAAAGTATAAGGTCACCGTAAGTAAGCTCCTATCCGGCCCGATGGAGGCTATTAAGAGCACCCCGATACCTGGTTTGGCTTCCGTGTCAGATATAGAAATAGACGGTAAACCGGCTACCATGATATTAGCCAATAAATTCACGACAGTTGAATATGTGAAGGATGATAAGACTCTGATAACTCTGAGATTTGAAGAAGCCGAAGGAACTGATAGCTCAAATTCAATTGCAGCAACCATAAAGAGTTTTAAAGCAACGCGGGCCTGAGGTAAAATCATGAAGAAAGTCATAATAATTTTAGCATCTCTGCTTTTGGTGTCGATTGCAGGGATTTACCTGGCTGTTTCTACATCGGATTCATCATCCAATCCATCATATGATGACCGTACTTTCGACCAAATCATGGCTGACTTGGAGAATGGCTCCATGATACTGGATTTGACAATTGGTCGAAAAGCAGGAAGAGCAGAAATGCTCGGAGAAATAGAAGCGAGTTATTCTAGAGAGGACATTAGCGACTATAACAAAGTTCTGAAAAATAGATGCTATGAGTCGCGTTATAACGAGCTTAAGATAAAGTACCCAGATGCCCGTCCCTCGCCGCCAGGTGCGCTGGTGGATGAATACGGAGACTATATTGGACCGGGTGCATCATATGATAGCGACACCTTCTATCCCAATGAAACTGTGGTAACGTATCTAGTATGTGGCCTGGAAGCCGGAAGAGCAGAGGTAGTAGGACAAGTACTTGAAGCGAATTATTATGGAAATGGAACTGAAAAAATAGACGAGACCACATTTACCGGAACCATTACTCAATGTAACATAGCAATTCGAAACTATAACAAACTTCTAAAAACTCACTGCGACGAGTCTAATTACCGTTATGACGAGCTTAATATAAAAGAATTCAGAGTCGTCGAGAAGGTAAATACGACCCCACCCATAGTCTATCATGGCATCAAGAATCCATGAGCCTCAAGACAAATACATCCCCCCTGAAGTGTCACCACAAGCAAGCGGCATGATAGAGCCACAGAGAGCGCTTTCTTTTTCTCATCATTTTTTTAACAATCACGTGAAATGTTTGAAAGTATTTGGTTGAATACTTAGGATTCTTAGGATTCTTAGGATTCTTAGGATACTTAGCCTTTTGTTGTGTCGCGATTATGCTTATCCAAGATAAGCATATTATATGATCATCATCATCATCATGATGTGGTCTAGAATCGATTACTTTCGCCCCGTTTACGATTGATTTAAATAGAAGTTTGGTTATTGTGTATCATATGGCCAAAGAGGATTTATTGGTCTGGCCGGTGCATTTCCAAGCAACCGAGAAGCAGAGGACGATTTTAGAAAACTTTGCACGCGACAATCGAATGTCTTTAGCGAACGCGGGGCGCACGTTGTTAGGAGAGGCAATGCAAGCCAGAGGAATATGTTAAAGAAAATTGTAAGGTGCCCATCGTTACCAGCGACGGGCGGTACAAACGACGACTCCAGACTCCTAACCACAAGAGCAAAGAGGTCAAGATGTATTCTCAATCAATTCTATATAAATACTTCCGCCAAAAGCCTAAGCCGATAGCAGACGGCGTGAGGGGTTGAATATGGCGAGTGCAACGAGGCAGGAGAGACTCACTGAGTTCTCCTGCAATCAACAGCTCGTCAAAGCTGCAGAAGCGATCATAGAATCTGGGAGCTGCGCAGTCTCAAAGCCCATCCGTGCGGGAATGACTACATCAACCGTCATGGCCTGTGAGCGGCGGGGCTGGCCTCTCCTGATGCTCGCCCCCACAAGGCGAATTCTGCAAGAGACAGTTGAAAAGGCAGCGAGCGACGCGGTGCGGATTCCAGGGAACAGCGAGTGTCCCTTAATCGAGCCGGATCTCAAGAAGAATCCTATCTTAAGGCAATTGCCCTTGACCCTGCCCGATTGCCAGAAATGCAATGAATCTGGATGGTGCGAGGTCCTGGCGATCCTGCGAGCAAAGGACCCCAAAGTCATGGGGCTGACGTATGCGAAAATAGAAGCCCTAATGCTGAGTCATGGGAAGATGGCAAAGGAGATCCTGACAAAGATCTCCAGGGCCGAAGTCGTCATGCCGGATGAGGCTCATGTTCTCTCCCTGCCTTCGGCTGTGAGTGTAAGGGCGTTTGCGTCACTGAAGATTCCCGCAAAATACACGGCATTGGAGCGAGTGTATCAGAGGTGGCTGGACTTCTGCCAGAGCCATATTCAGGAAATCCAGGAACTCATGGTGCGAGCCGAGGAAGGCCATGCTTCACAACACCTCTCAAAGAGCCTATCCAACTTTAAAAAGTTGGAATGGAAGGATCTCAAGAAGGTATGGGCGCAACTCCGAAAACTGGCCGTAGCTCACGATTTGCCTGAAGACGATATTCTAACCCTCAGGGATATAATCACCATATTAAGCACCGTCCAAATATCAATTGGCTACATCAGCGAAGATGAGGGCGAGAGCGGCGGGGTATATGTCTCTGCAGGCCAGGTACGTCAATGGAGAGCACTGAACGAGTTCTTGACCAGATATGTAGACCATGCAAGGATTCTGTTTGTCTCAGGGACACTCTTTGAGCCCCGTCTCGGCTACTTCTCCGAGCTGGCCGGAAAAGAGGTCCAGCGCACAATATTTCCAGATCTACGAGGCGCTACAAAGAAGCTAACCCTTATCCCTGATAGCTGGAAGCTGAATTCTAGGAATTTCTCTGAAAAGCTTCCTAACATCTTGCAGACCATCAAGGCCATTGCCGAACGCGAAAAGCAGCCTATCTATCTGTTAGCGCCAAACGATCGCAAGGCCAGGATATTAACGCAGGAGATCGGCAATCTCGGAATTAGGGACATTTTCGTAGACTACTACAGGAGCGATCATAGTCTAGGGGTTGAACGATCAGAGAGGATCTGCATCACGGTAGGCATGGCTGAGATTCCCGCCAATGCTTGCGATGCACTGGCATGGGGTAAAGACAATGAGGAGAAATGGATCTACTCACGGGCATTAAGGTTGCAGGCGGTACATTCTGCAACCTGGCAGGCAGTCAACAGGGTAAGGGACCCCGAGGGTATTGTTGAATCAAAGATCTATTTTGTAGGGTGCCGATTAGATCAGATACGGCAAACCGCAAAATGGGGGATAGACCGCACGCTTAGACTGAAGGAAATCAAGAAGACCATGAGCAGCAAGGGTGAGACCATCAAGACGCCTCAGTTCGAAGTTCAAGTAAGTCAGGAGATTGAGGTTCCTAGGATATACGGCGAGGAAAAGAACGCCACAAACTCTGAGAGACGATATGTTAAGGACTGCATTGAACGAGTCGAGTTATATAATGATAATTCTATAAATTCTGAAAACCACTGCATTTCCTCTACTAACCTATATAGAGAGAATGCAGTGAAACTTAGAATTTATAATTTTCAGAGTAATAAAAAAGAACTTGAATCTACTTCGACCCTGCTCTATTCCATGTTCGTTAATCGGACAGATTGCCATGCTCAACAATATCAGAGCCACGTATCCGGTGAATGGGAATATCTTAAGGTGCTTTCTCCATTGACCGAAGATAAGATCAAGCGGCATGTAAAGGGAGAGATCACTTTTGGGACTTACGAGATATCGCTTGATGATACTGTTACCTGGTGCGTTGATGACTTCGATTCTCATAACGGTGAAACCGACACGCGAGAGAAAGTTAACAAAGTTGCTGGAGTCTTGAGAGACAACAGCATCCCGTTTTTGCTGGAAGCTTCGGGTAGCATAGATTCCTATCATATCTGGATTTTCCTTAGTAGAACCAGCACCTATAATGCGTATCGCTTCATCAGACAAATCAACTCTGAGGCTGGCGTGAAAACTGAGTGTTGGCCTAAGCAAAAGAGTCTGAAGGACAAGAATGGCAAGTACGGCAACTTGGTGAAGCTTCCAGTCTGCTATCACAATAAGAGCAAGAGCCGATCTGCCTTCCTAGATGCTGACACTTTCGAACCTCTGGAAGGTCCTATACCTCATCCTGGACTTGTTCACCTTCTGGAGATCCCGGACCTCTCTGAGTCCAGCTCTGAAGGAATGCCTAGGGTATCCATCCGTTATGAAACCAAGAGAAAGACATGCTCAAGCAATGCCCTTGATTACTGTATGCAGAGGGCCTTGGAAGATAAGATCCCCCTGGAAGGCTCTGAAGGTCACTACCTTAGGCTGGCGATTGCTGTAAAAGCTCAGCCTATTGGACTGACTGCAGAAGCTACAGCTCGGCTATTCCAAAATCAAAGAGACTATGATCATGATTTCAGCCTGAGAAAAGTGCTGGAAACATGGAGCTATGAATATTCAGCCTGGTCCTGTGAGACCCTTCGGGATAAGTGCGGAAAGCTGGTCAACCCTTACTGCCAGAGCTGCCCATTCAATCGAACAACTGGGGAGAAGGTAGCAGCCTGATCTCCTCTCCTGTTTTCCTATATAGGAAAACATCCCTTTCTTTTTGTCCTTAAAGGATACATTTATATACTTTCGATTCAATATATGAATCCATCTATGAAGAGATGTGCGGTTTGTGGTCATAAAAAGAGAGCTGAAATCGAGGCAGATGTTATCAGAGGAGTAACCTACTCCGCTATATCCCGCCAGTATGGGGTAAAAGTGGACTGCCTGAAAGACCATAAGCGATTCGGCCACATTCCAACTGATGCTATCAAGGCGGCCCAGGAAGAGAAGCACAGTCTTGATGTAAACGAGCTGTTGGCGGAATGTCTGGAGATCAGCCTTGGCAGTGCCAGAGAGGCCAGGGCGGCTAAAGCCTATGGTGCAATCGGCTCAATTATGGCCGGTCCCTACAAGGCGGCTCAGGTCTTATCCGGGGCCTCTCCTGGCAATGAGGAATCAGGATTGGCGGCAATGAGAAAAGAACTCAAGGAGCGGCGAG
>Ga0209340_1002126_pt1 | contig 12115 bp, 10 predicted proteins | sample EPASupsiteSAE323_FD_187266 | JGI IMG/M metagenome (GOLD analysis project Ga0209340, IMG submission 187266) | Bioremediated contaminated groundwater from EPA Superfund site, New Mexico - Sample SAE3-23 (SPAdes) (version 2) | ecosystem: Environmental > Aquatic > Deep subsurface > Groundwater >... | reverse complement strand
TTTTAGCGAAGACAAATATAAGAATTAATGAATAGGAGCCAACTTGTTACAATTTTTTCCAGCAGGGTCGGTTTGGTATAAATTACACATTGCCAAAGAGTTACTAAAAACAAAGAGATATTATATCTCTTTGTTTTTAGCATATCGTTAGTTATCAGCTATATAAAGTATGCTTTTTCAATAAAAAAAGTTACTTTTAATTATTATTTGCCCCGATACAATATTTAATCTTAAAATTTAAACGATGAACAAGTTTCGTTTTTTCAGTAACATACTGCTCATTGTGGCAGTAGTTCTGGCCGTAACGGCATGTAAAAATACTTCTGACAGTAACAAGCTGACCGTAAATTACGAGAAGTATGTTATGCCAAATGGCTTGCAGGTGATACTGCACACCGACCATTCCGATCCGGTGATATCATACACCATCATGTATCATGTTGGTTCCAGCAGAGAGGTTCCCGGGAAAACCGGTTTTGCCCATCTTTTCGAACATTTGCTTTTCGGAGGTTCGGAAAATGTACCAACAGGAACTTTTGACAAGATTATTGAGGGCGTGGGAGGGTCAAATAACGGATTTACATCAAGGGATGTTACAACTTACTTTGAATCTTTCCCAAAGAATGCTCTTGAAAAAGTATTATGGCTCGAATCCGATCGTATGGGATTTTTCATAAACTCTGTTACCCAGCGCTCGCTTGCAATTCAGCAGAATGTAGTTCAGAATGAAAAAAGACAGGGAGAAGACAACTCTCCGTATGGCTTTACAGACTATGTAATAAACAAGAATCTTTATCCTGCAGGTCACCCGTACAGCTGGGAGGTAATAGGAGAAATGGAAGACCTTAAAGGTGCCACCTTAAACGACGTAAAGAGTTATTATGATAATTTCTATGGGCCAAATAATGCGACTCTTGTTCTTGCAGGCGATTTTAATCCCGATTCTGTAAAAGTTTTGATTAATAAATATTTCGGTGAGATTAAGTCTCACGGGGAAGTGGCAAAACGTACTGCAATGCCGGCTTCTCTGGACAAAACAGTAAAATTGTTTCACGAAGACAATTTCGCCAATGTGCCGGAAATAAATATGGTATGGCCCGCTACTGCAGCTTATACCAAGGATGCATACGCACTTGATTTCCTTGCAAAAATTCTTGCCGATGGAAAGAAAGCGCCTCTGTATAAAGTGTTGGTAAAAGAGAAACAACTTACATCAAGAACGTCGGCCTATAACAATCCTGGCGAACTGACAGGCGAATTTGCAATTTCAATAAGAGCCAACGAAGGCAAGTCTCTCAATGAAATTGAAGATGCCGTTTCCGAAGCTTTCCTGCGTTTCGAGAAAGAGGGAATCACAGAAAATGACATAGAGAGAGTTAAGGCTTCCAGCGAAAAGAATTTCTACGAGGGAATTACAAGTGTTTTGAGCAAGTCGCTTCAGCTGGCATTCTATAATACTTTCCTCAACGACCCGGGATATATTGAAAAGGACATTGAAAACATTAAAGCGGTAACACTTAACGATGTTAAAGCGGTATATGAAAAGTACATTAAAGGAAAACCTCATGTTGTCACAAGCTTTGTTCCCAAGGGCAAGCCTGAGATGATTGCAGAAAACTCTGTTCCAGCAGGTGTGAAAGAAGAGAATATATCAGAAGCCAGTCAGGTAGAGATAGCTAAGGCCGGAGATGAGAAAATAACAAAGACCGCATCTTCTATGGACAGGACTGTTGAGCCGGCTATTGGAAAAGATCCGGATGTGAATGTTCCTGAAATCTGGAAAGCAAAACTTGCAAACGGCATTGAAGTTTATGGAATTCAGAATAAGGAACTGCCTCTTGTGGATATCAGCTTTGTAATCAATGGCGGGATTTCGCAGGATAATATTCTGTTGCCGGGAGTTACCGGAATGGTTGCAAGTGTACTTCCTCAGGGAACAAAAAACAGGACTCCGGAGGAACTGGAAGAGCAAATCGAACTTCTTGGTTCAAATATCAGAATGTATGCAGACAGAGAAGAGATATCGATGTATGCGGGTACTCTTTCCAGAAATTTTGAAAAAACTCTCTCTCTCATGAAGGAGATGCTTCTGGAACCAAGATGGGACTCAACTGAGTTCGCAATGGCTCAATCCCGGACAAAAAACAGGATAATTCAGTCACAGGCGCAGCCAAGGAGCGTTGCCAATGATTTATTCTTTAAATTACTGTACGGAACAGATAATATTTTTGGATTTAATACTTTAGGAACCAAAGAATCGCTGGATAAGATTAAACTGGACGACCTTAAGGCATTTTATGAAAAGAACTTCTCGCCATCTGTTACAAAAATCCAGGTTGTCGGCAATGTGTCAAAAGAGCAGGTTCTTAAAGCTCTTGAGCCTCTTGAAAAAGAATGGAAGGCAAAAGAGGTGGCTTTCAACAGCTACCCTGTGCCTGCAGGTCCGGAGAAGTCGGTAATTTATTTTGTAGATATCCCGGGTTCGCGCCAATCCGTTATATACATAGGCAACCTTGCTCTTTCAAGAGATAATCCCGATTATGTTAAGGCAGATTTTGTAAACTACAGGCTTGGCGGTGCGTTTACAAGTATCTTTAATCAGATTCTCCGTGAAGAAAAAGGATTTACTTACGGTGCTTCAAGCTACTTTATGGAACAGAAAATTATCGCACCGTTTATTGCTGCAACAAGCGTTCGTTCCGATGCTACCTTTGAAACCCTAAAGATTTTTAAGGAGGAGATGGAAAAATACCGGAACGGCGTATCTCAGGAAGACCTTCAGTTTATTAAAAACTGTATGCTCCGTTCCAATGCTTTGCGCTTCGAGACAAACGGCTCACTGGCCGGTATGTTGTTTACGATGAGCAAATACGGCTTTCCGGAAGATTATATAAAGAAAGAGGGAGAAATTATAAAGAACATTACCATTGAAGAGCACAAGGCAATCACAAACAAATACATCGTTCCCGACAAAATGTATTATGTAGTGGTTGGAGATGCTGCAACACAAATGAAGCAACTGGAAAAGATTGGGTTTGGGAAACCGATTCTGGTGAAATAAGCTTTCCGGCGGCGAGTTGTTTTTCTTCTCTGTCATTTGCTCGCTGCCCTCTAATTATTTCGGGCTTGTGCGTCCTCAGTCTCTTCGTTCCCTCCGGCCGAATCGCCCTCATCAATTAGTGGGCATGTGAATTCAATGCATTGGTGATTTACAACTCGCCGCCGAAAGACAGTAAGCACCACTAAATCAGCGTTATGCAATAAAGCGCAGACATCATGTCTGCGCTTTATTAGCATATATTTGACAATGTGGGAATTAAAAAGATATGGTGCGGCTGCGCCGCGATTTATGAACCATGCGGCCAGCAAACCTTTCGGCTAAAATTATTCGATTAACAAATTCGTAATAAACATATTGCTAAGAACAAAAAGATTGTATTTCTTTTTGTTCTTAGCAACCGTTTATGGATAGAACATTTAAATATTTGACCTCCGAATCTCTCTCTTATTCCAGAAGAAATATAAGACAGAGAGTAGAAGTGCTATCGCCCCGGGGATTGCAAGCACTTCTCCAAGCGGAAAAACTTCCGAATTCCAGCAAAGGATAAGTACTATTGTTTGCGATAAACTGTGGATTATACCAATAAGAGACGAATAAAAGATTCTCCTTCTGTTACCGCTATAGGTAGCACTTACAAAAAAGAGCCACCATGGCCATGTTATAAAAAATAAAGACGTAGCAATATGTTTTGGGAAATCGGAGTTATTCTCCATTTTTATATTACGAATTGCCAAATATTCAATGGCAAAGTATATAAGAATTATAAGAAAAGCAATCATAGCATTTTATTTTTTGGAGTAAGTAAAGTTATCACATATAATTCTGATTTCAAAACCATTAACTTAAATTCAGTAATTTGCATACAAAACGCAGAAAGAATACAATCTATTTACGGGCAATCAATCTAGATTATAAGAGAATGTTTTGATCCGCCTTAGGACATACAACATGCGGAACTAGCAGGAATTCCCGCCGAAGGCGTAGACCTGCGACGCAGGAGCACCTAACTTGTCTCCACTGGGAAGAGATAATTTGCCAATGCGGGCTACGATTTTAGTCATCCTGTTTCAGGACGGAGCGGCGGAATTTACTAACTTAAGTCACAAATAATCTAATAGTTACTCAGAACAAAGAGACATTATGTCTCTTTGTTCTGAGTAACTGCTTGATATCATATGTGTTAGACCTCCAGGGAAACAAGCTCTCCAACGGGACGAAAAAAGAGGCCGGCTAAAATCATTTTAGCCGGCCTCTTAAGATTATAGGTTCAGATATTATTCTCTGAATTTTGCAAATTCGATATCCTTCTCAGAACGGGTTTTAAGAGCTTCGCTATCATAAACTCGCTTAAGTTGTTTTGCAACTTCGCTCATGTTACCCTGGCGGGCGGCAATGATTGCTCTCATATATGCTCCGTGAGGGCAGTCGTGAGTTATAAGCGGAAGCGCTTTGTCTAACTTGTTTGTAAGGATGTATGCAAGACCTTCGTTTGAGTCGCCTGTTCCGGCAAGTTTTGCAACTGCGTCATTATAACGTCCGTTAAGGATGTCAAGAATAGCAGAGTTTTGCCTGGCAACTTGCAGATCCGATTTTGCAAACATATCGCCTGCCAGTTTGTAGTTCTTCTCGCGAAGAGCAATTACACCGGCATTGTTATAATAGAATTTGCTTGTTTTGTTGGTAACCTTTGCAATAGAAGCCTTTGCTTCGGCAAGCTTGCCGTTTTCAAGATATGTTGCAGTAAGATTATTGTAGGCACGGTCGCAATTGAATTTCTCGCCTGCTTTTGTGTAAATCTTAACTTTTGAATCGAAATCGTTTACAAGAGTTGCGGCATAAAGAAGAGACTCAATATCCATTATCTCGATATTTGATTTTGTAAGCTCAACAAGTTCCTGATCGTTGAAGTTTGTGTAATCGATATTGGCAATGAACCTGGCTCTGCGAAGTTCAGGAAGGATTTTGTCCGAAAGGGTTTTAAATACCTTAGACATATTTTTGATTTCCCTTTCACGAACGATAGGGTCACTATACATAGAAAGTACACGGAGAATAAGCTCCTTGTCCTGAATTGAAGATCCGGCAACCAGCTCCTGGAAACCTTCCCAGTCTTCGGCTACTGTTTTAACATCTACGGTTCCGTCAACGGGATTGTTTTTAGTCATTTTGTCAAATGCTTTTTTAGCACTTTCACTTCTTTTATCCGAAAGCTTGTTGTTGAGAGCTTCAGGACCATCCGGAGATGCATAAGCTACAATTTGAGTATTTGTGATTTCTCTCTTCTCGTCTTTTTTGATGTCGGCAAGGAATTTTTCGAAATCTTTAATCTCTTGTTTGCTGAGCTCTTTTGTACGAACATCCGAGCTGTTTATCTTATAAAGAATTTGTGTCTCTTTCTTTTCTGTAAGAACCTTCTTGTAATTATCGGTTGCAAGAGCGGTAAGACCTGTCTGATGTACGAGCTTGTATGTAATGTTAGCTCCGTCGGCTACCTTAAATGGTGCAGGGAAGTCAATCTTTTTAAGCTTATTCCATACAGAAATTCTAAGCTCAAGACGCGATTTTTCCATTCCGGGAACATAGGCAAATTTAATTGTGTTGCTGGCTTTGCCGCCCATTGCAGGGATAACGGTAAAGTTGTCAGTAACCTTTTCTCCCTGAAGTTTAAATGTAGGGGCAGCTTGTTCTCCACCTTCATATACCAGTACGGGAACAACTTCCAGGATTGCCTTTGGATGAAAATAACCCTCGGGGAAAGTAATTGAGTAAGATGCTGTAATTTCGTCAGCTACAACCTCCAGTACTTTTGGGTTGCCATCTACGCCGATGAGCATAGCTTCTTTTGCCATTTTAGACGGGTTACTGCAGGAAACCATTGCAAAACCCAATACAGCAAGAGAAAAAAGTTTAAAAAAGTTCTTTTTCATTATTGATCTGTTTTGTTATTAAATTCATTTCGGAATCAACAAAGATAATTATATTTTGTCTATTTTTGCACTTATGGATTTGAGAATATTAAAACAGAGGTTCGATATCATAGGGGTTAACCCGTCTCTTGACAGGGCCCTTGAGATCGCCGTTCAGGTTGCCGGAACGGATCTTTCTGTTCTTATAACCGGGGAGAGCGGTGTGGGAAAAGAGGTTATTCCTCAGATAATCCACACCAACAGTCCAAGAAAACACAAAAAATATATTGCAGTAAACTGTGGCGCAATCCCGGAAGGAACGATAGATTCCGAACTGTTCGGGCACGAAAAAGGTGCATTTACCGGTGCGGTTGAAACAAGAAAAGGCTATTTTGAGGTTGCAAATGAAGGTACGCTCTTCCTTGACGAAGTTGCGGAACTTCCTTTGTCTACTCAGGTGAGGTTGCTTAGGGTTATTCAAACCGGCGAGTTCATTAAGGTGGGCTCGTCAAAAGTGGAAAAGACAGATGTGAGGGTAGTTGCCGCAACAAATAAAAACCTTCTGAAAGCAATAGAACTCGGGAAATTCCGGGAAGACTTATACTACAGGCTTAATACCGTTCCAATTACAATACCTTCGCTAAGGGAGAGAAGAGAAGACATACATACGCTTTTCAGAAAATTTGCCTCCGACTTTGCCGAGAGGTACAAGATGCCTTCAATAAAGCTAAACGAACAGGCCAGGATATTACTTGAAGCATACAGGTGGCCGGGCAATATCCGCCAGCTTAAGAGTCTTGCAGAGCAAATTTCCGTTATTGAACACAACAGAGAAATTAGTGCAGAGGTTATTAAAAAGTATCTGCCTGCGGACGGTCCGGAATACCTTCCTGTAAAGACAGAGGGTCATGGTACGGACTATCTTACGGACAGAGATATAATCTTTAAAATTCTTTATCAGCTCAGACACGAAGTGGAAGAGCTTAAATCCGGTCTAGCAAAGAAGGACACAGGAGAAACAGCCCCGGTTGCAACACCTCGTTTTGCACCCGGCCGTGAGATAAACAGGAATATTTCTGATAGCGCAGCTGTTGTGGATTATGAGGAGGATTCGGCAGTAGAGGGAACAGAAACGGAAGACCAGGATATCTCCCTGTCAATACAGGATGTGAGTGCAGAATTAATAAAAAAGGCCCTTGAGAAACACGGAGGAAAGCGGAAGCTTGCTGCCGCGGAGCTTGGAATCTCCGAACGTACTCTCTACCGGAAAATCAAGGATCTCAATTTGGATTTATGAGAAATATAATACTTTTACTGTTTGCAGCTCTTGTTCTTAACTCCTGCAAGGTTTCATACACGTTTTCCGGCACCTCAATAAAGGAAGACGTGAAATCTGTAATGGTTGCAAAGATAGATAACAAGGCCATGAGGATAAATCCGGCACTAAGCAATCAGCTTACGGAGGCCATCAAAGACAAATACAGAAAACTCACAAAGCTTTCGGTTGAGCCCAACGACGGAGACCTTATTGTCGAAGGCGAGATTACTTCGTACGAAACAACGTCCCTTGCCGTAACAGCAAATGAAGTAGCTTCGATAAACCGGCTGACTGTAACAGTCAAGATAAGGTTTACAAACAAAAAATATCCCAAAGAGGATTTTGAACGCTCCTTTGCCGAATATGAAGATTATCCGTCTACTTCAACTCTGGATCAGGTTGAGGCAGGTCTGATTGATTCTATAATTGAAAAAATGACAGAGTCTATTTTTAATGCAACCGTAGCAAACTGGTAAAATGAAAGACATTGACCTTTCAGCAATAGAACAGACAATTGAGAAGTATCCATGGTACTCTCATGCGCACCTTGAACTTTTCAAAGGGCTTTCGGAGCTGGGAGAAGAGCAGAGGGATGCATACCTTAATAAGGCCGCTGCATATCTCTATTCCCGCAGCAGGCTCTACGACATTGCATTTCCTGCTGTACCCAAAAAGAGTGTCTTTAAATTTGAGAGAGGAGTTGCCTTTCGGGAAGAAGACGATAACCTGCAAATTGATGAAAAACCATCAGATGAATTAAATCGCATTGATGATTTACAGGATTCTCCCGCAAAAGATGATGCGGAGAGTTTTTCAGTTGCAGATGAAAACGACTTTGAATTTATTTTTGACATTGATGACTCGAAAGAGCAGCCGCACAAAGTAATAATTGCAGGTGGAGATTATTTCTCCAGAAATGATTTTGAGACAATTGAACTGGACAGTGAGATGCCGCTGGACAGATTTATTGTAGAAAAGCCATCCCTCCTCCGCGCTTCAATAACATCAAGAGAGTGTCCGGTGACGTTTGATCCGGCAGAAATAGATGCATCGGAACTTTTTGACGATTCGGGCTTTTATACCGAAACGCTTGCTAAAATATATACCAGTCAAGGGTTTTACAAAAGAGCATTAGATGTTTATGCAAAACTTATTTTGTTATATCCGGAAAAAAGTGCTTACTTTGCGACCCTTGTTAAAGAGTTAAAGACCAAACACAACACATAATTAATATGTATATCGCAATATCCATTCTCATTGTAATTGCAAGTATTTTACTGACAATAGTAGTATTAGTGCAAAATTCGAAGGGTGGCGGACTCGCTGCTAACTTCGCATCCGGCAATCAGACTTTCGGCGTTCGTCAGACAGCTGACTTCCTTGAAAAGGCTACATGGACTCTGGCCATAACAATAATTGTTCTTTGCGTTTTGGCAACATCTTTTGTTTCTACTGGCAACACTATGAAACAAAATTCTATTCAGGAAAGGATTGAAAAGACTGCACCTGTTCAGGGACAACCGGAATTTCCAACCACAACTCCTGCTCAAACTACAGCCGCTCCTGCTCAGACAACTCCGGCTCCTGCCCAGACAACAACTCAACAAGGGGCAAAAACAACACCTCAGCAGGCCGCTCCGGTAACTTCCAAACAAGAAACAAAAAAATAATTTAAAAATTATTTAGCAATATATCAGCTCGTTACGAAAGTAACGGGCTTTTTTTGTGAAAATATTTACTACTATGTGATACAAGGTATAAATATTTATACATATATTTGCAATACCAAATTCTAAACAATATTAAGTATTTTTAAAATGAAAAAAGTTGTAAATGTAGGTATAGGCGGAAGAACATTCGTAATTGATGAAGATGCCTATCAAAAACTGGATCAGTACCTGGTAAGGTTCAGGGAGAAAACCGGTCTCGGTTTCGAAACCGGAGACATTATGGACGATCTCGAACAGAGAATCGCCGAGCTATTCACGGAAGCTCTTGGCAGCAGGGGCGATGTGGTTAATATTACAATTGTAAACAAAATCATTTCACAATTGGGAATGCCGGACGGCGGAACAATGGACGAAAACTTCACTTCGGCCGGGGCAGCATCTGCAGAGGCAAATACGCAACCTCTTGCTAAGAAACTTTTCAGAGATCCGGATAATAAAATAATCGGGGGCGTTTGCAGCGGGTTTGCACTCTACCTCAATCTGGACGTTACTTTAATGAGAATAATATTTATACTTACATTATTTATGGGAGGTATTGGTTTTTGGGCATATATCATATTCTGGATTATAGCCCCTGCTGCATATACTGCAGCACAAAAATGCGAAATGAGAGGTATTCCGGTAACAGCAGAGAACCTCAGGAAGTTTTCAACGATTAAATAGAAACAGCCATGACAGATATTAATACAGATAATGTAAAATCACAAATGCGCAAGGGTGTTCTTGAGTATTGCATACTGAGCATACTCAACAACAACGACGCATACGCTTCTTCCCTCATTGAGGAGTTGAAGAATGCAAAAATGATAGTGGTCGAGGGTACACTTTATCCCCTTTTAACCAGACAGAAAAACCAGGGTCTCTTGAGCTACCGCTGGGAGGAGTCTCCACAGGGGCCGCCAAGAAAGTACTATTCAATTACAGACAAAGGAAAGGAACTGCTTGCCGAAATGGACAGTGCCTGGAAAGAGCTTGTACAAACAATCGATCTGATTAGAAATAATAAGTTATAATAATATGAAAAAGGTTGTTAAAGTAAGTATTGGCAACATCGCCTTCACAATTGAAGAGGATGGGTATCTGGTTCTTAAGGGTTATCTGGAAGAACTGAACGACCATTACAGGGCAAAACAAAACGGCAATGAAATAATCGAAGGCATCGAAGAGAGAATGTCTGAGCTTTTTATTGAAAAAGCAGGCAAAGATGCAATGGTTACATTACCGGTTGTCAAAGAGGTAATTGGTATTTTAGGAAGACCGGACGATATAGATCAGGAGGCCGATTCGGCAACCGGATCGTACTCTTCGGCATCTGCTCAGCAGAGTTCGGCTCCAAAGAGAGTCTACAGGGATCCGGATCATAAAATGATTGGCGGAGTATGCTCGGGGCTGGCTTCGTATTTCAATATCGACATTGCCATCGTGCGTATAATTTTCCTTGTATTGCTGTTCTTCTCGGCAATTCCCCATCTGTTCATACCTCCTTTCGTAAATCTCCACTTCTTTGGCGGTTCGTTTATAACAATAGTCTATATTATTTTATGGATTGCCATACCTGAAGCGAAAACAATGGAGCAAAAATTTGCAATGCGCGGTCAAAAACCGGATTTGTCAAATATCCAGCGAAATGTAGAAAACGGAATGAATAATATGGGACGAAACATCAGAAGTGCCGGGAGAAATTCAGCTCCCGTATTAAATGATTTTTTCAGGGTAATTGTAAAAATAATAGCGATATTCTTTATCATATTTTCGGTATCGGGAATACTTATGCTATCCTTCATGTTCCTTGGAGCAGAAATATTTAAGGGCTTTATTCCTCTGGATATTCTTGACTATGTACAACTTGGAATCAACAGTACTATCTGGCTTAAAATATCGGCACTCGCATTCTTCTTTCTTCCTCTCATTGGTATGCTGTATGGAGGTATTCAGATGCTGTTTGATTTTAAAAAATCAAAATTCCGCCCTGGTTTAATTATAGTTATACTTTGGATTATTTCAGGTTTTGCTGCTGCAACACTATCGGTTAAGGCTGCCAGACCATACTTCCAGCAGGGCCGCGAGGTTTCAGACGTTCCTATGCTTAGCAAAAGCGATACTATATATATAAAACTTGCTTCTGCAACAGCAATGCCTCAAACCAAGGTAATGATGGAAGGAGACGAATCGGATATGACTCTTTTCTGGGTGGACGAAAGCGGAGCCGACAGGAAATTCGTGGCTTTCCCAAAAGTGAGAATTGTAAGACAGAGTGGCGATGAAGCAAGGTCCCTCAATTTGAGAACCCAGGCTTTTGCATATACAAGCGGAGAGGCTATGATTAAGGCACAAAAAAATCTGCCTGCTTTTGAGCTGACAGATTCTCTTTTAACAATTCACCCCGATGTGTATAATAAAACCAACAAATGGGATGGAACCAATAAAACGATTGCGCTTTATATTCCGGACAGTGTAAAGGTTATTGTTCAGGAGCCTCTGAAATTTGCCTTTGACACCAACATGCGCATACACAGCGGATGGGACTGGTGCTGGGGCAATGAAGACGACTGGAACATGAACCACAGGCGGAACTGGAACTGGAACCGTGGGTGGTACCACGACTCGGATAATGATTAACCTTTGATTACCCCAAGCTCTTTGCCAACTTTTATAAATGCGGCAACAGCTTTATCAAGATGTTCAGGCTCGTGACCGGCGCTTATTTGAACCCGGATCCGGGCCTGATCTTTTGGCACCACAGGGAAATAGAATCCTGTAACATAAATTCCCTCTTCCAGCATTTTTGCTGCAAACTCCTGCGAAAGTTTTGCATCATAGAGCATAACTGCGCAAATAGCCGACTGTGTTGGCTTTATGTCAAACCCGGCAGCTAACATTTTCTTTGTGAAATATGCTGTATTGGCATGAAGTTTATCCTGAAGCTCATTGGTCTTTGACATCATATCAAACATTGCAATCCCCGATGCTGCAACCATTGGCGGGATAGAATTGGAGAACAGGTATGGCCTTGATCTCTGGCGAAGCATGGCAATAATCTCTTTTTTACCGGTTGTAAATCCTCCGATTGCTCCTCCAAATGCTTTACCAAGTGTACCGG
>Ga0209340_1002125_pt1 | contig 12118 bp, 16 predicted proteins | sample EPASupsiteSAE323_FD_187266 | JGI IMG/M metagenome (GOLD analysis project Ga0209340, IMG submission 187266) | Bioremediated contaminated groundwater from EPA Superfund site, New Mexico - Sample SAE3-23 (SPAdes) (version 2) | ecosystem: Environmental > Aquatic > Deep subsurface > Groundwater >... | reverse complement strand
CCATAGTCGGTCATATCAGAAAAAATAATAGGGGTATCTCGCTGGGCGATGGTGTAGTCAGTTTTAATAAAAACATTGGAAATCCAATTCCAAAATCTAGTCCATAAACTTTCTTCTGGGGTGGTGGTTGTGGTGGTAGTGGTTTGATTATCGGTAGTGATAGTAGTGACGGATTGGGCAAAAGCGGAGATGGGTTGGAAAAAGGGAATAATTAAAAACAGTAAAACGATTAAAAGTCGTTTCATTAACCAGGAATATTAAATTCAGTAACATTATTAATACCGGTAAAATCGCCGATGAATTTGATAATTAAAAAAGAAATAATAACACCGACGAGTCCAATAATAGATAAGGTGAGAGTAGAGGTGGCTTTGGCAGTTTTTTTTGGGTCACCACCAGAAGTTAGATAACTGAAGCCGCCGCGAATAAACATAATAAAAAAGACAAGACCGGCAAAATAGACGATAACTTGGGCAATATTAGCAAAGAGAATATTAAGATCTTGAATTTTGGCTGGAGTGTTTCCGCTAGAATCGCTCCAGTTGGCGGCAAAGATGGGAGAAGGAAAAAATATTTTAGTAAGTAAATTCATTGAATGATTATAACAAAAAACCCGCCTGATCGGCGGGTTTTGAGTTATAAATAGAATTATTGGAACGAAGGAATAGTGATTGTTCCAAGAAGTTCGATGCCGAAAAGCGAACCGATAAGTTTCATGATGGCCCAAGCAGCGAAGACGATAACTAAACCAATAAGAGCATTAGTAATTTGAGCACGGGCAGCAGCAACTTTCTTTTCGTCACCACCGGAAGTGATCCATTTAAGACCACCAATGACGAGAATGAAGAAGAAAATGAGAGAAACGATAATTAAGACTAAACTGATGGCACCGGAAACCATACCATTAACGGTCAAGTTTTCAAGATTAGTAAAACTAGTGCTTTTGCCTTTTAAAACCAGAGTATTATCGGCGGCATAAATTGGAGCAGCGATGGCAGCGAATTGAATTTTATTTTTGATTTCTTTGATCATTTTTTGATTTTTAATAACTATTAACTAATTTTACCAATAAATTTTAAATATTAAAGGGATGGCCAAATAATGGTTAAACTGTCTAGGCCGGTGATGCCAAAAATGTGCCCGACAATTTTGAGTAGGGCAAAAATGGAAAAAATAATAGCAATACCAATGAAGGCGTAGATAAGACTGTGTTGAGCCTCTTCGTATTTTTTAGGATCTCCTTGGGAGGAAATCATTTTATAACCGGAGAGAACAATGTGATAAATAAAATAAATTAAACCAAAAATAAAAAAGATAGAAAAGACGGTTTGAATGACACCATTCATGTAATTAGTGGGATTACTGCTAATATTAGAACTGTTTTTTAAAACGGGATTAGTGATAGCCATATTAGATTGGTTGAAAAACGGTTGATAAATCGAAAATATTGTTCATGCCGAGCAAACTGGCAATTAAAGCACCAAGTCCGTAGGCAATAATAATAATAACTAGACCGATAACATTAGTAGTTAATCTTTTTTTACTGGTTTGGAATTCTTTGGGATCACCTTGAGAGGCGATTAGGGAAAAACCGGCAAGAATTATTTGAATGGTGAAATAAACGACGCCAACGATGGTCAGAATGCCGATAATAGAACTAATGATTTTTTCAAGAGCAGAAACAGGGCTACTGCCAGGTTGAATGCCGGGACCAGTGAGAGTGTAGGCTAATAATTTATTATTTAAATGGTTCATAGGGTTGGGTTGAGAATATTGATGCCGAATAAATTACCAATAACACCAGCAAGGACAAAGGCAGAAGCGACGATGGCGAAACCAACCATGCTTTGCCAAATAGTGGCCCAAGCTTGGGCAGTTTTCTTTTCATCACCACCAGCGTTGAGATATTTAAATCCAGCGATAATAATTTTGACGATAAAAAAAATACCTGCGACAGTGCCAGCAACTTTAAAAATAGCACTTAAAAAATCGAAAAAACCTTGGGGACCGTTAGCAAAAGAAGTGGGGTTAGAAATGTTTCCAAAGGTTGCCATAATTAATTATAAATTTGGATTTAAAATGTTTAATCCGGTAATAACTTCAATAATTTGGATGATGGTATAGGCTAAAAGCACAATAGCAAATCCAATTAGTGCATTGGTGATGGCGGCTTGGCCTTGGCCAGCTTTTTTAGGATCACCACTGCCTGCGTTCATTATAAAGGAAATACCGCCAAAAATCAAAAGACCAAGAAAAATAATACTGGCGACAGTAATAGAAGTCTTTAAAATAATGGAAATAAGAGAACTGGTGGTGGCGTAATTACTACCGAGGGTGCTAGAGTTTTGTCCGAGTTGAATATCTTTAAGATTAAAAGCTAGAACTGAGTTCATATTTGTTTGAATTATACTATAAAAATAGTAGTTTTTGGAGTGAAGAGATTTGTTGGTTTTTTTTGAAAAAAAGGGTGTTATAATACGCCACAAATTAGATCTTCGATCATAGATTATAGATCGTAGATTATCGTTAATTATATTAAAATAGGTAAATGAAAAAAATAGCTGCCCTACTATTTATAGTTTTTGGTTTTAATTTTCTTTTAAATGTGGAACCGGTTTTAGCCAAGGCACCTGTAATTACTCCAACAACAGTGGCGACACCAACGGCGACTTTAGTACCAACTGCAGTGCCGACAATAAATATTACTGAAGCAAAGAGTAATAAAATTAGTTATGAAGTGGGAGGTTGGAATGGTTTTAATAGTTTTAGATGGATGATAAAAACAGCAGTTGATAGGGGGGTGTCGACTAATACGGTAGTACTATTATTACTGTTACCAGTAATAGCAACTTTAGTGTCGTTTTTACATTACGTGGTGGGGTTGTCGGGTTATGGGATTTTTATGCCGACGATGATTGCGGTGGCTTTTTTATCAACAGGATTTTTTGGAGGGCTATTATTGTTTGCTTTGATTTTAGCCATTTCTCTTTTGGGTAATACAATTTTGAAAAAATTAAAAATTCATTTTTGGCCGGCTAGGGCAATTAATTTAATGTTTATTTCGGTGGCAGTGTTTGCACTGATGTTGTTGACTAGTTTTGTAAATATGATTGATATTAGTGAGATTTCGATTTTTCCAGTTTTATTTATGATATTGTTGGCAGAGGAATTTGTGAGAACACAGTTGGTTAAGAGTAAAAAGGAAGCTAAGAAGTTGATGGTGGGAACTATAGTTTTAGCGTTGGCTGGAGCAATGATTATGAGTTTGGGTTCGATTCAGAGTTTGGTTTTAAAATATCCGGAATTAATTATATTAATAGTGTTGATTTCAAATCTAGTAATTGGGAATTATTCAGGAATTAGATTGACAGAAATTACGAGATTTAAAGGGGCGATACGGGAGAAGAAGAACAAATCCCTCTAAATCTCCCTTTGACAAGGGAGACTTAATTTTTAAAATAACAATGTTTAATCTAAGAAAATATCGACAATTCTTGACTAAGAATGAGAGGAATAAAATTTATTTGAGGAAGAATAGTGCTAGTGGGAGAGCGATTGCTGATAGTAAATTTAAGACTAAAAAAATAATTTCTAAAGCTGGGGTGTCGGTGCCAAAATTGATTGCTAGATTTAAAAATGAACAAGATTTAGCAAAATTTAGATGGGAGAATTTGGAAGGAAATTTTGTGATTAAACCAGAATCAGGATATGGGGGAGAAGGAATTTTAATTATTAGAAAAAGAGGAAAATGGGCGGGTGAGTGGCAAAAAATGAATGGAGAAATTATTAGTAGTAATGATTTAAATTTGCATTGTCAGGAAATTTTGGCAGGTAAATATAGTTTACATGCGATGCCAGATAAGGTAATTGTAGAAGAGAGAATTAAAATTCATCCTTTGTTTTTGGCCTTAACTAAGGCAGGAACGCCAGATATTAGAGTGATTGTTTATAATAATGTGCCGGTGATGGCAATGTTTAGAATTCCAACAGAAAAAAGTGGTGGTAAGGCTAATTTACAGCAAGGGGCAATAGGTTTGGGAATAGATTTGGCAACAGGAATTACAACTTTTGGAGTTGAAGGGAAAGGAGAACCAATTTACCGAATATATGATTATGGTAAGAAGAAAAATAGAAAAGTGAATGGAATTAGAATTCCGTTTTGGAAAGAGGTGTTGGAGACGGCAATTAATTGCCAGAAAGCAATTCCATCTTTGGGATTTATGGGAGTGGATGTGGTTTTAGATAAAGAAAAGGGACCAATGGTGCTGGAAGTGAATGCTAGGCCAGGATTGTCGATTCAGATTTGTAATAAAGCAGGTTTGAAATTGAGAATGGAAAAAGTGGACGAAGTGACAGTAAGAAGTGTAGATCATGCAATTACTTTGGCTAAATATTTATTTGGAGAAAGCTTTTTTGAGAAGGTAGAGGAAAAGGAAAAAAGACAAACAGTGGAGCCGATTGAAATAATTAAGGTTAAAGTTCCAAAAGGTTTTAAACCAGTTTTACAGAAAAGTCCAATTATTAAACAAGGAAAGCATCGGGTGGTGAATGTGAGAGCTAAGGTGGATACAGGAGCATTTAGAAGTTCAATTGATAGAGATTTGGCCCAAAGGTTGGGATTATTGGATAAAGAAAGAATTTTATATTATCGAAATTATCGATCGAGTTTAGGTAAACATTTAGATCGGCCAGTAATTGGAATTACCTTTTGGTTAAATGGAAAAAAAGTAGTGACGGCAGTAAATGTGGCAGATAGAGGTAAATTGAGAACTAAATTTTTATTAGGAAGAAAAGATTTAGGCAATTTTTTGGTTAGTGCTAAGAAATAAAAATTATTAATTAAAAAAAATATGACAAAAATAGCAGTGTTTTTTGGAGGGAAGATAAGTCAACATTTGGTGTTAGTTAAAAAGGCGGCTAAGAAATTAGGAGTGAGTTTAGATTTAGTGTCTTATAATCGGGTTTGTTTTGATACTGAAAAAAGAGAAATTTTAATTAGGCCAAATTTGAGCGGAGAAACTAAAATCCAACAATTTGATGATTATAAAAAAGTTGATGATTATGATGTGTTGTTTTTTAGAACAACAGGAAAACATTGGGAAGAAGTTGATTTGATTATTAATAGTATTAAAAGAGATGATGTAGTAGTGGTTGATCCTTTGATAAAAGATGGAAAACCAAGTATGGCTTGTAAGGCATGGCAAATGTTGGCTTTGAAAGAAGCAGGAATAGAAGTGCCGAAAACAATTTATGGAAGTTTATGGTTTTTATATGAAAGTATGATGGTGAAAGTGACACCTTTTAATTTTCCGGTGATTTTGAAGGGTAGTGGTGGAGATAGAGGGACGAGAGTATTTAAAGCAGATAATTTGGAGGAATTAGAAAAATTGGTAAGAGATTTGAGAAAAAGTGAAACAGAGGGAGGAAAAAGATATATGTTACAAGAATTTATTCCTAATGATGGGGATTATCGAGTGTTGGTGTTGGGAGAAAAGGTGCTGGGGGTGATGAAAAGAAGTAGTCAAAGTGAGGATGAATTTAAAAACAATTATTCAGCTGGAGGAAAAGTGGAAGTGGCGGAATTGCCAGAAGAAATTAAACAATTGGCAGTTAAAGCAGCTAAGGTTTGTGGATTGGCAGTGGCGGGGGTAGACGTGGCATTTAGAGATAATGATTTAAAGGCACCGGTGATTTGGGAAGTCAATAAAGGACCTCAATTCAAGGGATTTATGCAGGCAACAGGAATTGATGTGCCAGCAGAAATGGTTAAATTTTTGGTATCATTAAAAAATGATTATGAATAAAAAAATAGTGACATTTACAATGTCTTTAAGACAAAGTCAGTTTGAAGTTGATAGATTGGAGGCTGAGGCGAAGAAATTAGGAGTAAAAGTAGACAGACCGCTTTATAGGGATTTGACTTTTAATGTGGAAAATGGAAAAGCGAAAGTTTTTATTAGAGGGGAAGAAATTAATGGAGAAAATACTTTGGGAATGTGGTTTAGGGTGGCTGGAACTAGAACGGGGAAATATACTGAGGCGAGAAACTTATCTTTAAGAATTTTGGGTGGAGAAATGTTTTGTGCTAATAAAGAGGGGTATTTACATTGGACGAGAATGGGGAAAATTGCCCAACATGGAGTGTTTTTAGAAAATGAAATACCAGTGATTCCGACTAGAATTTTTTATACTAAGGAACAAGTGTTGGAAAGTAAATTTTGGAGAGAATTTGGATGGCCGATAATTGCTAAACATGAAAGAGGATTTCAAGGAAAATCAGTAAGAAAATTTGAAAATTTTAAAGAGTTAAGAAGATTTGTGCGAAGAATTAATGAGAAAAATGTGGGAATGTTTTTGTGGCAGAAATGTTTACTAACTAGATGGGATTTAAGGATTATTGTTTTGGATGGAAAAGCAATTGGGGCGATGAAAAGGTCAGCGGTGGGAGATGAATTTAGAAGTAATTTTAGTTTAGGAGGACAGGTGGAAACTTGGGATTTATCGGAGAGTGATAAAAAAATTGCCGAAAAAGTGGCGAAAGTTTGTGGTTTAGATTATTGTGGAGTGGATATTATGAAGGATGATGAAGGAAATAGTTTTGTGTTGGAAGTGAATAGACAATGTCAGTTTCAGGGATTTGAAAAATCGACTGGAATTAATGTGGCAAAACTGGTGGTGGAGATGTTTTTAAAAAGACAGGAGAAGGCTATTTAAATTTAGTAAACTTATTGTTACAATAGGTTTACTTTTACGGGTGATTAGCTCAGTTGGTTAGAGCACCGTCCTGATAAGACGGGGGTCGGAGGTTCGAGTCCCCCATCACCCACTGAAAATATTTGACTATTGAAGTAAATTTCTTTAATCTAATTTGATGGAAGTAATTGGTATTGGAGAACTTTATTCTAAAGCTGAAGTAGTAACTAGGTCTAAGGAGCAGATTGAAAGTGATATTCAGAAGACAGAAAATCAATTGGAAATTATTAGAAGGAAAGGAGATGAAATATATAATAGTTTTTCAGAAGAGACTCAAGATGAAATAAATGACATTTGTTTAGAAATTTTTGAAAACGAAGATTTACCACCACTGGAAAAGAATAAAAAAATGGAAGAAATTTTGGTGGGATATGTTGATAGGCCAGAAGTGACTGAAGTTGTCCGTTTAATTTTTGAGGAAGACAAAACAGAAAATATTTTGATGGGTTTTCAAAACGAATATGTACCGTTTAAAGCGGAGGAATTGAAAAATTTTACTAATCAACTTAGTAGTCAAATTGACTTTAATAGAGTGATAAGCTATTTTGTAGGAACTGAAGAAGGTAGCTCGGAATTGATGATAAATTCATTTGAAGAATTTAATTTTTTAGAGGGGGTAATAGTTGCTGGTTCTAATGGAAATTTAGAAAAAAATGATTTTAAAAAACTAGATGAGGCTGAAATTTTTTTAAGAGATTGTGAGGAAAGATGGGGGGGTAAAGGTTTTTTAGGAGGAAAAAGTGATTTATTGGAGGAGGATGGAAATTTAAAAAAAATAGATTTGTTTAATAAAGTTAATAGAATTAGTAATGAATTGATTATCTCTAATAGATTATTTTTAATATATCGACCACAAGCGGTTTCCATTAATAGAGAAGAAAATATAAAATTTTTGAAAGAAATGGAAAATTTTTTATTTGGGGAACATATATTTAAATACGGGTTTAATGGTTTGAAAAATGAATATTTATCTTATAATAAGGGGTTTTTGAAGGCGATTGAAAAAAAAGTGGGAGAAATTGAAAATGGATTAAAAATTGAAGGCAAATTGACTCAAAGTGAAGAAGAACAAAAAGTTTTTATTGAATCAAAAATGGCGGTTTGGGAAACTGTTTTAGATAAGTTAGAAATAAGTGGATTAGAAAAAGATGATGATAAAAAATTAGTGGTGACAAAAGACAAAATAAATGAATTTTTAAGGGGAAGTTTTCCATCTGCTTTTGTGAAGAAAATTGAAAAAATTCAAGCGTCAAAAGAGATACAGAGTGAGGATGTTGACTTAAATGATAATAGTGAAAATAATCCAAATGTAGTAGTAGCTGGTTCTTATAAACCAAAATATAATGAAAGAGCAGATTTAATTTCTGGTGAGATTTTTATTTATGAGCCGATTTGTGTAGATAAAGATGATGGGGAAATTATAGAAAAAATAATTGAAGGAAATTTTAAAAAAACTTTAACACATGAAATTGGTCATGGGGTTCATTGTGGTTTAAGTGTTGATGATTTAGAAAAATGGGAGGAAACAATAAAACAAGATACAACAAAAGTAACTTGGTATGTTGGTTATTCGGAAACTAAGTCTGAATTTGTAAAGAGAAGGGAAGATTTTTGTGAAAGTTTTATGATGTTTGTTGATAGTCCAGGATTACTAAAGGTGGTTTCTGAGGATAGATTTAAATTTATGAGTGATTTATTTGAAAAATATATGGATAAAGAAAACCTCGATAGTTTTAAAAATAGTTTAAAACTTACCTTATTGTTAAGTGATATGATTTGGAAAAAGAATGGAAGGAAAAAAGAAGAAATTAGAAATTATTATTTGAGGTCAGAAAGACTTATATGAAGATTATAAATAATGGTAAAAAAATAGGAGAAATTACTTTTGATAGTAAAAGTGATATTTTTTTTGTAAAATTTGAAGGAGCTGAAAGAGAAAGTTATCGTAAAGTGTTCAGTTTATTGATAGATCGAATAAAGAAACGAGCTTATCCGGATTTGTTTTTTGATCCTAGTAACGGTAGGGTGGAAAATTGTAATAAAGGTATAATATTAGCGATTAAACAGGAGTTATTTATGGATTTGGAGTGGGTTTTGGTAGAATAAATGATATAAAAATAGAGGGAGATAAAGGTGATTAGCTTACCCACAAAGATTGGTAAAGTAATGATTGACTTTTTGATGAGGTGGTATATTATTTTTGTATGAATGATTACACAATTACTACGAATTATCAATCTGTTGAGGGTTATATTGATCCAGGTGTGGCTATGGGAATTGGTTTTGGAATGGGAATGTTTGGAGGATTTTTCTTTTTAATTTGTTCATTGGTTTTAATATTGATATTGGTATCGTTGTGGAAGATTTTTATTAAAGCTAAGAAACCTGGTTGGGCAGCTTTGGTTCCAATTTATAATATTGTGGTCATGTTGGAAATTGTAGGAATGCCGACTTGGTATATTTTTTTGATGTTTATTCCATTGGTTAATTTGGTAATTGGGTTAATGATTTTGGTAAATTTGACTAAGGCATTTGGTAAATCAACGGGTTTTGTTTTGGGAATGATATTTTTACCTTTGATTTTTTATCCCATTTTGGCTTTTGATAAAAGTGAATATATAAAAATAAAAAACTAAACGGTTTGGTTTTGGTAGAATAGGGGGCATGAAAAAGGTTTTTTTAGGCTTGGGATTATTTTTGATAATATTGGCAGGATATTTTTATTGGGAAGGGAAAATTGAAATTTTAAATCCAAAAGGAACAAACCACTCTGCCCTGTGGGCATCTCCCTTTGACAGGGGAGCTTCTATTAAAGTATTTGGTTTTTTGCCAACTTGGATGATTGGAAAAACAAGGGAATACACAAATGAAATTAATTATTTGATTTTTTTGGGAGTGGAAGTGGATGAAAAAGGAAATTTGATTTGGGACAGTCAGTCGAAAAAAATAAATAATGAAATTTATTTAAAACAAAAGGAATTGATTTGGGCAAATGAAGAAAAAAATATTTTAGGGATTAAACTGTTTACTGACGAGAAAATTGATGCCCTAATGGCTTCGACTGAGGCTAAAAAGAATTTAATTAATCAATTAAAAACTCTTTATCAAACAGAGAAATTTGATGGAATTAATGTTGATTTTGAATACCAGGGTAATCCAACAGCAGTTTTATCGGAAGAAATAATTGGTTTTTTGACGGAATTAAAAGAAAATGATTTGGGAGAAATTAGTTTGGATGTTTTTGTTAATACTATTAATAAGGGATCGGCGGAACAAGTTAGTGCGTTAGTAAATTCGGTCGATAATTTAATTGTTATGGCTTATGATTTTCATCGACCAGGAGTGGATTATGCTGGAGCGGTGGCACCGATTGAATCAAAACCGGGTGAGAGAAATATTATGGAAGTGGTGGAAAAAGTTTTATCGTTGAATATAAATAAAGAGAAAATAGTGATGGCTTATCCGCTTTATGGATATGAATGGAAAACTTATAATGGTGATTTTGAAGCGCCAATAAAAAGAGGTTGGTATCAGATGGCTAGTTGGAATAGAGTGAAAGAATTAATAAAAGAAAAACAATTAGAAACGAGTTGGGATGAATTATCGATGACACCTTGGGTGGTGTTTGAAGAAGGCGGAGAAATACATCAGATATATTTTGAAAACGAGAAAAGTTTGAAAGCAAAATTGGATTTGGTGAAACAAAATCAGTTGGGAGGAGTAGGATTTTGGGCATTGGGATATGAGGGAGAAGATGAAGGTATTTGGAAATTGGTAAATTATTGACAAAAACCCTCCGGCCCCGCAGTTGCGGGTCCACCTCCCTTGAAAAAGGAGGCTTTAATTAATGTATAATTTGGACATGGAATTTTTAATGAATATAATTGATTTTGTTTTACATATTGATGAAAATCTTTTAATTATTACCCAAACATACGGCACTTTGAGCTATGGAATTTTGGCAGGAATAATTTTTATGGAAACAGGATTAGTGGTGACTCCATTTTTGCCAGGTGATTCACTTTTGTTTGCGGCTGGAGCTTTGGCGGCTAAGGGAATGTTTAATGTGTTGGGTCTTTATTTTTTATTGATAACAGCTGTTTTTTTTGGAGATAATGTTAATTATTGGGTGGGAAGATTGATTGGTCAAAAATTATTTGAATCAAATAATAAATTATTTAAAAGAAAACATTTAGAAAAGACACAGGATTTTTATGCTAAATATGGGACAAAGGCGGTGATTTTGGCTAGATTTGTGCCAATAGTGAGAACTTTTGCTCCTTTTGTGGCAGGAATTGGGAAAATGCCTTATTTAAAATTTTTAACTTTCAGTGTGATTGGATCTTTGTTGTGGAATACTTTGTTTATTTTTGGAGGATATTTTTTGGGAAATATTCCGGTAATGAAGGCAAATTTTGAGTATGTGGTATTGGCAATAATTTTTGTTTCAGTGATACCGATTGGAGTGGAGATAGTGAAGGCGAAAATGAAGAAATAATTGATACTATTGAAAATAGATTTGCGTGTTGACGGGGATATCTAAATTAGGTAGAATACTTCCACTTGTAAAAATGCTAAAAGCCAACCTAAAAAACAACAAAAATATTAATGAGGGAGGAGTGCCGGTTTAGAAAAGCAGTAGACTATGGGGAATAATGGCCGAAAGCATTGAGCTTTCGGTTTTTTAATGCACTTTTAAGTAGTAAGAAATGGGCCTGTGGCTTAGTTGGTTATAGCGCCTCATTTGCAATGAGGAGGTCGGGAGTTCGACTCTCCCCAGGTCCACATAAATAATTAGAAATAAGGAGATAAAGAAATTTATCTCTTTAAACTAAGTATTTGTACATTAACAATTTATTGAATCGAAGTAATTTAATTTCAATTTCGTTTATTCTTGGCAACTAAATTGAGTTGCCAAATATTGAGAAAAGTTTTAATAAAGCAAATGGTGGATGCCTTGGTTGCTAAAGCCGAAGAAGGACGCGGAAGACTGCGAAAAATGTTGGGGAGTCGTCAACAGACTGTGATCCAACAGTATCCGAATGGGGAAACCCCTCTGATCGAAATATCAGAGATCCCGCAATTGCGGGATGGTAAGTCGGGGAACTGAAACATCTAAGTACCCGGAGAAAAAGAAATCGTATGAGATTCCGTTAGTAGCGGTGAGCGAAAACGGATGAGCCTAAACCACGCAAGTGGGGTTGCAGGGTCTGGTATAAGGACTTGAAAAATTATAAGAACGCTCTGGAATGGGCGGCCGAAGAGAGTGAAAGCCTCGTATTTTAAAATCAAGTAAAGTCTGACTGGATACCTAAGTACCGCGGGACACGTGAAATGTCGCGGGAATCTGGGGGGACCAACCTCC